>Ga0079224_100004782_pt1 | contig 17618 bp, 17 predicted proteins | sample Stecom2015_FD_80414 | JGI IMG/M metagenome (GOLD analysis project Ga0079224, IMG submission 80414) | Agricultural soil microbial communities from Utah to study Nitrogen management - Steer compost 2015 | ecosystem: Environmental > Terrestrial > Soil > Agricultural land | place: USA: Utah...
CCCGTGTTGGTAATCGATGACGCTGACCGCGCCTCCGAGCTGGCAGAAGCACTCGTAGCAGGTGGATTACGGGTGCTCGAGGTGACGCTGCGAACACCGGCAGCCCTGAAGGCGATTGAGGCCATGCGTGGGGTGGAGGGTGCGATCGTCGGCGCCGGCACCGTGATCAATCCGGATCAATTTCGTGACGCGATCTCCGCAGGGGCAGAATTCCTCGTTTCGCCTGGACTACTCGAGCCGCTGGTTCGAGGTGCCCTCGACCGAAACGTGCCCGTCCTCCCGGGCATTGCGACGGCGAGCGACATCATGCGCGGCCTCGCGCTCGGAATAGATCGCTTCAAGTTCTTTCCCGCCGTGGCCGCTGGCGGGTTGGGGGCGCTCAAGGCGCTCGCCGCGCCGTTCGCGCAGTGCCGGTTCTGCCCAACAGGCGGGATTACCGCCGAGACGGCGCCGGAGTGGCTGGCGCTCGATTCAGTACTCTGCGTCGGCGGGAGCTGGATCGTGCCCGAAGGGGCGGACATTGCACAAGTCGAGGCACTTGCACGCCAAGCGGCGGCACTAGTCCGTTAACAATTGCTCGGCGCGCGTCCCCGGACGGGACGGGGCGTTCTGCAGGCTGGCCGTTAACCATGTTTCGCGCCATAGTCGCCGCCATGAGTGAAACGGTGAAATGGATTGGCGGTACGAGCATAGTCGCTGTGGTGCTGCTCGCATCCGCGGCGATTGCCGGCAACGCACTCGACGCGCAGACGCCGACGGTCTCAACGGTTGCCGAAGCGCCTACGACCGAGCCTGCGCCGCCGGTCGTCACCGACGTCCCGGCCGCCGCGCCCGCGGCCGAAACCTTCGCGATCAAGAGCATCCTGCCGATCGAGGGCGCGATCCGCTATGGCGAATGGCATTGGAACGAAAGCGCGGCGCCGGCCGAGGGGCCGCTGGTCGTCACTGTCGATCTCGAAGCGCGAGTGTTGTCCGTGTTCCGCGACGGCCACGAGATCGGGGCCGCGGCCGTCCTGCTCGGTACCGAGCAGCACCCGACACCGATCGGCGTCTTTCCGATCCTATCCAAGGAACGCCACAACGTGTCCGAGAAGTACGGCAACGCGCCAATGCCGTGGACGTTGCGGCTGACCTGGGACGGCGTGGCGATCCACGGTGGCTCGACGGTTGAGCGAGGCTACGCCAGCCACGGCTGCATAGGTACGCCCGACGCGTTCGTCTCGAAGCTTTACGCGATTGCGAGCAAGGGCGATCGGGTCATTATCACACGCGGCAAAAAAGCCGACGTCGGGACGCCCCTGGCGACGCTCTAGCTGGTTCGGCGGGGGGCTTCGGGGCGGAAAACCCAGGTCGGAGCTTCTGCTTCGCCCCATGCGCCCTTCACTATTGCGTGGACGCCACCAACATTACCACCCTCGCACCGCTCCAACCGGTCGAGAAGGCGTCCGATATCGCCGCCGCGCGCGGTGCCTCCGAGCCACTTGATGACTCGTTCCACCACGCGAAATGCAATGGCGCGATCCGGGAGCGGAACGCATTCCACGCGGTCATGGTGCCGCATCACGTAATCTCGTACCGCAGCATTGGTCATGTGCTCCAGCGCTTCGTCAGCTTCTGCAAGATGGCTCGCTGATCGGGAGATCGCGAGCGGGTTGAGCCAGCCGGCTTCAGCCAATGCCTTCCGTATGCGAACCCGATCAAAATGATCATCAAGGTTGCTGGGATCGCGGGCGACATCCATGCCAGAAGCATTGACCAGTTGCTCAAGATCTCTTCGCCGGAACGAAAGCAAGGGACGGATGACTGCCACGTCGACGCCAAGCTCGTACAGCCATGAACGTTCACGCACGCCGGCGAGCCCCGCCACCCCGCTTCCGCGATTCAAGCGCATCAGCAAAGTCTCGGCTTGATCGTCGGCGTGGTGTGCAGTGGCGATTGCAGTCAGTTCGCGCATCCCGGCCCAACCACCCAACGCGGAATAGCGCGCATCGCGAGCGGACATCTGCAAATTGCCCTCGCGGACCTGGACCCGCAAAATCTCACAGGCGATGCCGCGCTCGGCGCATACCTGCGCCACCATCGCGCACTCGTCCGCGCTCTCCGGCCGCAGTCCGTGATCGACGGTTGCGACATCAAACTGCCCCGGAATGGCCGCCTCGGCGAACAGCAGCATCGCCATGCTGTCGGGCCCGCCCGACACGGCCAGCCCCAGCTTGCCACCCTCCGGCCACAGCCGGCCGAGCGCCTCCCTGAAGCGCGCTACCAGCTCCGGCGGCGGGTTGTCAGCGGCAGGTGACCTTGCTCCGGTTGCGGTCATATTGTTCCTTCAGCCGCCCCGTGGCGAGCGCCGGATAGGTCTCGCTGAACTCGGCGAGCGCAATGCAGGCGCGGTTGGTGTCGTCCAGCGTGGTCATCGCCTCGGACAGGAATAGCAGACTGTCGCCTGAGCGAGCGCCATTCTTGTCGTTCTGATAATTCTCGAAGAAGTGCGTCGCTGCCTCGCGCGGCTGGCCGTTGTCGAGATATGCGCGGCCCAGAAGGTTGCGTCCGTGGCTGACGAGCGCGTGACGCGGGTACCTTTCGAGAAACAGCGCCAGTTGTTGCTGCGCTTCGGGATAATAGCCCGCATCCCACAAGCGGAAGCCGTAAGTGTACTCGTCATCGCCGGCGTCGTCTGTTTGCGGCTTGGCGATCGCCTGGACTGCCGCGAGCCGCTCGGCGCTCGGACCGGAGCCGAACGCCGCGGCAGCCGAACTCGTCGCCAGCGGCGCTCGACTGCCTGCGCTTTCCGGCGCTGATGAAGTCGGGGCGGAGAGTCCGCTGGGAACGTTCACCGCCGGCGCAGTCGCAGCGGCCAAAGCATCGTCGAGCCTGTTTTCAAGCTGCATCAGCTCGTTGGCGTTCTCCTCGCTGCGAGCGGTGAGGCGTGCCAACTGGGATTCAAGCGCGTCGAGCCGAGCGAGGACATCGGTAAGCGGCGTACTGGAGGGGAGCCCTGCCGGCTGCTGCGGTGGCGTTGTCGAGGTATCGACTTCAGGGGCAAAATAGCGCCCGTCTCCGCCTGGGAAAACGGCCCGTTGCAGCGCGCGAAGTTCAGATTCGATCCGGCGCAGCCGGGTGTCGTCGCTTTGCGCCGCCGCACCTACTGGCACGATCGTCGAAGCAAGGCCCGCCAGAAGCAGGCCCGCAAGGGTCTTTCGGGTAGCATTCCAGCCGCTCTTCATCGGTCGCATTCCCTCCGTGATTCATATGGCGGTCGCAATTGCCGAAAGACACGGACCCGCGAATGAACAAACCCCGGGGTATTGTGCCAAACCGGGATTCGCTTGTCGAGACGACGGGACCGCTAGGCTGTGGGCGAAGGCGGCGGCCCATTCGCAGCGTCCCGGCGGCCGCGAGCGAGCAAGGCTTCGGCGGTCACCGGCACATCGGTCATGACCTGCTGGACTTCGGCGATTTTGGGCACCTGCTGCCCACCGACGGTAATCCGCAACGCGTCGGGGCGGCCCGTTCTGAGCATCGGTTGCGATGCGTCAGCGGGAACGGTGTAGGTGTCTCCCGGTGCCATCAGCATCTCCGCCAGACTGCCTTCGCTCGTATAGAACCTCACCCAAACTTCATCGAGTGCGGTGAACACCACCGGACCGGCCGATGCCGCAACCTGGCGTCCGGCTGAACCCGGCGACGCAGCTGCCTGTTCGGGGGGCTCGACTTCTTCCCGTTCGATCAATGAAGGCAACTCGGCCGCGGGAGAAAAGAAACTTCGCGCGGCGAAGAACAGGCCAGCCAGCACCAGCACCACCGCCACGACCGAAAGCCAACCGAGCGAACGCGACGGAACCCGCGCGGGATCGCCGGGTTCGAATCCAGCGACCCGGGGGCGAGGCTCGACATCCAGCTCATCCATCTCGGCACGCACGCGCTCGGCGACATGAACGTCATCGAGGCCTACGGCTCTCGCGTAAGTCCGTGAGAAACCGATCGCGTAAGTGCGAGCAGCAAGCGCCGAAAACTCTCCTGCCTCGATCGTCTGCAAATGGCGCTGTGCTATGCGGGTCTCAGCGGCGAGTTGGGCGAGCGAGAGCCCGCGCGCTTCGCGTGCCGCCCGCAATTGCGGGCCGATGCCGCCTTCCTGAGGCGGGCCTGATTCGTCTGCCAAATCCTCAGTCATTTCCGTTCCCAGCGCGTCGCCGGGCATCCCTGTGCGAAATCCCGTCTCGCGGACTGAACGGCTCCACGCCTACCAAGTCAAGTCGCGCAACCCCTTAGAGTTCCTACTCGACCTCGATATCGCGCTCTTCTGCCCACCTTTTTAGCGTGCCGCGCATGTCGGCAGGCGGTGCCGCCAGCCAGCCAGCCATCGCCTTCGCGATCTCGGCGGTATCGACCTTCCGCACCAGTTCCTTGATCGGGCCCACGGCCGCTGGCGTGATCGAAAGCCGTGTAATGCCGACCCCTATCAGCGCCAGCGCCTCTAGCCGCCGACCGCCCATCTCCCCGCAGACTCCCAGTTGGACCGGATGGCCCAGCGTCGCCGCGACGACCCGGCGCAGGAAGCGCAGGATCGCGGGACTCAGCCAGTCGTAGCGCTCGGCCAGTTTCGGATTGGCTCGGTCGGCCGCGAAGAGGAACTGGGTGAGATCATTCGTGCCAACCGAGATGAACGAGACCTTCGGAATCAACACATCGAGCATCTCGGCGAGCGAAGGAACCTCGAGCATTACGCCGTAGCGAATGGCTTCGGGCAACGTATGCCTAGTCTTTCTCAAAAATTCGAGCTGGCCGTCGAACACCTTTTTCGCGGCGTCGAACTCCCAGGGTTCCGACACCATCGGAAACATGACGTTGAGGCTGCGCCCGGCTGCAGCATCGATCAGCGCGCGCGCCTGGGCTTTGAGCAGGCCTTCGCGCTCAAGCGCGAGGCGCAGCGCGCGCCAGCCCATCGCCGGATTTTCGTCCTTGCGGCCCGATTCGCTGCTGAGATAAGCGAGCGCCTTGTCCCCGCCAATGTCGACCGTTCGGAAGATTACCGGCTTGTCGCCTGCCGCTTCCAGCACATCGCGATATAGCCGGGTCTGGCGGTCACGCTGCGGTAGGGTGGCGGATACGAGGAACTGGAATTCAGTGCGGAACAGCCCGATGCCGTCCGCACCCGTCAGGCTGAGCATCGGCAGGTCATCGCGCAGACCGGCATTCATCATCACATCGATCCGTTTGCCGTCGCGCGTGAACGGTTCGACATCGCGCATCTGCGCATAGGCCGCCTGGCGCTCGCGGCTGCGCTGGACGCGTGTTTCGAACGTATCCAGCATCGTCTGCATTGGGCGGACCGTGAGTTTGCCGGCATCGCCGTCGAGCAGCAGCGTATCGCCCTCGCGGATCAGGCCGCGGGCATTGCGGACGCGTCCAAGTACCGGGACGCCCATTGCCCGCGCCACGATCACCACGTGCGCCGTGAGTGAGCCTTCCTCGAGCACGACGCCCTTCAACCGCCGCTTGTCGTATTCGAGCAGTTCGGCGGGCCCGAGATTCTTGGCTATCAAGATGGTGTCGCCGCGCAGGCCCACGCTGGCCGCGGTGCCGAGCTGGCCGGAGACGATCCGCAGCAGCCGGTTGGCGAGGTCCTCGAGATCGTGCATGCGATCCTGAAGAAGCGGATCCTGAATTTCCCGCATGCGCATGCGGGTACGCTGCTGGACACGCTCGATGGCCGCCTCGGCAGTCAGGCCGGCATCGATCGCCTCGTTGATACGCCGACCCCAACCTTCGTCGTAGGCGAACATCTTGTATGTCTCGAGGACCTGCTGCTGCTCGCCGTCGAGACCGAATTCGGCCTGGCTGGCCATCGCGTCGATCTGCTCGCGCATCTTGTCGAAAGCGAGATAGACACGCTGACGCTCGGCCTCGACGTCCTCGGCCACGGTCTGTTCAATCGTGATTCGCGGCTGGTGGAACACGGCCTGGCCGATGCCGAGACCCTTCACCAGTTGCAGGCCTTCGAGCATTTGCGGTCCGGAATGCGCGGCTTCGGCGGCGGCCGATCCTTCCTCATCGGCCAAGCCTGCATTGTGGATCAGTTCGGCGAGCACCATGGTGACGGTTTGCAGCGCCTCGATCTCGATTTCCTCATAGCGCCGCGGATCGGTGTGCTGCACCGTAAGCACGCCGATCGCACGTTCGTGTCGGACAATCGGAACACCGGCAAAGGAGTGGAACCGCTCCTCACCGGTCTCGGGTCGATATTGGAATTCGGGATGCGTTGCAGCTTCCGCGAGATTCAGCGTCTCCATGTTCTGAGCGATCGTGCCGGTCAGGCCCTCGCCCACCCCCAGCCTGGTCACGTGAACCGCGCTCTGGTTGAGCCCGCGGGTCGCGAACAGCTCGAGCATTCCTTCGCGCAGGAGATAGATCGAGCAGACTTCGCTATCGAGCGTCTCGCCGATGATCTCGGCGACCTGGTTCAGTTTGGCTTGCGCATGGGTGCGCGAGGCCATCACGTCTTGCAGCTGGAGAAGGATCGAGCGAGCTGCGGCTGCGGCGGTCATTCCGACCGACTATCGCATAACCTCGGCTTTGGAAATGACGCCGGCGGTCCCCGGAGCTGCTTTGCAGCGCCGGGTCCGACGAAAGACGACTGTCAGGTAAACGAAATTTCTTCCTTGATCTTGAGCTTCCGCTTCTTGAGCGCTTGGATCATCGAACTGTCAGGAGCGGGCCGGGACATTTCTTCCTGGATACGGCGCTCCAACCCTTCGTGTTTGGCCTGAAGGGCTGTGACATGCGAGGATTCCATACGCATTCTCCTTATCCCGAGAGGGTTTCCCCTGCCCGCTGGAACAACCCTGCGTCACGACTCGCGGCAGGGGGTGCGAGCCGCGCGATTGTCATCAAATCATATAAGTCTTAAGGCATCAAACCCTGCCTGCGATGAACCGGTTGAACACGGAGACGCGGCGCATAGGGATCCCTGGGGGTAGTGCGGCGTGACCGAAGACGAGATGCGCAAGCGGCTGGCGGCGCTCAGGGTCGAACACCGCGATCTCGACGCCGCGATAGCCGCGCTCAGCGCGTCCGACAGCCAGGATCAGTTGCAGATCGCTCGACTGAAAAAGCGAAAGCTGCGATTGAAAGACCAGATTGCGATCTTCGAGGACTTTCTGACTCCCGACATCATCGCCTGAGCAGCCAGAACCGGCCGCTTTAGGCTTAGGCGCATGAAATCGGCCCAACTTCTCCTCTGGCGCTCCGTACCTTCCCGGGACAACCGAGCGAGTACGCCGGAAAACGTGGCGCGGGAACTGGCGCCGGGCAGGCCTGTTGGAGTACCGCAGCCCAACGCATGGCCGAACCCTCCGATCTTAGCCCGACCATCGTCGAGACGCTTTACTACGAGGCCCTCACGCTTGCGGATGAGGCGCGCGCGGCGTTTGACCTTTCAGGCCGCTTGACCGCCGCGAGCCTCGACGAGGACTTGGCGCGCATTGCGTTGTCCTGCGAGGCCCTGCGCACCACCACGCGGATGATGCACGCTATCGCCTGGCTCTTGAACCAGCGCGCCTTTTTCGCCGGCGAACTGTCGGAATTCCAGCTGAGGCGACATGGCCGCCTGCCGCCTGCACAACCCGAAAGCGATCCCGATCAACTGGCGCTGCTCGGCCCAGAACGGGAGGAGTTGATCGATCGGACGCGCCGTTTTTATGCTCGGATCGCCCGGCTCGACCGGGCGTGGCGCGAGCATTTCGCCATGCACCCGACCGCGATCCACCGACTGCGCGAGCGCCTCGGGCACGCAGTAGCCCATCTTTGAAGGGCGAAGGTCGCCTCCTTCGCGGAGGCTAGACCGACTGCAACGCTGCCCTCCACGCGGCCTGGCGCCGCTCCCTCAGTTCCGCCGGCATTTCCGGCTCGAATCTCCGCCCCGATCCGATCATCGCTTTGGCCGCAACCTCGAGCGAGGTGTGCATGCCGGCACCAACCGCCGCGAGCATGGCCACGCCGAGCGCAGTGGTCTCTACGAAATCAGGTCGCACTACAGCGAGCCCAGCGACATCCGCGATGTCCTGCGCCATCCAGTTGTTCGCCGCCATGCCGCCGTCGATTCTGAGTTCGCGCCACGGCGCCCCGTCAGCTGCGAAAGCCGCGGCGAGGTCGTCGGTCTGATGAGCCATGGCTTCGAGTGCCGCTCGTACGATCTGCGCCTTGCCGGTGGCGAAACTGAGGCCGCGTATCAGTCCGCGCGCTTCGGGCCGCCAGTGCGGTGCGCCCATCCCCGCCAGCGCGGGAACCACCACCACGCCGCCGCAATCGGATACCGAGCGTGCGAGTTCTTCGGTCTCCGCGGAACTCAGGATCAGCCCGAGCGAATCGCGCAGCCACTGGATAAAGCTGCCGGCGACGAATACCGAGCCTTCGAGCGCGTAGCAGCGCTCGCCGCCGAGTTGATAGAGCACCGTGCCGAGCAGTCGATGTCCCGACCTCGGAAGAGTTGTCCCCTGATTGGCGAGGACGAACGCGCCCGTGCCATACGTCGCCTTGGTGTCTCCGAAGCGCAGGCAGCCCTGCCCGATCGTCGCCGCTTGCTGGTCGCCCGCGAGCCCGCAGACCGGTATCGGCGCGCCGAACAACGCGGTCGAGCCGAAGCGCCCGGCGCTGTCGACAACCTCCGGCAAAGTCGCGACGGGAACGCCGAACAGTTCGCAGAGCCCCTCGTCCCAGCTCCTGTCGGCAAGCGGAAGGAGCAACGTGCGGCTGGCGTTGCCCGCATCGGAGATGTGCGCTCCTGTCAGCTTGAAAACCAACCAGCTTTCGATCGTCCCAAAAGCCAGCCGGCCCGCGCTCGCAGCTTCAGCCACCGTCGGCTCATGATCGAGCAGCCAGCGCATCTTGGTCGCCGAGAAATAGGGATCAAGTAGCAAGCCGGTCTTGTCGCGAACCGCTTCTTCGTGTCCGGACTCGCGCAGGGCCGCGCAAAGATCGGCGGTGCGGCGATCCTGCCAGACGATCGCTTGAGAGAGCGGCTCGCCGGTCGACTTGTCCCAAGCCACCACCGTTTCGCGCTGATTGGTGATGCCGATGCCGGCGATCCGACTTGCCCCGCCTGCGGATTCGGCCATCTTGCAAGCGCAGGCAAACGTGCGCTCCCAGATTTCCTGCGCATCGTGCTCGACCCAGCCCGGCTGTGGATAGTGCTGCGTCAGCTCGGCCCGCTCGGTTCCGTGCAGCGCTCCGTCCGGCGCGAACAGCATCGCGCGGGTGGAGGTGGTGCCCGCGTCGAGGACAAGAATGAGCTCGGACATGAATCGAGAGTGCCGTTCGTTTCGAGCGAAGTCGAGCGGCGTGCGTGTCTCGACTTCGCTCGAAACGAACGGCAAGGGGCATCGATGGCATTACCACCTCGCCCCTGGCCGATCGGGCGCTGCGAACATCTCGAGCCGCTCGTGCGCCGACTCCTGGCGCCGAACGGATCGCCGTTCACTTACACCGGGACGCAGACCTATCTCGTTGGAGGGGCCGAGGGCTTGGCGATCATCGACCCGGGTCCCGATGCGCCGGAACATCTCGCCGCGCTCGAGGCCGCGATCGCCGGCGTGCCTGTGCTGGCGATTGTTTGCACGCACACGCATCGCGATCATTCGCCCGCCGCCGCGCCGCTTTCCGCGCGGACCGGCGCGCCGATAGTCGGCTGCGCGCCACTGGTGCTGGAAAGCGACGAACCCCGTGCCGATGTGCCATTCGATTCTACTTATCGGCCAAACCGCGTGCTCGCCGACGACGACCGGATCGAAGGTCCGAGCTGGACTCTCACTGCCGTCGCGACGCCTGGCCACACCTCGAACCACTTATGCTACGCGCTCGAGGAAACCGGTGCGCTGTTCACTGGCGATCACGTGATGGGCTGGTCGACCACAGTGGTTTCTCCGCCCGACGGCGACATGGCGGACTACATGGCCAGCCTCGACAAGCTCTATTCGCGCGCCGATCGCATCTACTACCCCGCGCATGGGCCTGCGGTTGAGCGCCCCAGGCAACTCGTGCGCGGGATGATCGGCCATCGCCGCCAGCGCGAGCGGCAGATCCTCAATCTCGTCGGCGCCCACCCGCAGGACATCGCCCAGCTGGTATCGCAAATGTACAAGGGTCTGGACGAGCGGCTTTGGCCAGCCGCCGGGCAATCGGTGAAGGCGCATCTCATCGGTCTGGAACGCCGCGACCGGGTCGCCCGTTCTGGCGAGCGATGGACGATTCTCAACTGATCAAGCGCGAAACCGCCGGCGACCGCTTGCAGCACGCCGCGCATCCCGAACGGCCGCTTGCACGCGTGCAGATGGCGCCGTGGCTCCTTCTCATCGTCATGATGGCGCTTGCCGCGTGGCTCGCCTGGCGTGCTTTTGGGCCCGAGGACAACGGCGATCCTCTCGCCACCAGCCTCGTCGCGTTCGAGAAGCAGAACCGGCTGACGGTATTCTCGGCGCAATTGTCGCCGGTGGTGTCGAGCGAGGACAGCCGGCTGATGGGGCTGGTCCAGTCGCGCCAGGTCGCAGTGATTCCGGCGCGCGTGGATTACACGCTCGACCTCTCGCAGATGGACCAGGGCCGTCTGCGCTGGAACGCGGAGACGAGCACGCTCGACGTGCAGCTTCCGCCGCTGCGAGTTGGCAGGCCGAATCTCGACGAAGGGCGCGCGCAATACCTGCGCGAGGGAATCTGGATCAGCCGCGACGCGCAGGACAATCTCACGCGCCAAAATACCCGTTTGGCCGAGCAGCAGGCGGTCGAGCAGGCGGCCAATCCGGTGTTGATGGGACTCGCGCGCTCGGCGGCCAAGGACGCGATCCGCCAGAACCTGGCGATTCCGCTCGAAGTCGCGGGCTTCGGCGAAGTCACCGTCGACGTGCGCTTCGACGGCGAAGCCGTTCCGTCTCGCTGATCCGTTGCCGGCCCACCTCACTGGTGGTATTTACTGAAACGGGGTCGCCGGACGGGAGTTCGGTCAGTGGCAAGCATTCCATACGCGACGGGCGCGGATCGCGGCGAGGCGCGCTTCTTCTTCACCATGGCCTGCCTGATGGCGGTCACGATCGTCGCCGGCTTTTCCGTCAACTTCCTCAGCGGTCGATCGAGCTTGGCGATGCCCTGGCTCGTCCACCTTCATGCTGGCGTGATGATGGGCTGGCTCGGCCTCTTCGTCCTCCAGAACGCGCTGATCTTCGGCGGCAACGTCGCGGTCCACCGCCGGCTTGGTTGGCTCTCGCTGCTGTTCCTGCCGGCAATGCTGCTCATGGCCCTGTTGATCACCCGGCTCTCGCTGCAAACCACGGGAGGTCCGCCGTTTTTCGACCAGAACCAGTTTCTGATCAGCAACCCGCTGCAAATGCTCAGCGTAATACTGATGGTGTCGTGGGCCATCGCCGCCCGTAAGAACACCGGCTGGCACCGGCGGCTGATGTTCTGCGCCTTCGCACCGTTGACCGGGCCGGGACTCGGGCGGCTGCTGCCGATGCCGTTGTTCATGCCATGGGCTTGGTACGTCGCGGTCTTCGGGCCGCTGATCTTCGTCGCGGCCGGCATGCTCGCCGACAGGCGCCGTTACGGGCAAGTGCACCCCGCCTGGTGGTGGGGAGTGGGGATCATCGTCGGGATACAGATCCTCGCCGATCTCATCGCCTATAGCCCGCTCGGCGAGGCCTTCACGTTCTGGTTCCTTTTCGGCACCCCAGGAGCGAACCGTCCGATGGAGGCCTTTCTCCCGCCGATGTAGGTTGTCCGCGGTGGGGCGGACGCCTATCTCCGGAGTACGATGAGCATCGAGACCAAACTTCCCACGGGTGCCGACCTGCGCGCCGAGATCGATCGCCTGCGCAAGGAGCGCAATGCGGTAATCCTCGCGCATTATTACCAGAAACCCGAGCTGCAGGACCTCGCCGATTTCGTCGGCGACTCGCTCGAGCTGTCGCGCAAGGCGGCCGATACCGATGCGGACGTGATCGCGTTCTGCGGAGTCAAGTTCATGGCCGACACGGCCAAGATCCTCAGCCCCGAGAAGATCGTGGTGCTGCCCGACATGGAAGCCGGCTGCAGCCTCGAGGACTCGTGCCCGCCCGACAAGTTCAAGGCCTTCCGCGAGGCGCACCCCGACCATATCGCGCTGACCTACATCAACTGCTCGACCGAAGTGAAAGCCCTCTCGGACGTGATCGTCACCAGTTCGAGCGCCGAGACGATCATCAGCCAGATTCCCAAGGACCAGCCGATCATCTTCGGCCCCGACCGGCACCTCGGCGGTTATCTCAACCGCAAGTTCGATCGCGACATGCTGCTGTGGCCGGGCGTGTGCATCGTCCACGAGGCGTTCTCCGAGCGCGAGCTCCTGAAGCTCAAGCAGCAATACCCGGATGCGCCGGTCGCCGCGCATCCCGAGTGCCCGCCGCACATCATCGACCACGCCGACCACGTCGGCTCGACCAGCTCGATCCTGCAGTTCGCCAGGACCTTCACCGGCGACACGCTGATCGTCGCCACCGAGCCGCACATCATCCACCAGATGGAGAAGGCGCTGCCCGAGAAGCGCTTCGTCGGCGCGCCGGGGGCGGACGGCAACTGCAACTGCAACATCTGCCCCTACATGGCGCTCAACACGATGGAGAAGCTCTACGTTGCGCTGAGGGACCTCGAGCCGCGGATCGAGATCGAGGAAGGGCTGCGGCTGGCGGCGAAGCGGAGCCTCGACCGGATGCTCGAGATGGCGAGCGGGACGATCGGCAAGGGCGATCTGGGGCCGAGCGGGGCTTGAATGGGAGAAGTCGCCTGGATCGAGTTCAGCTGGGAAGCATTCGCTACCTTGGTGACAGGCGTAACTGCGGTCGCTGCCGCTTGGTTCGTAGGATCTCGACAACTAAGGATACTGAACGGTCAGAATGATCTCAAGAATCAAGAAATCAGGATTAGCCTCCTAGATCGACGCCTAGAAGTCTATGATGATGTGCATGCTTTTCTGAGCGATGTCATGCGCACTGGACGGGAAGCCGAGCCCGAGTTCGCACGAAGGTTCATCGGTGCTCGTCTCAAAGCCCGCTTCCTCTTCTCACCACAACTGAACTCATTCCTAGACGAGATCTGGATCAGGCATTGTGACCTCGGCCTCCATCGATCTCAGTCAAGCCGCGAAGCGGGACTTGAAGAAGAAGAACGAATTGAGCACGTCAGAAAGGCTTCCGAGACTCTGAAGTGGTTTGTTGAGAGTTTCGGGCGCCTACACGAGCATTTCTCTGAAATCAGACCACTTTAACACAGCCCAAGAACTCACCGCGGCCTCAGCGTAACCGGTCCCCGCGTATCGTACTGAGCCGGGCAGCCGAACACGAACCGCCCGCCCTGCTCCGTCGTGCGGCAGTATTCCACCGCCGCCTCGATCTGCCGCCGGTTGTTGGCCAGCGTCTGCTCGATCGACAGCGGCCCCGTCCCGTGCACCGCGATGTTGCGCTCCGGATCGATGCCGTAGTGCGCGATGTTTGCGGCGTAGGCGCTGCCCCACCAGTGGAGCTGCCAGGCCTCGTCGCCGAGGTCACCTTCCATCATCAGGCGCTCGGCGGGAAGGTAGGCGAAGACCGCGTCGGGCATGTGGCTGTGCTCGACGACGCGGTAGATCTCGAGGCGTTGCGTCGCATCCTCGAGCACCAACTTGTCGTCGACCGGGGTGAACACCAGCGGGTGCGGGTTCTTCGCCAGCGTGTCGGGATAGTGAATCGCCGGGCGCTCGACCATCTCGCGGATGATCCCTTCGTTGCCGCGCTGCGAGATCACCTCGAGCCCGCGCGAGATCGCCGCGCGCAGGCCGCCCGTGTGGTCGAAGTGGTGGTGACTGACGATAACCGCCTCGACCTCCTTGCCGGGCACGAGCGCGTTCGCGGCGTCGATCCGCGCGAGCGTCTGCGCCTCACCGCCATAAGCCTCGAACATCACCAGCCGGTCGGCGAACTCGATCACCGGGCCACCCGCAGTGCCGACGCGCACGTCCCACACGCCGGCGCCGACCGACGTGACTTGCGCCGACGGCGCCGTTCCGGTCGCCGGCGCCGCCGACGGCGCCGGGAAGGCGGGAAGCTGCGCCGCGGGAACGTCGATCCGGTACGAATCGACCTGGAACATCAGGCTGACCTGGTCGCGCCAGTTGAGCTCGTGCATCAGCCCCATCGGCAACTGCACGCCCTCGACCGGCGTGTAGCCGGTGAACCAGGCGGTGGTGGTCAAGTCGCCGAGATTGACGCTGGGGGCGATCCAGCGTGTGAACCGGGGCAGGTGGGTAACCGGGTCAATGCCGATCCATGCCGGGCTGGTCGCGCCTTCGGCCGTGAACTGGACGACGATCGTTCCGTCCTCGGTCGAGACGGCGCCGAATCGCGTCTCTGCGTCGAGCGCCTCGAGCAGCGCGGCAAGCGGATGATCGAGCAGCGCGCCTCCGGTCTGGAGTGCAGAATTGCGGGCGAAGTTCAGGCCGAAGAAGCCGGCGAACGGGAATTCCTGCGCCCAGCGCTCCTGATAGATCGCGCGTTCGCCCTGCAGGTCGAAGCTGCGCTGAACGTCCACGATCGACTGCCATTTAGGCGGCGCCTTGGCGTCGCCGGTGATGTTCCCCCCACCCTGGTAATACAGGCGCTGGCCGAACCCGGTGAGAACGAGGTTGTCGAGGTCTTGCAGCCGTTCCAGCCCGCCCATTGCCTCGGCGGCCTGCTCAAGCACTGACCGCGCCCGCATCTCTTGTGCCGAGGTCGCGGTAGCGAACGCCAGCGTCAGGAAGCCGGCGACCACGCAAATGGCACGCGCCAGACCGCAGGCGTCTCGCGGAGGATTGCCTTGCCCAGCAGTGCGATGACGAACCGGAGGACAGGGCTGGCCGAGGATCGAGATGATTTTCGGCTGTTGACCGACGTCGCTGCGCGTGGCCGCCTGGTTTCGCTGCATGCCTGCCCCCTGGTTTGGGCCCGCCGCTTTTTTGCAGCGCGGCACCGTTCGTTAGGCAGTTGTCCTACCAGCAGGCCCGGAGGGCGTCGATTCCCCAGCGACCTTGGCCAGGACCAGCGCCGAACCGACCAGTGCTACGCCAAGCAAATCGGTGCCCGTCAACACTTCACCGAAACTGAGCCAACCCGCCAGCGCCGCCACCGCGGGTTGGGTTAGCAGCGCTATGCCGATCACCAGCGGCGAGAAATGCCGGAGCGCGTAGACCAGGCAACCTTGCCCGATCAGCTGACTCGAGACAAACAGGCCGACGACCGGGGTCCAGTCGGCCGGCCAGCCCGGCTCGCCAAGCGCGAGCGCGATGCCGAGCAGCACCGGGATGCTGCCGAGCGCAGACCAGGTAAGCAGCGCCCAGCTCCCGAGCACCTTGCGCGCGTCTTGCAGTATCAGCAGGTAGCCCGCGTAGAGGATGCCGGCGAGCAGGCAGAACAGGTCTCCGTAGAGCGTCCGCACCGAGATCTCGAAGGAGCGGCCCATCAAGATCGCCGCGCCACCCAGCGCGAAGACCAGCGCGGCCCATTCGCGCCCCTTCGGCAGCCGGCGCCAGGCGATGAACGCCCAGACCAGCAGCACGATACTGCCGGCGTTGCCGAACAGCGCGGCGTTGGCGAGCCGGGTAAAACCGATGCCGATGTGCCAGCTGGCGATGTCGAGCCCGAAAAGCACCCCGCCGATGAGGACCGCCAGCACCACCCCGCGCGGTATCCCGGTGAGCGGCTGCCGGTTAGCTCGCGCCAACAGCGCGAGCACCGGAAGTGCCAGGGCCACGCGCCAGAATCCGGCCGAGACCGGACCGCTGTCGGCCAGGCGCACGAACCACGGCCCCATTGCCAGCGCCGCGTTGCCGATCAGCAGCGCGGCGAGTGGCAGCAGGCGCAGGTGGCCAGGGGCGGCAGGAACGCGCACTTGCATCCACTTCGTCTAGCGCTGCTTAACCTCTTGGCTATAGGAGACTGCGGCATGCAGAAGGACCGCCGATGGCAATGAGATCGTGGCTGTTCGTGCCGGGCGACAGCCAGCCCAAGCTCGACAAGGCCGCCGGCTTCGGCGCCGACGTAGTGATCATCGACCTTGAAGATGCGGTTGCGGCGCCCGCCAAGCCGACCGCGCGCTTGCTGGCGAAAACCTGGCTCGAAACGCATGGAAAGCAAATCCTGGTGGGCGGCGACTTTGGTCGCTGGGTGCGGATCAACCCGCTCGACACGCCGCTGTGGCGTGAGGACCTCGCCGTTGTCATGCCCGGGCGCCCAGACGGCATCATGGTTCCCAAGGCCACGGGGCCTGAACAACTCCAGGTCCTCGCTGCCGAGCTGATGCAGCAGGAACAGCGCAACGGGCTTGCGATAGGCGCGACGAAGATTCTCCCACTGGTCAGCGAAACGCCGACCGCCGCGCTCGGAATCGCAGCTTATGCCGGTGCGTCGCTTCCCCGCCTCGCCGGCCTGACCTGGGGCGCGGAAGACCTGTCGGCAGCCATTGGCACCAGCCGCAAGCGCGACGAACGCGGGTACTGGACGGACGCATTCCGCTTCGTTCGTACCCAGGTCCTGCTGGCAGCCCACGCCCGCGGCGTCATGCCCATCGATACGTTGCATGCCGATTTTCACGATACCGAGGGTTTGGCGCGGATTGCCGCCGAATCCTACGCCGATGGCTTCGCGGGAATGCTCGCGATCCATCCGCGCCAGGTGCCGGTGATCAACACGGCCTTCACGCCCGGCGCCGAGGAGATCGCCAACGCCCGCGCGGTCGTTGCCGCGTTCAACGCCAATCCCGGCGCGGGCGCGCTACAGCTCAATGGGCGGATGATCGACCAGCCGCACCTCGATCAGGCGCGCCGACTGCTGGAGCGGCTGGGTTAGTCCTACTTGTCAACGGACTATGGACGAGGGGAGCGGGGCGCGCGCGGAGCAGCGGGCGACCCGGTATCGGTGTCTCCCCTATTCGTCAGCCTCCGGCGCCGTGTCCCCGGCTTCCATTTCGTCAAAGGCGCCGTCTTCTGCCTCGGCGGCCTGGGAATCGTCACCGGCATTGTCGTTGTCAGCGGATTCCACCGCCCCCTCCTCTGCCTCCGCGTCAGCCTGAGCCTCTTGAAAAGCTTCCGGATCTTCCAGCGGCGCCTCCGACCGTGTCCTGTCGACCGGCAACATTGCGTCGCTGATAGTACCTTCGAGTACTTCGCTCGGGGCCGCGTCGGCCTCGTCGGCTGAGCCGCCGCCGCAGGCTGAGAGCAGCAACAATAGCGGCATGGCAAGGACCCGGCACCTGTCGATCATGCTCACTCCGCCGCTTCCAACGCCGCGAGGAACTCTCCCAGTCCCGCGCGTAAAGTTCCATCCCATTCCTCGGCCCCGACCGCAACCCCGAGCCGTGCGAGGCTCGTCACCCCGTAGTCTGCGATCCCGCAGGGCACGATGCCCGAGAAGTGGCCGAGGTCCGGGTCGAGGTTCACGGCGAAGCCGTGCATCGTCACCCACCGGCGCACACGAACACCGATCGCGCCGATTTTGGCTTCGCTGCCGTCGATGTCGCGTGTCCAGATGCCGATCCGCTCAGGCACCGCCCAGGCTATTACGCCGAATTCTCCTAGCGTCGCGATTACC
>Ga0079224_100004783_pt1 | contig 17616 bp, 11 predicted proteins | sample Stecom2015_FD_80414 | JGI IMG/M metagenome (GOLD analysis project Ga0079224, IMG submission 80414) | Agricultural soil microbial communities from Utah to study Nitrogen management - Steer compost 2015 | ecosystem: Environmental > Terrestrial > Soil > Agricultural land | place: USA: Utah...
ACCAGGGCCGTGCGGGAGGCCCCGGCGGCCCTCCAGGCCATGCGGGCGACCGCGGGGTGGACGTGCACGCCGTCGTTGACCAGTTCCACCGTCACCCGGTCGTCGTTGAGCGCCGCGACGACCGGTCCGGGGTCGCGGTGGTGGACCGGGCGCATCTGGTTGAACAGGTGGGTGGCCACGGTGGCCCCGGCGTCGAACGCGGCGCGGACCGTCTCGTGGTCGGCGTCGGTGTGCCCGACCGCCGCGACCACCCCCTCGGCCACGGCCGCGCGGACCAGGTCGAGGGCGCCGGGCAGTTCGGGGGCGAGCGTGATCATCCGGACGTGGCCGCGGCCGGCCGCGAGGAGGCGATGGAACTCGACCGGGTCGGGGGGACGCAGCAGCGCCGGGTCGTGCGCCCCGCAGCGGCCGGGGGCCAGGTAGGGGCCCTCCAGGTGGATCCCGGCCAGCTCCCCCGCGTCGCACAGCTCGGCCAGGGCCGCCACCTGGCGCAGCATGGCCGCGGGGGAGGCGGTGACCAGTCCGCCCACCAGGGTCGTCACCCCGTGCCGGCGGTGGAAGGCGACGGCGGTCAGCGCCCGTTCGGGATCGCCCTCGTCGAAGGAGGCGCCCCCGCCGCCGTGCACGTGGACGTCGACGCAGCCGGGCGCCAGCAGGCGGCCGCCCAGGTCGACGGAGTCCGCCGGGCGGTCCGGCGCGGCCCCCCGGCCGGTCGCGGCGATCCGCTCGCCCTCGATGCGCAGCCAGCCGTCGACGATCCCGTCCGCGGTGACCAGGCGTGCGTTGGTCAAGGTGCTCATCGGAACGGACCCCCTGTGTCCTTCCTCACTCGATAACCCTGACAAAACTGTCGATCACACATTGACGTTATCCTCGTCCCCGCCTCATCATGGTGTACATGTCTGCCGGTGAGCTGCTCGTCCAGCGTCTGCATGTCGATCTGCGGCAGCAGGCGAGCGCACTCTGTCGTAGTTAGCGCCTGTCGCGGGACCGCCGTCCCCGCTGTCGTCGCGGTTTCCCCGCACGCGTTCGAGCCCCCGGCCCACGTCGATCCCCGGTGATCGGGAACGTGCGCCTCCGCCGTGCCCGGGAAACCCTCCTGTCGTCCTTCCTGTCCGACGATTTCCCCGCGCTACGTCCCACGCGGCCGGTGGCCGCATTCACCTGGAGATCACCACCATGACTCGCTTCGCCGTGCTCGTCGCAGCCCCCCAGACCCGTTCCGCCCTCCGCGCCGCTGCCGTCCACACCGCCGACTCCATCGCCGCGCACGCCGGCGTCACCGCCCGTATCGACGTCGTCGACCTCGCCGGACTGGGGCCGGCGCTGCTCGCCGAGGAGGCCACGGAGGACGTGGCCGCCGCGCTCGCCGCGCTCGCCGACAGCGACGTGCTGGTCGTGGCCACCCCGCAGGTGCACGGCAGTTACAGCGGACTGCTCAAGGTCTTCCTGGACCGGCTGCCGGAACTGGGCCTCTCCCACGTCATCGCGCTGCCGCTGGCGGTCGTCGACGACCTGCGCAACGGCCGCAACATCGAGGGCGACCTGCGGGTGCTGCTGTCCGACCTGGGGGCGTGGGTGGCCGAGCCGGGGCTGGTGCTGGCCGCCGCGGAGCTCGCCGAGCCGCTGAGCGTCGTCGACGCCTGGGCCGAGGTCGCCGCCCCCTCGCTGCGTCAGGCGCTCGCCGTGGCCGTCTGATCGGGATGCTGATCGGGGTCCGGTCGGCCGGGGCCGCCGGCGCGCCGCCGACCGGTCTCCTCCTCCGCCTGCCCGGCGGCCCGGTGCACCAGCGCCACCACGGCCAGGGTCAGCGCGAAGCCGCCGGCGCGCAGCGCCAGCGGCAGCGGTTCGGCCGGCAGGGTCTCGGCGAAGACCGCGGTCCCGGCCGCCACCATGAAGACGTTGCCCACCACGTTCGCGGCCGGTGCGGTGACCGAGGCGCGTGAGCGCTGCATCGAGGTCTGGAAGAGCGCGATGCCCACCGCCCAGCCCAGCGCGTACAGGTAGGGGAACGGGGAGAGCAGGACCGGCACGACCGCGTCGAGGAGTCCGTGGTCGGCCAGCAGTCCGCCGACGCCCTTGCCCTGGAGGCCGGCGACCCCCTGCGCCAGGCCCGCGGCGCCGCCCATGACGGCCGCGGGCGCGTTGCCGCCGCCGGCCAGGGCCATGCCGCCCGCGCACACGGCGAGGGTGAGGGCGCTGACCGTGAGCAGCAGCGGCAGGTTCGCGGTGGTTCCGGCCGCGGCGTCCTGCGGCCCCAGGGACAGGCCGAGCAGGAGCAGGGCCACCGGCATCACGCCGAGGGCCGCGAGTTCGCCGCGGCTGATCCGCTGGCGCTGCGCGAGGGCCAGGACCAGCAGGGTCAGGGAGATCCCGCCGGCGAAGGCCGGCTGCACCACGGAGACCGGCGCCAGTCCCAGCGAGACGATCAGTCCCACGCTGCCCAGGGCCGCCAGCGCGCACCCGCACAGCCAGCGGACGTTGCCGAACAGGACGCGCACCAGGTGCAGCGGGCGGCGGAGGCTGAGGGCCGCCGACCGGTGCAGCGCCCGCTGTTCCACGGTCAGCCCGATGCCGTAGACCACGGCGGAGGCCAGGGCGGCGAGCAGACCGGTCACGGGGGCGCCTTTCCGGAGAAGGACGGTACGCCCCAGCAGGTTACCCAAGAGTAACCTGCTGGGGCCAGACCCCGCGGCCCCGGACCGGGGCCTGCGGGCCCCTCCCCGGTGTCCCGGTACCGGGGGAGACGTCCCCGGACGGGGCGTCCGCTCCGCTTGACCGCCGGTGAGCGGCAGGTCCTAGGCTGTCCGGTGTGGAGCAGAAAGGCACCCCGCCCGCCCCGGAGGGGGACACCGGCGCCGCCGGAAAGCGGTGGCTCTGGGGACGTCCTCCCCTGTCCGGACTGCTCGCGATCGCGGTGGCGGCGATGGCTCTCACCACGCTGGCGCTCCAGGCCACCGTCGGAGGCTTCCGGGTGGACGGCCCCGCACCCCCCGAGCCCCCGCCGCCGACGGGCGGCTGGACCCCGCCCGAGGGCACGGTCCGGATCATGGCCTCCGGCGACTCCCGGGTCCAGGGCAGCACGGGGGACCACACCTGGCGCTACCGGCTGTGGGCCCACCTCACCGGCGAAGGGGGAGCCGACGTGGACTTCGTGGGGCCGCGCGACGACCTGTTCGACCCCGTCGCCGACCGCTACGGCGACCACCGCTACGCCGTCGCCGACTTCGACACCGACCACGCCGGGGCCTGGGGGTCCACCGCCCGGGAGGTCGCCGAGCGGATCGGCCGGGAGGTCGTCGACGCCGACCCGCACTACCTGCTGCTGCTCGTCGGGGTCAACGACGTCGTGCGCGGCGCGGACAGCGCCGAGGTGCTGGAGCGGACCCGCGACATCGTGGCCGCCGCACGGCTGGCCAGGGGCGACATCCGGGTGGTGCTCGGGGAGATCCCCCCGGTGTGGGGCACCGAGGACGACCAGACGGTCAACGCCGCCATCGGCGAGTACAACGCCGCCCTGCCCGCTCTGGCGGACCGGCTCACCCGGGCGGACTCCCCGGTGGTGGTGGCCCGCACGGCCGCCGACTACGCGCCCGCCGACGACAACTGGGACGAGGTCCACCCCAACGCGCGCGGCGAGGTCAAGATCGCCGCGGCGTTCGCCGACGCCCTCGCCGACCCGCTCGGCCTGGGCCGCCCCTACCCCCGTCCGCTGCCCGACGTCGAGGTCGGCCCCACCGCGGCCCCCGGCGGCCTGCGCGTCGAGCGGACCGCTGACGGGGCCCGGGTGAGCTGGGACGGGGTCCCCGGAGCCACCCGGTACGAGGTGTTCGGGCGTCGCGTGGACCCCGACCCCGAGGAGCGGGCCAGCCGCGGCGACGTCGCCGCGGCGGCCGACGGGGGTACGGCCCACGAGGTGGCCGGCCTGTTCGCGGGCGCCGTCTACGAGTTCGAGGTCCGTGCGTTCAAGGGACAGGACCCGGGGCCGCTCTCCGCTCCGGTCCGGGTGGAGCTGGCCGACGACCCGCCGCCCGCCCCGGAGGCGGTCCGCGCCGGGGACGGGGCCCTGAGCTGGGAGGCCGCGCCCGGCGCCACCCACTACGCGGTGTGGCGCCGCCCCCTGGAGTGCCCCACCCTCGACCCCGGCGACTGCGCGCCCGCCGACGCCGGCCCGGTCGGCGCCGACACGGGGTGGCAGACCGTCGCCGTGGTGCGCGACGCCACCCGCCTGGAGATCGGACCGGAGCAGGCCAACCACGAGTTCGCGGTCCGTTCCCACCGCGACTACCTGGAGGGCGGCTTCTCGGAATGGGTCGTCTACCGTGCCGCGGACTGATTCCGCCCCGCCGTGCCCGCAGCGGGGGAGGCGGGGGCGCGGCCGCGACGTCCTGGACCGGCTGGTCCCGGCGGGGGTCGGCCTGGCAGCCGGACTGCTGGCGCTGGGCCCCGCCCTGGGGCCGGGCTACGTGCTCCGCTACGACATGGTGTTCGTGCCCGACGCCCCGCTGACGGACGCGGCCCTGGGCGGCGGGGAGGGGTTCCCACGGGCGGTGCCCAGCGACGCCGTGGTGGCGCTGCTGGGCATGGCGCTGCCCGGCGACCTGGTGCAGAAGCTGCTGCTGCTCACGGTGTTCACGCTCGGTGCGGCCGGGGCGGCGCGGCTGGTGCCGCGGGAGTGGCCGCTGCCCCGCGCCGCGGCGGCCCTCGGCTACGTGTGGAACCCGTTCCTCGCCGAGCGGCTGCTGCTGGGCCAGTGGGCGCTGCTGCTGGGCTATGCCGGGCTGCCGTGGGTGCTGGACGCGGCGGCGCGGTACCGCCGGACGCGTGACGTGCCCCGTCTGCTGGCGTCGCTGCTGCCCGCCGCGGTCGGCGGCTTCTCCTCGGCGGTGCTGTCGGGGCTGGTCGCCCTGCCCGCCGCGGTGGTGCGGCGGGGGCGCCGGGCGGCGGCCGCCGTCGCGGCGGCGGGCTGCCTGGCGGTGGCGGCGCTGCCGTGGCTGCTGCCCGCGCTGGCCAGTGGGGCGACGACCGATCCCGCCGCGGTGGACCTGTTCGCGGCGCGTGCCGACACCCCGCTGGGGACCGTGGCCTCGCTGCTCAGCCTGGGCGGGATCTGGAACGCCCAGGCGGTGCCGCCCGGTTTCGCCGAGCCGGTGGGCGCGGCGGGGCGGCTGCTGCTGTCGCTGGCCGCGCTCGCCGGCTGGGGGTGGCTGCTGGCCCGCCGTCCGCGGCCGGCCCACGCGGCCGGGTTGACCGTGGCGGCGGCGCTGGGCCTCACGGTGGCGCTGGCCGGGACGGTGGAGCCGGGGCGCGCGGTGCTGCGCGCGCTGATCGGCCTGTGGCCGGGGTTCGGTCCGCTGCGCGACGGCCACCTCTACCTGGCGCCGCTCGCGCTGCTCCAGGCCGTGGGGCTGGCGGGCGCCGTGCGGTGGCTGGGGCGGCCGGCGGCCCGGCGGGGCTCCGCCGCGCCCTCCCGGGCGGCGGGGGCGCTCACCGGGGCGTGCGCGCTGCTGGCGCCGCTGGTGCTGCTGCCGGGACTGGCGTGGGGCGCGTGGGGGACGCTGCGGCCGGTCGAGTACCCGCGGGAGTGGACGCGGGTGCAGCAACTGGTCAACACCGACCCGGAGGAGGGGGCGCTGCTGTCGCTGCCGTGGAGCGCCTACCGGGGGTTTCCGCTGGGCGGCGGGGAGGTGGCGGTGGTGCTGGACCCGGCGACCAAGATGTTCGACCGCCCGGTGGTGTGGAACGACGCGCTGCGGGTGCGCGACGGGGACCGGGTGCGCGTCGTCGCCGGGGAGGACCCGCTCGCCCGGCGCGTCGCCCCGCTGATGGGAGCGGACGCGATGCCGCACGGGACGGCGGACCTGGCGCAGCGGCTGGCGCGGGCGGGGGTGCGCTACGTGCTCGTCGACCGGGCCAACCTCCCCGAGGGGGTCGGGGCCGATCTCGCCGGCCCCGGTCTGGAGGCGGTCCACGACGGTCCGCTGCTTCTTCTCCTGAAAGTTACCGAAGAGTACGTAGCCGCAGCGTAACCGGGAATTCGAGCGTCCGAAACGGCCGGATCAGCGGCAACGGCGGGATTCTGGCTCTGGTCAAGCGCCGAATTGAATTCTACTCTGGCCCCATGCCCGCACGCCCCCAACGGCGTCAGGCGTCGAGGAAGGAGAAACCCCAGTGATCAGAATCCTGGTCGCGTGTGCCGTTGGCGCGGCCCTCGCAGTGGCCGCGACCTTCACGGTGACCACTGTCGCGGCAACCTCCGCCACCTCCGTCGAACCGGTCGAGGAAACGCTCTACAACTACGGCGACAGATAGGGCGTGCCCGGCGGACGCCCCCCGAGAGCAGCCGGCCGGGACGGCGCGCGCCGTCCCGGAGGCCGTGCCCGGAGCGGTCCGCCGACCACGTTGTGACCCCAGCCCTCCCGTCGTGGGGCGGTGGCCCCGCCTCAACCCCCGGACCGTCGACCCGGTCAGCACGTCTCCCCGGCGACCCCGAAGCCCGCCACCGTCCGCACCCGAGGCAGCGCTCTCCGTCGTCGGCCGTCCGGTCTCCCCTGACGAGCGCTCGCGGAAAGCAGAAGAACACGTGGTCTCCCAACGCACCCCCCTCACCGAACTCCACCCCGACCCCGCCCCGCGGTCCCCGCGCCCCGCCCCCGCGGCCGCGGAAGCCGCCCCCCTCGCGTCCGCCCCCGTCCGCTCCGAGGCCCCGGAGCCCGAACAGACATCCGCTGATCGGATGTCCACGGCGGCCCCGTCGCAGGCCGACGCCGACCCCCGCCTGGACGGAGTCCGCGTCGCCATGATCAACTGGCGCGACCCCTGGCAGAGCGTCGCCGGAGGCGCGGAGACCTACGCCTGGCAGATCAGCCGCCACCTGGTCGCCCGCGGCGCCGACGTGGTGTTCGTGACCAGCCGGGAACGCGGCCAGGCCCGCGCCGAGACCCGCGACGGCATCGCCGTCCGGCGCATGGGCGGTCCGTTCACCGTCTACCCTCTGGTCATGCTGTGGCTCCTGCTGCGGCGACGCCGCTTCCACGCCGCCTTCGACTGCATGAACGGCATCCCGTTCTTCTCCCGGCTCGTGCTGCCCCGCCGCACCCGCGTCATCAGCGTCGTGCACCACGTGCACGACCTGCAGTTCGACGCCTACTTCAGCCGCCCCCTGGCCTGGCTCGGCCGGTTCGTCGAGAGCCGGGTCGCCAGCCGCGTCTACGCCTCCTGCCCCACCGTGACCGTCTCGGAGTCCTCCCGCCGCGCCATGCGGGAGAAACTGCGCTGGCGCGCCCCCATCGCGATCGTGCACAACGGCGGCCCCGCGCAGCCGCCGCTGCCGCCCGCCCCGGCCGGCACCGGCCTGGGCTCGCCCGCGATCGTCTGCCTCGGCCGCCTCGTGGTGCAAAAACGCGTCACCCGCGTCGTGGACGCGGCGGCCCAACTGCGCGCCGAACGGCCGGACCTGCGCGTCCACATCGTCGGACGCGGCCCCGAGAGCGTCCCGCTGCGCGAGCGGATCGACCACCACGGCCTGCACGGCGCGGTCCACCTGCACGGCTTCCTGCCCGAGGAGGAGAAGAACGCGGTCCTGGCGGGCGCGACACTGCACGTCACCGCCTCGCAGTTCGAGGGCTGGGGACTCACCGTCATCGAGGCCGCCGCGCTCGGCGTGCCCACCGTCGCCTACGACGTGGACGGGCTGCGCGACTCGGTGCGCCACGGCGAGACCGGATGGCTGGTCCGCGACGGCGAGACCCTCACCGAGGTGATCGCGCGCGCCCTCGACGAACTCGACGACCCCGTGCGCGCCGCCGAGATCCGCCGCGCCTGCCGCGCGTGGGCCGCCACCTTCACCTGGGAGCGCAGCGGCCGGGACATGGCCCGACTGCTCGCCGACGAACTGGCCCGCGGCACCGAGAGGCGGGGAAGCCGCCGTTGACCCCGTCCGCCCCCGTCCGCGACGAGACGCTTGTCCGCAGGCTCACCCTCCTCGCGGTCTGCCTGCTGCTGAGCGCCCTCGCCTGCAGCATCGACCCCACCCGGATCGTCGGCGACACCAAACTCGACCTCACCGTCAACCCGCTGGGCTTCCTGTACCGGGCGCTGTACCTGTGGGACCCGTCCTACTTCGGCCAGCTGCAGAACCAGGCGTACGGCTACCTGTTCCCCAACGGCCCCTTCCACGCCCTGCTGATCGGCGCGGGCATGCCCGAGTGGGTGGTGCAGCGGCTGTGGATGGCGGCGCTGCTGTGCGCGGCGTTCACCGGAACCGTCACCGTGGCCCGCGCCCTGCGCGTCGGCTCGCTGCCCACCCAGGTCGTCGCGGGCGTCGCGTTCGCGCTGTCGCCGCGCGCCCTGACCCTGCTGTCGTACAACTCCGCCGAACTCCAGCCGACCATGCTGCTGCCCTGGGTGCTGCTGCCCCTGGTGCACGGCACCCGGCCCGGCGCCGACCCCCGGCGCGCGGCGCTGCTGTCGGCCGCGGCGTTCCTGCTGTGCGGCGGCACCAACGCCGCCTCCGAACTGGCGGTCCTGGTCGTCCCCCTGCTGTACCTGCTGACCCGCGCCTCCGGGCGCCGCAAGTGGACCCTGCTGGGCTGGTGGCTGGCCGCGATCGGGCTCGTCTCGTTCTGGTGGCTGGCCCCGCTGCTGCTCATGGGCCGCTACGTGTTCTCGTTCATGCCCTTCACCGAGGACGCGGCCACCACCACCAGTGTCACCTCCCTGCTCAACACGGTGCGCGGCGCCTCCAACTGGATGGGCTACGTCCCCGGCAGTTCGGCGCTGCCCGCCGGCAGCGAGGTGGCGACCACGCCCTGGCTGGTGCTGGCCACCGCCCTGGTCGCGGCCCTGGGCCTGGCGGGCGCGGTGCACCGGCGCAACCCCGAACGGCTGTTCCTCGGCGCCAGCGCCCTGGCCGGGACCGCGCTCGTGGCCGCCGGGTACACCGGGGCGCTCGGCGGCCTGCTCGGCCCGGTGGTGCAGGACCTGCTGGACGGCGCGCTCAGCCCGTTCCGCAACGTCCACAAGTTCGACGTGCTGGTCCGGCTGCCGGTCGCGGTCGGCCTGGCCCACCTGCCCGAGGCCGCCGCCCGCCTGCGGAGCGTCCCCGGACGCGGACCGCTGCGCCGCCTGCCCGACCCCCGGAGCCTGACGGCCGCGGCGTGCGCGCTGACCGTCCTGTCCACCCTGACCCCGCTGGCCACCGTCGGCGGCGCCACCCGCGGCTCCTTCACCGAGATCCCCGACTACTGGTACGAGGCGACCGCGTGGCTGGACGCCCGCAGCGGCGGCCGCACCACGATGGCGGTCCCCGGATCGGCGCGCGGCGAGTACCTGTGGGGCCGCCCCATGGACGAACCCATGCAGCCGCTGATGCGCACGCCGTGGACCAACCAGCAGATCATCCCGTGGGGCTCGGCGGGGGTGTCCCGCCTCACCCACGCCGTCGACCAGCGGCTCTCCTCCGGACTCGGCTCGGCGGGCCTGGCCGACGCCCTGGCCCGCATGGGCGTGCGCTACCTGCTGGTCCGCAACGACCTCCAGCGCGAGGGCAACAACGGAGGCTGGCCCGCCCGCGTCCACCAGGCGCTGGCCGACTCGCCGGGCATCGACCGCGTGCGCTCCTTCGGCCCCGTCATGGGCAGCCTGGACCCGCTGCCCGCCGCCCGCTGGTACGACCAGCCCTACCGGGCCCTGGACGTCTACGCGGTCACCGGCACCACGCCGCTGGCCGCCACCGTCCCCGCCGACGGCGCGCTGCGCGTGACCGGCGGCCCCGAGGCGCTGCTGGCCCTGGCCGAACAGGGCCTGCTCACCGACGACCGGCCGGTGATCATCGGCGACGACCCGGGAGCCGACGGGGTCGCCGCCGCCGACACCGTCGCCACCGACACCGTGCGCCGCGTCGAGGTCGTCTACCCCGACGTGCGGCGCAACACCTCGGCCACCCTCGGCGCCGCCGAGGAGTTCGACCGCGACGTGCCCGCCCCCGACGTCGTCGACCCCGCCTGGGAGCCCTACACCTCGGTCGCCCACTACGAGGGGATCGCCGCCGTCACCGCCTCCTCCGCCGAGTCCAGCGCGCTGGCCGTCCCCGCGCGGCGCGACCCCGGACGCACCCCGTACGCGGCGCTGGACGGCTCCCCCGTGACCTCGTGGCGCTCCAGCAGCGCCGACGGCGCCGTCGGCGAGTGGCTGGAGGTGGCCTTCACCGAACCCCGCGACGTCACCGGGACCACCGTCACCTTCGAACGGCTGCCCGACACGCCGCCGCCCTCGAAGGTCACCGTCACCACCGACCACGGCAGCGTCCAGACCGAACTCGACGACTTCGGCAGCGCCCAGGAACTGGCCGTCCCCGAGGGGGAGACCAGCAGGCTGCGCGTCCGCGTCGACGAACTCGCCTGGGAGCCCGGACACCGCTTCGGCACCCGCGTCGGCATCGCCTCGCTCGACATCCCCGGCCTGCGGACCGGGCGCGCCCTCGTCGTGCCCGGCCCCGCCGACGCCCGCACCCTGCTGTTCACCGGCTCGGCCGGGGCGGCCCCCGGCTGCATGCCGGGCTCGCGGGTGTGGACCTGCCACCCCGACCTCGCCGCGCAGGGCGAGGACGCCCACGGCCTCGACCGGATCGTCACGCTCTCCGCGGACGCCGCCGGCGAGTACGTCATCACCGGGCAGGTCACGGCCGCCGACCCCGAACGGGTGGAGCGGGCCGCCAACCGCGAGGGCGGCTACCCGAAGGTCACCTCCTCCTCGACCGCCGTCGACCACCCCGCGGCGATGGGCCGCGGCGCGTTCGACGGCGACGACTCCACCGTCTGGTACCCCGACCCCGCCCAGGACCGGCCGTCCCTCCAGGTCGACTTCGGCAAACGCGTCGAACTCTCCGAGATCGCGGTGGAGTTCCCGCGCGGCGACACCGTCACCCGGCCGATCCGGGTGGTGCTCGACACGGGCGAGACCGTCCGCGAGGGCCTGCTGGACGGCAACGGCCGGTTCGCCTTCGCCACGCTGCGCACCGAACAGCTGCGCATCGTCTTCGACCCGCCCCGGGACCAGCCGCTGGAGATCGCGGAGATCGTCCTGCCCGGCGTCGAACCGCTCGGCCCCGTCCCCGACACCGACGCCGCCACCGCCTGCGGCCAGGGACCGAACCTGACCGTCAACGGCGTGCGGGTGGAGACCCGCATCAGCGGCGGCACCCTCCGCGACCAGGCGGAGGGACGGCCGCTGGAGTTCACCAGCTGCACCGGCGTGCCGCTGGTGGAGGGCACCAACCGGATCACGGTGCGGCAGACCGACCGGTACCGGCTGGGCGCGGTCGTCGTGCGCGACGCCGACCTGGCGGAGGAGGCGGCCGAACGCGAACCGGTGCGCGCCGAACCCGTCGAGATCCAGGGGTGGGGCCGCAGCGAACGCCGCGTCACCGTGGACACCGACGCCGCCTCCTACCTCGTCGTCACCGAGAACTTCAACGAGGGATGGACGGCGCGGCTCGCGGACTCCGACACCGAACTCGCCCCGGTGCGGCTGGACGGCTGGAAGCAGGCGTGGCTGCTGCCCGCGGGCACGTCGGGCACCGTGGTCCTCTCCTACACGCCCGACACCGCCTACCACGCGGCGCTGCTGGTCGGCGCGGCCCTGGTGGCGGTGGTCCTCGTCCTGCTGGCGGTCCTGCCCCGCACCGCCTCGGCGGTGCGCGCCGCGGCCGCGGCCGCCGCCGGACCGGGACGCATCGCCCCGCTCGCGCTGGGCGCGGCCACCGTGCTCCTGGGCCTGTGGAGCGCCGGGTGGGTCGGCTGCGCGGCGGCCCTGGTCGGCCTGTTCACCGCCTCCGCGCTGGAGCGGCGCGGTCGGCGGGTGTCGCCGAGCCTGGTGGTCGCCGCTTCGCTGGCCGCCGCGGGCCTGTCCGCGGCCGTCGGCGGCGCACTCGCCGTCCACCTGCCGTCCCACGGCGCCACCGCGCTGCTCGCGGAGCCGCTGCGCGGCTGGATCCCGCAACTGCTGTGCCTGCCCGCGCTGGTGGGCGCGGCGCTCGCCCTGGGCGACCCCTCACGCCGCCCCCGCCTCGACGGAACGGCGGCGACCGGGGATGATCGTCGGCGGGACGGCGCGGTCCGTCCGCGGGACGAGGCCGCGGAGGCGGCGCCGTGACTCTCGTGGACGACGGGGTGGAGACACGGATGACGCAGGAGCACACCGCGGCGGAGCGGCCCGGGCGCGGTCCCGCTCCGCCGCGCGGCGCGGGACTGCTGACGGCGGCGCTCGGCGCGTTCTGCGCCACGGTCGCCCTGCTGCTGCCGCTGGTCGCCGCCCCGCGGCTCGCTGTCCTGCCCGCCGAGCTGCGGCAGACGTGGACGCTCACCGACCCCGCGGGCACCTACCTGGACACCACGCACTGGCGGACCCGTGAGGACGTCGAGGTGGTGCGGAGCACCGACCTGGTGGGCGCCCCGGTGCCGGGCGAACCCGACCTGCTGGCGCTGGCCGTCACCACCGACACCGGCAGCCCGCTGGGGCCGATCGGCCACCTGGAGCACCGGACGGTGGTGGACCGCGCCACCGGGTGGACCGTCGACTGCTGCGGCGCCGACACGACGGGCCGCAGCGGACGGGTGGGCCTGTGGCCGCCGGGCGCGGAGGAGGCGGAGTTCCCCTTCCGCGACCCCGACACGGGGGCGGCGCCCCGGATGCGCCTGGACGGCGCCGACGAGGTCGGCGGACTCGCCGTGCACCGCTACACGCAGCAGGTCCCGCCCACCCGGGTGCCGGGCTCCGTACGCGACGTGCCCGCCTCCGTGCTGGACCTGGACGGCGGCGGCACGGTACGGGCCGAACGCTGGGTGGAGGTGACCCGCACCTACTGGGTGGAGCCGACCAGCGGCCAGGTCGTCGACCTCGCTGAGCAGCGGCGGGAGACCCTGCGCACCGTGGACGGCGACCACGAGCGGCTGCTGCTCGACGCCGACCTGGCACTGGAGCCCGGGCAGGCCGCCGGGGCCGTGCACCGCGCGGGCGAGCGCGCCCGCCTGCTGGCGGCGGTGCGCGGCTGGCTGCCCCTGCTGCTGGGCGTACTCGGCGCGGCCCTGGTCGCGACCGGGACGGTGCTGGCGCGGCGGGCCGCCCGGACGGACTGACCCGCCCGCCCCAGCGGCCGGGAACGTGCTCAGGAGCGGCGGCGCAGCACGAGCAGCAGGTTCCAGGTGACGAACTCGCGCAGCAGCGGCACCCGCACCACGGGGTGCGCCCACCACGGCAGGTAGCGGGGCAGGACGGCCACCACCGAGGCGTCGGGGGTGCGCCGCGCCCAGCGGATCATCTCCGCCGCCGACACCGCGAACATGGTGGAGCCGAAGTCGTTCTTGGGGCGCCGCCCGTGCTTCCGGGTGAAGCGGCGGGCCGCGTAGTGTCCGCCGAGGTAGTGCCACGGCGACGTCTCGTGCCCGCCCCACGGCGACAGCCACAGCGTGTACGACAGGTAGACGACGCCTCCCGGCCGGGTCACCCGCACCATCTCGTCGGCCATCCGCACCGGGTCGGGCACGTGCTCCAGCACGTTGGAGGAGAAGCACACGTCCACCGAACCGGTGCGCAGCGGCAGGTCCAGGGCGCTGCCGAGGATCGCGTCGCCGGGCAGTCGGCCGCCGCGCAGCCGCATCTCGCCCGCGTCGGCGTCCACGCACAGGCAGCGCGCCCCCGCCTCGCGCAGCGCGTCGGCGAAGTAGCCGGGGCCGCCGCCCACGTCGGCGACGACCGCGCCGTCCAGCTCCGCGTACTGCCGCAGCTGCGCCACCGTGTCGCGGGCGAGCGTGCCGTAGAACAGGTCCGGGTCGGTCTGCTCCTTGCGGAACGCGGAGAACAGCCGTACCGAGCGGCCCAGGGTGGCGCGGAACGGGACGGCGCCGGCGGAGGCGGGACGGGTCACGCGGCGGCTCCCGAGGCGTCGCGGCGCACGTAGTAGCGCATGTGCACCCAGTGGGTGCCGTGGTCGTCGCCCCGGTACTCCTCGGCGGAGACCACGTGGGCGCCGTGCGCGGCGAGCAGTTCCCGCATCCGGTCGGGCGCCAGGGTGTGCATGCGCATGGGCGCGGGGTAGCCGAGCAGGAAACGCTGCACGAACCGGATCAGCCCGTGCGGCGCGTAGCGGAACACCAGCCCCTTGAGGGTGCGGCGCTCGGTGGCGGGCATGCCGATGACCATCGCCCCGCCGGGCCGCAGCACCCGCGCGAACTCGGCGAGGTAGCCGCGGGCCAGCGGCGGCGGCAGGTGCTGCAGCACCAGGTCGGTGTAGACCAGGTCGAAGGAGGCGTCGGGCAGCACCGCCAGGTCGGGCGCGTCGTTGAGGACGTACTCGATCCGTCCGCCGCTGCGGTCCAGGCGGCGCGCCTCCGCCAGCATGGGAGCGGAGATGTCCACCCCCGTCACCCGGTCGAAGTGGGCGGCCAGCGCGTTGGACAGCCGCCCCGCGCCGCAGCCGAAGTCCAGCGCCCGCTCCCGGCCGTGCGCCACCCCCAGTTCGGCGAGCCGCCCCAGCGCGGCGTCGATCTCGGCGCGGCCGGAGGCGAGGAACTCCTCGTCGTCCCAGCCGCCGTGGCGTTTGTCGGGGTCGACGCAGACCGCCCACAGGGGGGCGGCGGCGCCCAGGGTCGTCCAGTCCTTCCGGATCTCGTCGAGACTCACGGGCAGCTCCTGACAGCCACGGCGAAGCGGCGGGAGAGGGGGATTCGCCTTGTCCCGCGTTTCCGGGTGCGGCCGTGGACCCGCGGGTGTGAGCGAAGCAATATTGGACAACGTGTCTCATTCTGTCACTTCCGCCGCAGACGGCGTCAACCCCGACGACCGTCCCCCCGCACGCCCCGGGGCCGCGCCCCCGGCCGCCGCGCCGCACCCGAGCCGCGACCCGATCGTGCTCGCCGGCGCCGCCCTGATCGCCGCGACCCTGGGCCTGCGCGCCTGGGTGCTGCGGCACGCCTACTTCGTCGAGGACGACTTCCTGTTCGTGGCCGACGCGGCCGCCTCCCCGCTGACCGTCGAGTACCTGACCGAACTGCACAAGGGCCACCTGATGCCCGGCGCGAAACTGCTGGTCTACGTGCTGACCGCGGTGTCGCCCTACAACTGGGCGCTGGCCTCGGGCACCATGCTGGCCCTCCAGGGCGCGGCGGCCGCGGCGACGTTCCGGCTGCTGTGGGAGGTGTTCGGACGGCGCTGGGCGATCCTGGCGCCGCTGGCCGCGGCCGTCTGCGCGCCGCTGACGGTGCCGGTGCTGGCCTGGTGGTCGGCGGCGCTCAACGGGGTGCCGTTCCAGTTGGCGACGGCGCTGGCGCTGCTGTGGACCGTCCGCCACCTGCGGGGCGGGCGGGAACGGGACGCCTGGCTGGCCGCGGGCGCGGTCGCGGCGGGCATGGCGTTCTCCGTCAAGGCGATGCTGCTGCCGCTGCTGCTGTTCGCGGTGGCCGCCGCGTTCTGCACGCCCGGCCCGCTGGTGTGGGCGCCGTCCGCCGCGCTGCGCGCCCGGCCCCGCTTCTGGGCGGGCATGGGCGCGCTGCTCCTCGGCCACCTGGTGGTCTACCTGAGCCGTCCCGCCGACGCCGAGGGCGCGGGAGTGCCGGATGCGGGGGCGGCGCTGGGGCAGGCGCGGCGGCTGCTGGCCGAGACGTTCCCGGTGGGTGCGGTCGGCGGCCCGGTCCGCTGGGACCCGGTCACGCCCGCGGGCGGGCTGCTGGAACCGCATCCGGCGGCGCTGGTCGCGGCGTGGACGGTGCTGGGCGCGCTGGTCGTGGTGAGCCTGGCGTACCGGCCCCGGTGGGCGTGGCGCGCGTGGGCGCTGCTGGCCGGCTACCTGGTGTGCGTGGACGTCCTGCCCACGCTGGTGGCGCGCGGCCGCTACCAGGAGCTCGTCGGCCACGACCCCCGCTACGTCGCCGACGCGGCCCTGGTGTTCGCGCTCTGCCTGGCACTGGCGTTCCTGCCGACCCGCTGGGAGGCGGAGGGGGAGCGCGGGCCCCGGTGGCTGCCGCGCCTGCCGCCGCGGGTGGTCCGGGGCGCGGCGGCAGGAGCCACGGCCCTGTTCGTGGCGGCGGCCTCCTACTCCACCCACACGTATGCCGGGACGCTGTCGGGTGACCGGGTCCGCTGGTATCTGGACACGGTGCGCACCTCCCTGGCGTCGATCCCCGACCGGGCGGGGGTCTTCGCGCGCCCGGTGCCCGAGGACGTCGTGCTGCCGTGGAACGGGGCGCGCCGGTACAGCTCGCACCTGCTCAGCCCGCTGGCGGGCGAGGACGCCGACCGGGTCGCCGACCCGCGGCCGGCGGCGGTGCCGATGGTGCTCAACGACGCCGGGTTCCTGGTGGTCGCCGAGCCCGCGCCGGACAGCGCCTTCTTCGGGCCTCCGGAGGGGGCGGAGTGCGTGGAGACGCTCGGCGGCCAGGTGCTGTGGCCGGTCCACTCCCTCGGCGGTCCCGGCCTGGTCGCGGGCCTCGCCTACACCTCGGGCGGGGACGCACCGGTCACGCTGACCGTCGGCGACGACGAGCGGACCACCGAGCTGCCCGCCGCCCCCAACGGCGCGGCCTGGTACGTGCCGCTGGACGGCCGGGGCGAGCACCTGCTGGTGGAGGTGCCCGACGACGTCTGCCTGACCTGGGTGACCTTCGGGGAGCTGGTGCCCTCGGTGGAGGGCAACCCCTGGGAGCAGGAGGAGACGGAGGAGGAACAGGAGGAGGCGGAGGAGGAGTCCGACTGAGGACCGGGACCCGACCGCCGTTGATCATGTCCCCAGCGCCACAATCGGCCGCGCCAATGGCCCTGGGAACATGATCGCCGGGTTTTCCCGGGGTCAGGGTGTGCGGTCGGGGTCCATTCGGGCTCCTCGGGTGGGGTGGGCGGCTGGTCGGCGGTGTCGTCCATGCGGGTGGCTGCTTTCCGGTGGCAAAGCGTTGCGGGAGGGTGGGAGTCCCTCCGGGACCGGAGCGGCGGTCAGGGCTGCCGGGCCTCCCGGCCGAAACGAACCAGCCACTTCACCGCCTGCCCGGTTTCCGAGGGGTTTGGGCTGGTGGAGGATCTCAACCCTTCCGGTCTGCCTCAGCCGCGAGGCGCGGCAGCCCTGCCCGGTCCTTGGGTGCGGGAGGGGTTGTCGGGCGGCGGGTGGGCTGCGGGCCGGGGCCGGGGAAGGAGCGGCCCCGGCCCGCAGGTCAGGCGGTGAGAGGGGCGGGGGGTTGGCCGGTGTCCCAGGTGAGGAGGAAGTAGACGCCGTGCTGCCAGGGGGCGAGGCTGCCCCACTTGGTGGCCAACTGGTCGACGAGGAACAGGCCCCGGCCGTGTTCGGCGAACGGGTCCTCGGGGGCGGCCACGTGCGGGAGGGCCTGCCGCAGGCGCGGGGCGCGGGTGCGGACCTCGGTCCAGGCACCGGAGGAGTCCACGCTCACCCGGACGGTGAACGTTTCGCCGGGGTCGCCGGAGCGGGTGTGGCGGATCGCGTTGGTGGCCAGTTCGGAGGTGAGGAGCGCGGCCCGGTCCACCACGTCGTCGGGGGCGCTGCTCTGCGGGTAGAGCCGGATCGCACCGGCCACGAACCGGCGGGCCGCGGCCACGCTGGCGGGCAGGCCGGGAAAG
>Ga0079224_100004784_pt1 | contig 17615 bp, 16 predicted proteins | sample Stecom2015_FD_80414 | JGI IMG/M metagenome (GOLD analysis project Ga0079224, IMG submission 80414) | Agricultural soil microbial communities from Utah to study Nitrogen management - Steer compost 2015 | ecosystem: Environmental > Terrestrial > Soil > Agricultural land | place: USA: Utah...
AACGAGCAGCACCCCTCCTCCGACACGTCCCGCCGCGACCTTCCGCCCGAGGCCCGGGGCAACGAGAAGTGGCACGACACCACCAACGCGGTGTGGATGCGCTCCTCGCTGTCGCGGGAGGACTCCGAGGCCATCGTGGAGGTCGCCAAGTTCGACGACGGCTACCGCGCGGTCCGCGACGGCAAGAACCCCGACAAGGGCATCCTGTTCTTCACCCCCGCCGAGTGGGAGGCGTTCGTGCTCGGCGCCAAGGACGGCGAGTTCGACATCCCCGAGGAGTACCTGACCCCCGAGGAGATCGCCATCCAGCGCGGTGAGGTCCCGGTGACCGCGGTGCCCTCGCCGCTCAACAACAACGGCGCCGAAGCCGACTAGGCCCGCCCCGCCCCCACGACACACGAAGAAGAGGCCGATCCCCCCGTGCCGACCGTCGCCCTGCTGGTCAACCCCGCCGCCGGACGCCGCCGGGCGGCCGTGGCCGCGGCCGCGCTGCTCGACCGGCTGCGCGCCCGGGGCGCCGAGGTGCGCGTGGCCGCGGGAGAGTCGGCCTCCGACAGCGCCCGCCTGGCCGAACGGCTCGTCGCCGACCGCCCCGACGCGCTCGTCGCCGTCGGCGGTGACGGCCTGGTCCACCTGGCGCTGCAGGCGCTCGTGGGCACCGACGTCCCGCTGGGGGTGGTCGGCGCCGGAACCGGCAACGACATCGCCCGGGAACTGGGCCTGCCCCGCGCACCGGACGCGGCCGCCCGGGCCGTCCTGGCCGGACACACCAGGCGGATCGACACCGTCGCCGCAGCGGGCCGCCACTACCTCAGCGTGCTCGCCTGCGGATTCGACTCCCGCGTCAACGAGCGGGTCAACGGCTTCCGGGTGCGCACCGGCCGCCTCGACTACGTCGCCGGGGTCCTCGCCGAACTGGGATCCTTCACCCCGCTCCACTACACCCTGGACGTGGACGGGCGGCGGCTGGAGGCCGAGGGGATGCTCGTCGCGGTCGGCAACACCCGCTGCTACGGCGGCGGCATGCGCGTCTGCCCCGACGCCCGCCCCGACGACGGACTCCTCGACGTGGTCCTGGTCCGCAGGGTGGGACGGGCCCGCTTCCTGCGCCTGTTCCCCCGGGTCTTCACCGGCTCGCACACGGGACTGCCCGAGGTCACCGTGCTGCGCGGCCGACGCGTCGCCGTCGCGGCGGACGGCGCCGTCGACGTGGTCGCCCACGCCGACGGCGAACGCCTCGCCGCGCCGCCCCTGGTCTGCGAGGCCGTCCCCGGCTCGGTGCGGGTGCTGGCGGCCGCCCCCGGCCGCTGAACCGGCGCACCACACCCCCGCACCACCCCGCGGGGCGGGCAAGGAACGCCGCGCGCTGACCCCATCACCCTCTAGGCTGACCAGTATGAGCACTTATGCCGCCCGCTACGCCGAGTTCCGCAGGCGACAGCAGGAGTCCAGCCCCACCATCGAGGACTTCCAGGCGCTGTACGGATTCGAGTTCGACGACTTCCAGGTCCGGGCCTGCAAGGCGTTGGAGACCGGCCACGGAGTGCTGGTGGCCGCGCCCACCGGTTCGGGAAAGACCGTGGTGGGCGAGTTCGCCGTCCACCTGGCGCTGCGCGACGGCCGCAAGTGCTTCTACACCACCCCCATCAAGGCGCTGTCCAACCAGAAGTACACCGACCTGGTCCGCCGCTACGGAGCCGAGAAGGTCGGCCTGCTCACCGGCGACAACAGCATCAACGGAGAGGCGCCCGTGGTGGTGATGACCACCGAGGTGCTGCGCAACATGCTGTACGCGGGCTCGACCACGCTGTCGGGACTGGCCTACGTGGTCATGGACGAGGTGCACTACCTCGCCGACCGGTTCCGCGGCGCGGTGTGGGAGGAGGTCATCATCCACCTGCCCGAGTCGGTGCAGATGGTGGCGTTGAGCGCGACGGTCAGCAACGCCGAGGAGTTCGGCCAGTGGCTACAGCAGGTGCGCGGCGACACCTCGGTGATCGTCGACGAGAAGCGCCCGGTGCCGCTGTGGCAGCACATGATGGTGGGCACCCGCATCCACGACCTGTTCGTGGAACCCGACGGCGCCGGCCCCGGCCAGGACGAGGAGGCAGGGGGGCGCGGCTCCCGCAAACGCCGCCGCAACCGCTCCGCCGCCCAGCGCACGGTGGAGATCGAGGTCGGCGGGGAGCGCCTGCTGGTCAACCCGCGGCTGGTCCGGCTGGCCGAGGAGGACGCCCGCCTCTCCCAACTGGCCTACCAGCGCCGCCACCCGCAGTCGCGGGCGCGCGGCGGCGGCCCCCGGCCGCGCAGCAAGTACGCGCCGCCCAGCCGGGTGCAGATCGTGGAAGAGCTGGACCGGGAGGGCCTGCTGCCCGCCATCACCTTCATCTTCAGCCGCGCGGGCTGCGACGACGCCGTGCGCCAGTGCGTGGCCAGCGGCCTGGTGCTGACCACCCCGGACGAGGCCGCCGAGATCCGCGAGTACGCCGAACGCCAGTGCGCCGACATCCCCCCGCCGGACCTGGCGGTGCTCGGCTACTCCGACTGGCTGCGGGCGCTGGAGTGCGGTGTCGCCGCCCACCACGCCGGCCTGCTGCCCACCTTCAAGGAAGTGGTGGAGACGCTGTTCTCCCGCGGCTTGATCCGCGCGGTCTTCGCCACCGAGACCCTGGCGCTGGGCATCAACATGCCGGCCCGCACCGTCGTCATCGAGAAGCTGGACAAGTGGAACGGCGAGACCCACGCCGCACTCACCCCCGGCGAGTACACCCAGCTCACCGGCCGAGCCGGACGCCGCGGCATCGACGTGGAGGGGCACGCGGTCGTGGTGTGGCAGCCGGGCACCGACCCGGAGGCGGTCGCGGGCCTGGCCGGAACCCGCACCTACCCGCTCAACTCCAGCTTCCAGCCGTCCTACAACATGGCGGTCAACCTGGTCGCGCAGGTCGGCCGGGAACGCGGCCGGGCCATGCTGGAGTCCTCCTTCGCCCAGTTCCAGGCCGACCGCTCCGTGGTGGGCCTGGTCCGCAAGCTCCGCAGGCAGCAGGAGGCGCTGGAGGGCTACGCCAAGGCCGCCGAGGACCCGCGCGGCGACTTCATGGAGTACGCGGCGCTGCGCCGCCGCCTCAGCGACCTGGAGAACGCCGCGCAACGCAACCGGCGCACCGCGCGCCGCAAGGAGGCCGAGCGCAGCCTGCGCTCCCTCAAACCCGGCGACATCATCCGCATCCCCGCGGGACGCCAGTCCGGCCACGCCGTCGTGCTGGACCCCGGCCTGGACAAGGGCCCGCTGCCCGCGCCGCTGGTGCTGACCGTCAACCGGCAGGTCAAACGGGTCAACGCCAACGACTTCCCGATCCCGGTGGAACCGGCGGGGCGGCTGCGGCTGCCCAAGTCGTTCTCCGCGCGTTCGGCGCAGTCCCGCCGCGACCTGGCCTCGGCGCTGCGCAGCAAACTGGAGACGCTGCCGACGGCGCCGATCCGGCACCGCACCCGCGACGGGGCGGCCGAGGACCCCGAGATCGCCGAACTGCGCGCACGCATCCGGGAGCACCCCTGCCACCACAGCGAGGGCCGGGAGGACCGGGCGCGCTGGGCGGAACGCTACTTCCGGCTCAAGAAGGAGACCGACGAGCTGGAACGCCGCATCGAGGGCCGCTCCCACGTCATCGCCCGCACCTTCGACCGGGTCTGCGGGGTGCTGCAGGAACTGGACTACCTGGAGGGCGACACCGTCACCGAGGAGGGGCGGATGCTCGGCCGCATCTACTCCGAACTGGACCTGCTGGCCGCCGAGGCGCTGCGGCGCGGGGTGTGGGAGCAGCTGGAGCCGGAGGAGCTGGCCGCGTGCGTGTCCGCGCTGGTGTACGAGTCGCGGCGGTCCGACGACGTCTTCCCCCGGGTGCCGCCCGGCCCGGTCGAGGAGGGGCTGAGCGTCATGGCGCGACTGTGGGGCGAGCTGCACGACATCGAGCACCGGCACCGCGTGTCGTTCCTGCGGGAACCGGACCTGGGGTTCGTGTGGCCCACCTACCGGTGGGCGCGCGGCGACCGGCTGGACCTCATCCTCAACGAGGCGGGCATGCCCGCGGGCGACTTCGTGCGCTCCACCAAGCAGCTCATCGACCTGCTCGGGCAGATCGCCCAGGCCGCGCCCGCCGACAGCGGGGTGCGCACCACGGCCCGCCAGGCCGCCGACGTGCTGCTGCGCGGCGTGGTCGCCTACTCCTCGGTGGGCTGAGCCCCGGGGCCGCGGCGCCCCGACGGCGACACCCCCGCGGCGGCCGCGGACCGCGGCCGCCGCGGGGACGGGCCCGCTCAGGCGTCCCGGCGCGACAGCGCGGCCCGGGCCGCGCCGTACAACGGCACGAGCCAGCCGAGCAGCACCGCCGCGGCCGCCGCCGCGGGCAGACGGAACGGCGCGTCCTCGGCGGTCAGCCCGGCCAGGGAGTGCAGCGCCTCGCTCGGCAGCACCCCCAGGACGACGCCCTGCCAGGCGTCCGGACCCCAGCGCACCGGGGCCGGCAGGGCCAACAGGACCAGCGCACCCACCACCCCTCCGGCGGTGCCGCGCAGGACCACCGCCAGGAACACCGCGGCCAGCGCCAGGAACGGGACCGTCAGCGCCGTGCCGCCCAGCGCCCGCAGCACCCAGGGCTCCAGCGGCGACACCGCGGGCAGGCCCGCCGCCGCCAGCACCAGTTGCCCGGCGGCGAACGCCGCCGCCGCGGAGAGCAGGCCCGCGCCCAGCGCCGCCGCGCCGACCGCCGCGGCCCGGGCCGCCAGGAAGCGGCCCCGGCGCGGCAGCGCGGTCAACGTGGCGCGGATCATCCCGGTGGAGTACTCGACGCCGACCGTGGCCGCGCCCACCACCAGCAGCACCACGGCCGCGGCGTCGACCCCCAGCAGACTGGTGGCCACCAGGTCGGCAGGGGAGTGCTCGGCCAGCGCCCTGCCGGTGGTGGCCGCCACGGTCGCGCACAGCAGCACGGCCACGGCCGCGCCCACCACCGGCGCGGCCAGGACCGCCCTCCGGTGGGCGCGCAGGCTCCACAGCTTGGACACCTCGGCGGCCACCGCCGCCGTCATCGGCGTGCCCCTGGTCGTGGTCATCGCTCCTCCTCACGGTCGGCCGCCGCGTGTACGCGGGGACTGTCCAGGTCGCGGGTGAGGTCCAGGAAGGCGTCCTCCAGCCGGGACCGGTGGGGCACCAGTTCGTGCAGGGCGATCCCGTGCCGCGCCGCCACTTCTCCGACCGCCGCGGCGTCCAGGCCGGTCACGGTGAGCCTGCCTGCGCCGTCCGTCCGGACGCTGCCGTCCGGCAGCGCCGCCGCCAACTCGGCCCAGCGCGGCGTGGCCACGGTGACGCGCCCTCCCGCCGCCCGCCGGGTCAGTTCGCCCACGCCCACGTCGGCGACGAGCCGGCCCGAGTCGATCACCAGGACGTGGTCGGCGGTGGCCTCCATCTCGTTCATCAGGTGGCTGGAGACGAACACGGTGCGTCCCCGCGCGGCCAGGTCCCGCAGGAGCACGCGCAGCCACACGATGCCTTCGGCGTCCAGCCCGTTGAAGGGCTCGTCGAGCAGCAGCACCCCGGGGTCGCCCAGCAGCGCGGCCGCCACCCCCAGGCGCTGCCGCATGCCCAGGGAGAACTCCGCGATCCTGCGGTGCCCCTCCCCGCCCAGCCCGACCAGGTCCAGCACCTCGGCGACACGGGCGGGGGCGATCCGGCCCGCGCGGGCCAGCCAGGACAGGTGGGCGCGGGCGCTGCGGTCCGGATGCGCCGCACCCGCGTCCAGCAGCGCGCCCACCGCACGCAGCGGGGCGGCCAGCGCGGCGTACGGCACCCCGTTGACCAGTGCGACGCCCGAGTCCGGGGCGTCCAGGCCCAGGATCATCCGCAGGGTGGTGCTCTTGCCCGCCCCGTTGGGGCCCAGGAAGCCGGTCACCCGGCCGGGCGGCACCGTGAACGTCAGGTCCTCGACCACCGTCCGCCGCCCGTAGCTCTTGGTCAGGTTCCGTACCTCGATCATCGCCGTGCACCTCCCGGTCACGTCTCCACTGTGCGCCGGGACGCGGCGGGACGCCTGATGGCGCTGTCATGACCTGACCGTGACCGCTGTCACGGGTACGCCGCGCCGCCGCTGCCTACGATGCGAGCGTGCGTACCGGTACCGGACCCGGCGCCTCCTCGGTGCGCGGCCGGGTGCTGTCCTCGGCGGCGGGCGCGGTGATCGCCCTGCTGACCCTGCCCGAGTGGGCCGCGGCGGTCGCCGCCCTGCCCGATCCGCGCACGCGCGCGGCGGTGGCGGGCACGGCGGCGCTGTACGCCCTGGTGTGCGTGTCCGCGGTTCCGCTGGCGTCCGGGACGCGCCTCGCGGTACGCCTGGCGGTGTGCCTGGGCGCCCTCGCCCTGGGCGCGGCCCTGGCCGCCGCGCTGGGGCCGGACGCCTCCTGGGTGCTGCTGTTCGCGCTGGCGGCGGCCGCGGCCCTGCTGCCGGCGGGTCCGCTGGCCGCCGCGGCCGTGCCGGTGGTCGCCGCCGCCTCGGTGGGGGAACTGGCGGCGGGCGGCGGCCGGAGCGCGGTCGCCACCCTGCTGGTGCTGACCACCTCCACGGCCGCGGTCGCGCTGCTGCGCGCCGTGGTGGACGCCAACGCCGCGCTGCGGACGGCCCGCGACGAGATCGCCGTGCTGGCCGCCGAACGCGAACGCCACCGCGTGGCGCGGGACCTGCACGACATCCTCGGGCACAGCCTCACCACCGTCCTGCTCAAGGCGGGCGTGGCCCGGCGGGTCCTGGAGACGACCGGCGACACCGGACGCGCCGCGGCGGAGCTCGCCGAGGTGGAGGAGCTGGCCCGCGCCGCGCTGGCGGACGTGCGCGCCACGGTCGCCGACTACCGCACGGTGACGCTCGCCGGAGAGCTGGCCGCCGCGGCCTCGGCGCTGGCCGCCGCTGGGATCGCCGCCGACCTGCCGGGCACCGTCGACGACGTCGACCCGCGGCTGCGCACGGTTTTCGGGTACGTGGTGCGGGAGGCCGTCACCAACGCGGTGCGGCACTCGCGGGCGGGCACGGTGCGGGTGCGCCTGGGCCGCCGGTCCGTGGAGGTCGCCGACGACGGGCAGGCCGCGGCCGCGGTGCGGCCGGGCAGCGGACTGCGCGGACTGGCGGAGCGGATGCGGGAGGCGGGCGGCGTCCTGGAGGTGGGGCTGCGCGAGGGCGGCGGACTCCGGGTGTTCGCGTACGTGCCGGAGGAGGGGGAGCGGCGGTGATCCGGATCCTGGTGGCCGACGACCAGGCGCTGGTGCTCGGGGCGCTGGCCGCCATGCTCGACCTGGAACCCGACCTGGAGGTGGTGGCCCGGGTCGGCGACGGCGCGCAGGTGGTCGCCGAGGCCCGGCGCACCCGCCCCGACGTGGCGCTCATCGACGTGCGGATGCCGGGAGTGGACGGGCTGACCGCGGCGGCCGACCTGGTGCGGGCGCTTCCGTCCTGCCGGGTGCTCATGTGCACGACCTTCGACCGCCCCGGGTACCTGGCGCGTGCCCTGGCGGCGGGGGCCAGCGGGTTCGTGGTCAAGGACGCCACCCCGGAGTACCTGGTGGACGCGGTGCGGCGGGTGCACCGGGGGCTGCGCGTGGTCGACCCGGACCTGGCCGCGGAGTCGCTGACGCACGGCGCCAGTCCGCTGACCGGGCGGGAGAGCGAGGTGCTGGCCGCGGCCCGGTGGGGGGCGAGCGCGGCGGAGATCGCGGCCCGCCTGCACCTGGCGGAGGGCACGGTGCGCAACCACCTGTCCGCGGCGATCGGCAAGACGGGGGCGCGCAACAGGCTGGAGGCGGTGGCGATCGCGGAGCGGCGGGGCTGGATCTGAGCCGCCCCGCACCCACTGTTGAATCTACAACGTAAAGAAGAGCCTGTACTGCGTTCCCGCCCGGCGCGGGGGAACGGGGAGAGCCGCAGCGCGCCCGCCCTCAGACCGGCGAGGTGGAGCAGGCGGTCGCCGAGGCCGGGCAGGTCGCCGGGGCCGTCGCCGTCGGAGTCGGCCAAACTGCGTGGACAGGCCCGGTCGATGACCGCGCCGTGCCGCCAGTCCGGGGACAGGGGGCTCCTGTCGCGTCGGGCGCCGCAGAGGAAGCGCGGGTAGTCTGCTGTCTGCCGTCCGTGGCCGGCCGGATCGTGCCGGGCCTGTCGGTGTCCGGGGCGGGCCACGGCGTCGCCCGGGACGACACCGACGGTGCTTCCCGAAAACGCCGGGACATTCCGGCGGGGCTCCGCCGCCGGCTCCACAGGCCCGCGCGGGCGCGGGGCGGCGGGCGGGGACGAAGCGACAGAACGGGGGCCCGTGCCGATGCCTGCGCGGACACTGCTGGTGACCAACGACTTCCCGCCGCGCCGCGGCGGGATCGAGACGTTCTGCCACGAGCTGGCCGTCCGGCTGGCCCACCACGGCGGTGTGGTCGTCTACACCTCCGCCTCGCCGGGGGACCGGGAGTTCGACGCGGGCCTGGACTTCCCGGTGGTGCGGGACCGTACCGCCACGCTGCTGCCCACGCGGCGGGTGGCCGACCGGGCCGCCGCGCTGCTGCGGGAGCACGCCTGCGACCGGGTGCTGTTCGGGGCCGCCGCTCCGCTGGGGTTGGCGGCGCGGCGGCTGCGTGCGGCGGGGGCGCGCCGGATCGTGGCCGTCACGCACGGGCACGAGGTGTGGTGGGCGCGGCTGCCCGGCTCCCGCGCGCTGCTGCGCCGGATCGGCCGCGACGTCGACGTGCTCACCCACCTGGGCGCTTTCACCCGTTCGGAGCTGGAGCGCGCCTTGGCCCCCGCCGACCGGGGCAAACTGGTCCGGCTCGCGCCGGGGGTGGACCCCGACGTGTTCCACCCCGACGTGGACGGCTCGGCGGTGCGGGAGCGCTACGGGCTGGGGGAGGCGCCGGTGGTGCTGTGCGCGGCGCGCCTGGTGCCGCGCAAGGGGGTGGACACGCTGATCCGGGCGTTGCCCCGGGTGCGGGAGCGGGTGGCGGGGGCGCGGCTGCTGGTGGTGGGGGAGGGGCCGGACGAGCGGCGGCTGCGCGCTCTGGCCGGGCGGGTCGGGGCGGCCGGCCAGGTCGTGTTCGCGGGCGGGCACCCGCATCCGGAGCTGCCGGCCTTCTTCGCGGCCGCCGACGTGTTCGCGATGCCCTCGCGGACCCGCCGGTTCGGGCTGGAGGCCGAGGGGCTGGGCATCGTCTACCTGGAGGCGGCCGCCAGCGGACGTCCGGTGCTCGTCGGGGACTCGGGGGGAGCGCCCGACGCGGTGCGGCACGGCCGCACCGGTTTCGTGGTGGACGGCCGCGACCCCGGCGCGGTCGCCGCACGTCTGGTGGAGCTGCTCGCCGATCCGCGGCGGGCGCGGCAGCTGGGGGCGCGGGGCCGGGAGTGGGTGCTGGCCGAGTGGACGTGGAAGCGGTCCGCGGAGCGGCTGTTCACGCTGCTGGACTGAGCGGCGGGCACGGGGGCGGCCAAGACGCCGCGGGGCGCCCCGCGTGGTGCGGGGCGCCCCGATGGCCGGCGCGGGCCGGCTGCTAGACGGCGGCCTTGACGTTGTCGGGGTGGCCGATGGCCAGGCCGCTGGAGGGGTCGAAGTAGTGCAGGCGGCGGGTGTCGACGGTCAGCGAGACCGGCTGGCCGGGACGGACCGAGCTGCGCGGGTTCACCCGGGCGGTGAAGAAGGTCTTGTTCCCGCCCGACAGGGCCAGCGCCGTGTCCTCGCCGTCCTCCTCGCCTCCGGCGGCGTCGGCGGCGAGCGCGGCGGTGGCCTCGTGCTGCACCGGCGGGGCGTCCACGCCGAAGATCACGTTGATCTCGGTGCCCAGCTCCTCGGTGACGTCGGCGACGACGTCCATCGTGCTGCCGTTGTGCGAGGCGAACGCGGCGTCGTCGAAGTCGGAGGGGCGGACGCCCAGGATGATCTCGCGGCCGAAGTAGTCCTCCAGGCCGGGGTGCTCGCGCACGCTCTCGGTGTTGACGTGCAGGACGTGGTTGGCGAAGCGCAGCACCGCGCCGCCGTTCTCGGCCTCGATGCGGGCGTTGACGAAGTTCATGGCGGGCGAGCCGATGAAGCCGGCGACGAACAGGTTGACCGGGTGGTCGAAGAGGTTCTTGGGGGTGTCGACCTGCTGCAGCTTGCCGTCCTTGAGGACCGCCACGCGGTCGCCCAGGGTCATCGCCTCGACCTGGTCGTGGGTGACGTAGATGGTGGTCACGCCCAACCGCTCGTGCAGCTGGTGCAGGGAGGCGCGCATCTGCACGCGCAGCTTGGCGTCCAGGTTGGACAGCGGCTCGTCCATGAGGAAGGCCTGCGGTTCGCGGACGATCGCGCGTCCCATCGCCACACGCTGGCGCTGACCGCCGGAGAGGGCGGCGGGCTTGCGCTTGAGGTAGGGCTCCAGGCCGAGCATGGCCGCGGCCTCCTTGACCCGGCGTTCGATCTCGGCCTTGGGGGTCTTGCGCAGCTTCAGGCCGAACGCCAGGTTCTGCTCCACCGTCATGTGCGGGTAGAGGGCGTAGTTCTGGAAGACCATGGCGATGTCGCGGCTCTTGGGGGGCAGGTCGTTGACGACCTTGCCGCCGATGCTGAGGGTGCCCGCGCTGATCTCCTCCAGCCCCGCGATCATCCGCAGCGCGGTCGACTTGCCGCAGCCGGACGGGCCGACGAGCACCATGAACTCGCCGTCCTTGATCTCCAGGTTGAGGTTGTCCACGGCTTTGACGCCGCCACTGTAGATCTTGTCGACGCCGCTGAGGACGATCTCGGCCATGAGTGCACAGCTCCTTCGTGGCTGACCGATGGTGGATCGGTGTGTCTCTCAAATCGAACACCAGGCTGATCGATTTGTCTACCTGTCTGTAAAATCTGATCGATTCGTTGATCGAAATGATCGATTTTTTCGAATCGACAAGGACTGGCGTCATCGGCGGCGTTGCGTTAGCCTGGCACGCGCCGTCAACCCGGACCGGCGGCTGCGACAGCCGTACACCGTCCACGCCACCGCGAGCCGACACACGAGCACGCACGGTGGTGGACGAGTGTGTGAGTCTGGGTAGGCTGACGGCCAGTCCAGCGCTGGACGGACCGGTCCGCGGCCTGGAGACTCGCGCGTCGGACGCCGCGCCACGCACCAGGTTCGGCGCACGGCGTGGGAGGGCCAGTACACCGCGGCCGGGCGGGGGGTTGGACCCGGAAAAGGCCCGAACATCCAGTAGACAACGGTCTCCGAGCTCGCCGCCTACGGGACGGAACCGGTCCGAAGGGTGTCCGGGCCTTTCTCCGCGCTCCCCGCACTCCCGCGCATTCCCCGACACCCCGTAGGCTTTCCGCGTGACCCTGCTTCTCCGCGTGCTGGCCGCCGCGCTGTCGGGACTGGCCCAACTCGCCGCCCTGGAACCGTACGGACTGTGGCCGCTGGCCGTCCTGGGCCCGGCCCTGCTGCTGGCCGCGGTCCACGGGGTGCGCCCCCGCAGGGCCGCCTGGCTCGGCGCGGTCTCCGGAGCCTCCCTGATGGTCCCGCTCATCCACTGGCAGAAGGTCTTCGGCCTCGACGTGTGGCTGGTCATCGCCGCGGCCGAAACCGTCTACTTCGCCCCCATGGCCGCGGGCCTCGCCCTGGTCGCCCGCCTGCCGGGCTGGCCGCTGTGGACCGCGGCGCTGTGGGTGGCCCAGGAGTTCTGCCGCGCCCGCTTCCCCCTCGGCGGCTTCCCGTGGGGCAAACTGGCCTTCAGCCAACCCGACACGCCCTTCGCCGGCTACGCCGCGCTCGGCTCCTCCGCGCTGGTCACCTTCATGGTCGCGCTGACCGGAGCGGCCCTGGTGGCCGCGGCCCGCGCGCTGTGGTCGGCACGGACCGGCACGGCAGCGCGCGAGCTGCTGCTCCCGCTCCTGGCCGGCCTGGCCGCGGCCGCGCTCGTCCCGCTCGGCGGCTCCCTGGCGCTGCGCGCGACCGCGCTGCAGGAGGACCACACCGCCACCGTCGCCCTCGTCCAGGGCAACGTGCCCAACGTGGGCGAGGTGAACATCCTGGGCGAACGCATGCAGGTGCTGCGCAACCACGTCGAGGGCGTCCACGAACTGGCGCGCCTGGTGCGCGCGGGCGAGGTCGCCCAACCCGACCTGGTGGTGCTGCCGGAGAACGCCAGCGACATCGACGCCTACACCGACCCGCAGGCGGCCGCCCTCATCTCCGCCGCGGCCGACGACATCGGGGTGCCGCTGCTGTTCGGCATCACCCGCTACAGCCCCGACGGCAGCCAACGGGAGATCCGCAGCGTAGTGTGGCACCCCGGAAGCGGGCCGGGCGACCACTACACCAAGCGCTACCTGGTGCCCTTCGGCGAGTACGTGCCCTTCCGGGACGTGTTCGCCACCGTCGTCACCCGCCTGCAGCAGATCGGCAGCGACGCCGTGCCCGGCATCGAACCCGGGGCGCTGGACCTCAACGGCACCACCGTGGCCGCCGTCATCTGCTTCGACGTCGCCTTCGACCTGCCGGTACGCGAGTCGGTGGCCGCGGGCGGACAGGTCATCGTGGTGCCCACCAACAACGCCAACTACAACTTCACCGGCCAGTCCGCCCAGCAGCTGGCCATCACCCAGCTGCGCGCCGTGGAGCACGGCAGGCCCGCCGTGGTGGCCTCCACCAGCGGCATCAGCGCCGTGGTCGACGAACACGGCCGCCTCCGCTACCGCTCCCCGGAGGCGGAGGCGGCCGTGCACGTCGCCGAGGTCCCCGCGATGCGCGGCCTGACCCCGGCCACCCGGCTCGGCGCGCTGCCCGAGACCGCGCTGACCCTGCTGGGCCTGGGCGCGGTCGTCGCCGCGCTGGTGCGCGCCCGCCGCGGCCAAGACGGCGCACGGCCGGCGGAGCGGGAGGCCCACCACGGCGCCGAGGCGGCCCCGGCCGGCTGAGCCCCGACCGTCCCGGTACCGGACGGAAGGCCCGGCACCGGGGCCGGGCGGCACGGTCTCGTCCAGGGCGGCCAGGTCCCCGGCGGTGGGCTCCCGGCGCGCCGCGGCGGCGTTGGCGCGCACCCGCGGCGTCCACCGCCTCGCGGGCGCCCCGGGCGTCCGCGAGGCCCCGCCGGCCGACGCTGTCGGCCCCCGGCCCCACCACGGACACGACCGGGCCGGAGCCGCCGAGACGGCGGTACCGCATCGATGCCATGCCAGGACCGTCAGTTCACGCGGGACCCGTCGGCCGCGGCGGGAACGCGGAAGGCGCGTGCCGCGTTGTCAGGAGGAGAGTCGTTCCCGGCCGTTGGATGGGGCACCATGCCGCTGTTGACCGTGATCGCGCTGATGGCGCTGCCGTTCCTGGAGATCTGGCTGATGATCCTGGTGGCCGGGCAGATCGGTGTCACCTGGACGATCGCGGCGCTGTGCGCGTCGAGCGTCACCGGTGTGCTGGTGGTGCGCCGGGCCGGACGCGGCGCCTACGCCGACGCCCAGCGGGCGCTGCGGACCGGTACCGAGCCGCGCGCCGACCTGCTGGACACGCTGATGCTGCTGGCGGGCGGCGTCCTGCTGGCCGTCCCCGGGTTCCTCACCGCCCTGCTGGGCGCGTTGATGGCGCTGCCCCTCACCCGTCCCGCGCTGCGCTGGGTGGTCAGCGGCTGGTTCCGGCGGCGCCTGGACCGCATGCGCGCCCAGATGGAGGCCGACCTGCTCACCCTGCGCGACTACGCCTCCGGAGGCGTGCCGCCGGGCGGCGACCCGCGGCCCGGCGCGGGCCGCGTCGTGCAGGGCCGCATCATCCACGACGAACCCGAGCAGAACGGTCCGGAGGCGAGCAGCCCGCCGGCCACCCGCGGCTGAGCCGCCCCCGCCGCCGGACCCGCGGCGCGGGGCGCGCTCACGGCTCGGAGCCGGCCAGCTCCGGCAGGGACAGCACCGCGTGGAGGCGCCGGGCCAGGGCGGGCTCCTCACCCGCCGGCAGCACCGGGTCGACGGTGGACTCCACCCCCGGCCACACGAAGCACCACATGAGCCCCCGGGCGTCGAACGGCCGCAGGGCCACCGTCTGGGTCCTGCCGTCCATGACCCCGGTGACGGTCATGGTCGGCCCGTCGGGGACGGGGCGCACCCCCAGCCGGTCCAACTCCAGGCACAGCCGCCTGGCGGCCTCCCTGCGTTCGCTCATCCTCGCACTCCCTGTCGGTCGTCGGCGTCGATTCCGCGGTCCGGCCGGTAGCGGCCGAAATCCCGAAATCCCCTCTCCGACGTCCACTGTCGCGTTACAAACGTCAGGAGGGGGCGGAGCCGACCGGTCTGCCCATTCCCTTCGCGGCGGGTGGTCGGCGGTGAAATCGGGGTGGAGAGTGGTGGAACCGTGGTGAAGAGGAAGATCCGCGCAGAGGGGATCAGGTTCGGGACGGAGCTGAGGAGGGTCCGGCTCAACGCCGGTCTCACCCAGGGGCAGCTGGCCCGGGCGGTGAACGTCTCCACCTCGCTGGTGAGCTGTTTCGAACGGGGCACGCACTGGCCCAGGCGGGACGTGGCCGAGGCCCTGGACCGCACCACCAGGGCGTCCGGGCAGCTGGTGCGGCTGTGGGTGGAACTGAGCAACCGGCAGGCCTACCCCGACTGGCTGGGCGAACTGGTGGAAGCCGAACCCCAGGCCACGCTGATCCGCGACTACGCGCCCCTGGCCGTTCCGGGACTGCTGCAGACGGAGGAGTACGCCAGGACGGTGATCGAGGCGGCCAACTCCCTGGCCACCCCGCGGCAGATCGACGAACTGGTGGCCGGCCGCATGCGCCGGCAGCGGATCTGGGAGGCCGCCGAACCCCCGGTGATGATGACCGTGATCGCCGAATCGGTGCTCACCAGTCCCATCGGTGGCCCAGTCGTTATGAACTCCCAGCTAGATCACCTGATCAGCCAGGTGGAGAAGCATAGAATCCGGTTGCAGGTGGTGCCGGCGGACACCCGGCTGCACCCGGGGCTGGCGGGAATGTTCATCCTGCTGTCGATCCGGGACAGAGCGGATGTCCTGTACGTGGAGAGCGCCGTGTCGGGGACCATGATCCACGAGCCCGCCCAGGTGCAGCGCATGTCGATGCTGTTCGGGGACCTGCAGGCGGTCGCGCTCTCTCCCGAACGGTCGCTGAGCCGGCTGAACGAGATCAGGAGGCAGTTCCGTGGAACTCCGGAAGCAGTGGCGTAAGTCCAGTTACAGCGCGGGCAACGGGGGCGCGTGCGTGGAGGTCGCCGAGACGGCCTCCGGGGCGCTGGTCCGCGACACCCGGCACCGGGAACTGGGGCATCTGGAGTTCCGGCACCGGGAGTGGACCGGGCTGCTCCGAGCGCTCAAGACCGGTCAGCTCTAGGGGCGGCTCCGCCCCCGGGGCCGCCCGGGCCGCAGGAAACGGTGACCGCCGCCTCCCGGAGGGCGGCGGTTCGTCGTACGGGGGAGTCGCGGCGCGGCCGTGCCGGTCGCCGCGGGGCCACCCCCGGCCGCACCTGTCGAACACCGATCGGTTTGCATCGCCGTCCGCTGCAGGAGGGGCGGTGAGGGCGCTGACGCTGCCCGCGCTGCGCACCGGGCTCGCGGTGCCGCCCGCCCGGGCCGTCGCGCGCGACGCCGAGGCGGAGCGATGCGGGCCGAGCCGGCGGAGGCGATCTGAACCGGTCGCCGTCGACGTGACGCCGGCCGAACGGAAGAGGTCCGCGGGCGAACTCGCCGACCGCGTCGGGATCACCCCCGCCACCCCGGCGGTGCTCGAGAACGGCCGCGCCGAGGCGGTGCGCTCCACCACGCCCGCCGCGCCGTGCGAGGCGCTCCGGTGCCGGCCGGGAGACCTGCCGCACCGGGAGCCCGAGGACACCGCCGACGGGCGAACGGCGACGCCCGCCGGAGCCGCCGCGTGGCACGACGCGTCCCCCGGACAGTAATGGGACAATCGACACGTGATGCAAGAATCCGGTTACAACTACCTGATGGACATGGACGGCGTGCTCGTGTGGGAGGAGCACCTCGTCCCCGGGGCCGACCAGTTCGTCGCGGAACTGCGCGCCAACGGCACCCGCTTCATGGTGCTGACCAACAACTCCATCTACACGCCGCGGGACCTGCGCGCCCGGCTGCTGCGCAGCGGACTGGACATCCCCGAGGAGTCCATCTGGACCTCGGCGCTGGCCACCGCACGCTTCCTCCAGGAACAGCGGCCCGGCGGGTCGGCCTACGTCATCGGGGAGTCGGGACTGACCACCGCGCTGCACAACGCCGGGTACATCCTGACCGAACGCGACCCCGACTACGTGGTGCTGGGGGAGACCCGCACCTACAGCTTCGAGGCGATCACCCGCGCCATCCGGCTGGTGGAGAGCGGCGCCCGGTTCATCGCCACCAACCCCGACGAGAAGGGACCCAGCCGCGAGGGGTCGCTCCCGGCGACCGGGGCGGTCGCCGCCCTCATCGAGAGGGCCACCGGACGCGCCCCCTACTACGTGGGCAAACCCAATCCGCTGATGATGCGTTCGGCGCTGCGCACCCTGGGCACCCACTCGGAGAACACCGTGATGATCGGCGACCGCATGGACACCGACGTGCGCTCCGGGCTGGAGGCGGGCATGCAGACCATCCTGGTGCTGAGCGGGATCTCCGACTCCACCACCGCGGAACTCTTCCCCTACCGGCCCACCGCCGTCTTCGGGTCAGTGGCCGACCTGGTCGGACACAGCCACGACCCCTTCGCCGCACAGCCCCCCACCGCCTGAGCCGCGGCGGGCAGGACCCCCGGAGACGACAGGGCGGGGGCGGTGTCCACCGCCCCCGCCCCGTCTCCGCGGACGACTCAGGCGCTGCGCCGCTCCGAGGACAGGGAACGCATGTGCTTCTGCTCCTCGCGGCGCCGGGCGCGCAGCAGTTCCAGCCGCTCGGCCAGAACCTCCTCCAGGTCCTCCATGCTGCGACGCTCCAGCAGCATGTCCCAGTGGGTGCGCGTCGGCTTGGTCTTCTTCTCCTCCGGTTGCTTGCCGTCGACCATCAGCGCACTCTCCCCGCAGAAACGACACTCCCAGGTCGCGGGGATCTCCGCTTCCGAGGCGAAGGTGACGGCGAAGCGATGGCCCCGAGGACAGTCGTAGGTGACCTCCTGGCGCGGAGCCAGGTCGGTGTTGCGGTCGTTCTCGTAACTGGTCGCCCCGAGTCGGGTTCCGCGAAGTGCTCGCTCGGCCATCGTGTGGGTGCCTCCAGGCGCTCTTGCGGTCTCGTGGGTATCAACGCGGCGGTCGGTCTCAAGATTCCCCGGACCGTGAGAGCCCAACCGTACGCCGACGCCCCGTTTCACACCGGTCCCCTCACCGGTCCCGCCGATCCCAGGATTGTGGACCATCCCACCCGCCGCACCGAAAGCGAATCTTCGCAGTTCGGAACAGCTTGGCAGAAACTTTGCGCAATGCCCGCGCCACGCGGCGCAGCGCCGAAAACCCCGCCTGTTGCGACGAGGAAGCACACCGGAAACATTCGGCGCCTACAGTCCGGGAAGCCGACTCTCCCGAGGAGCGCCGCCATGAGCACCGGTACCAGCCGCCCCCGCCCCCTGCACGCCCGGGCCGTCCCCCTCCACACGGGC
>Ga0079224_100004786_pt1 | contig 17613 bp, 11 predicted proteins | sample Stecom2015_FD_80414 | JGI IMG/M metagenome (GOLD analysis project Ga0079224, IMG submission 80414) | Agricultural soil microbial communities from Utah to study Nitrogen management - Steer compost 2015 | ecosystem: Environmental > Terrestrial > Soil > Agricultural land | place: USA: Utah...
CTGCTCGCCTGGGATCTTCATTCGGCCCGATGTACGCATACGGCCAGCCAAAGAAATCACCCTTCCGCACCGATGTGAAGTAGTCAGGAACCAGGTCGTCCCCCAGGGCATCCCTTTCCTGCACGGCGGCCCAGAGATCGTCTGTGCCCGGATAAAAGTCGAGTCCGATTGGATTACGTAAGCCTGAGGCGAATATCTCATGGCCGCTCCCGTCAGGATTGTAGACGTTAATAGCGGCCCGTCGTTCATCTTCTCCGGCGTCGACATTCGACTGAGATCCGATCGCTACGAACATCTTTGAACCGTCGGAGTTAAAGACGATGGACCGAGTCCAATGGCCCTTCTGAAAATGCTCAGGCCACTGCACAACGACCTCACCCTCCCCTTCGACGGTCATTGACTCAGGATTGTAGACCCACCTCTTTATCTGGTCACTGCCTGCGATATAGACGTATTCGTTCCAGAAGGCGATTCCGAACGGCCGAAACATTCCACTGACAAGCTCGTGCCGGTGGTCGGCCCGTCCGTCTCCATTAGTATCCTGCAGGACGTAGACGGCTCCTTCATTGACGGAATCAGAGATCAGGACTTCATTGTTCGGTCCTAGCAGCATGAAGCGAGGACGTTCAAACTCGAATTGTGACGCATATTCATGGATCTCGAATCCCTGCGGAAGAGATAACTGAGCTCCATCGGGACGATCAACGACAGTCGGATTATTTCTAACGTGGGGTGTCGCGTAGGGCTCCGGAAGGACACGGTCGTTCACGGGACGCGTGGGCGGTGGTACATCGACGGTCTCCTGAGAACTCAGCTGAAGTGGTTCTTCCGTAGTGGCGACCTGCGAACACCCGACGACGCCAATTAGAAGGCTGACGATCACGATCCAAATTGGTTTTAACATCATCTCCTGCCTTTCCTAAAGTTGGCAGCCGGGCCATGCACCCGACGCCTACAGTGGCAATCATAATCCGTGAATATGTTTGACGTCCACTTCCAGCCTTGGCCAGTCCCGCTGGAGTTCCTGAAAGACACGAGAGTTGTTCTGGGAAATCCGTGCCTCCGGTTTCGGTAGAATAGCAACATGAGTACCTATTCCCCATGCAAGAACTGTGGAGCCTTGAACCGGGTTTCTGTCGAGTCGGTTCAGAGACAAAGGGCGGTTTGTAGTCGATGTAAGAGTCCCTTGCCGCTCGAAGGATTGATCAATCACGTGGACGGCCAAGGCTTAAAGCTACTGATTGAACGCTCGCCTCTTCCTGTAATCGTGGATTTCTGGGCGGATTGGTGCGCTCCCTGTAAAATGTTCGCACCTATCTTTGCTGAAACCGCGCAGACCCTGGCCGGAGAAGCTGTTTTTGCCAAGTTGGATACCGAAGGCGACCCGTCAGCGGCGGCCCAGTATTCGGTACGGAGTATCCCCACTGTGATCTACTTTTCGAAAGGGCAGGAGCAGGGCCGGCATTCCGGAGCGATGTTGAAACCAGCTTTCATTGACTGGATTCGATCTCACGGGATCGAATCTGAAGTCAGGCATTGAAACGTCTGCGTCTCTCCTGACCAGGATCTAGCGGTTGATAGCATCGATCAATTGTCTGAGCCGTCCGAAATGGTGCTGATCGAACGGCACGGAGAGGCGAGGCAGGTCGAAAAGTTCGGGCTCATCCGATTCTTCCGGGAATGCCTTACAGGCTTCGATTTTTCCGGAGGTCAGGATGTCAGCGAACTCCTCGTTCAGTGATGCGATATGATCCTCCTCCAGGGCTTCCTTCAGGCGAATCACAAGCGTCGTCTTGAAATTGACATAGCGGGATGAATGGTAGCGCTTGTAGAAGGTCCGAATCTGATGGCAAACATCTTCTACACTGTCCGTAATATAGTAAAGGGAAGTATCCTCAGGAGAGATGAAGCCGCGTTGGGCCAGATGATTCTCTACGAAGTTCTGCCACGCCCTCCAATAGTCACCGCCCGGTTTATCCAGCATGATGATTGGGACAGGATGAGTCTTGCCCGTCTGAATGAGGGTCAGACACTCGAACCCTTCATCGTGCGTCCCGAATCCTCCGGGCAGCAAGACCAGTGCACAGGACTCCTTGACAAAGAAGAGCTTTCGGGTGAAGAAGTACCGAAAATTGATCAGTTTCTCATCATTCGCGATGGTTTGATTGGCCTCCTGCTCGAAGGGCAAAAGAATGTTCAAACCAAAACTCATTTCGCGTCCGGCTCCGAGATGTCCGGCTCCCATCACTCCGCTGCCGGCACCCGTGATCACCATTATCCCGCTTTGGGCCAGGCGCTTGCCCAGTTCTACGGCCACTTGGAACTCGGGGTCGGAAGGTAAACTCCGGGCCGAACCAAAAATGGTAACTTTGGGAATGTCCTTATAGTGTGCGAACACACGAAAGGCGTGACGCATTTCTTTGACGGCCGAACGCAGGATCTTTATGTCACCCTTGGAAGCCCCGTCCTGTGCCAGTTTCACTCCTGTGACAATGATTTCCCTGAGGATTTCAGGATGAGGATACGGTTCGAGCTCCCCAATCAGACGATCGACCAGCTTGCTCAACTCTGGAGATTCTACGTCGAAACTTCGGGGGGGTGTCACTGATGTCGTATCTTGATCCTTCATGGTCATTCAGTATAACCAATACCGAGCAAGAGGGCTGCTTGAATCGTTCGACTGTTAGATCACGTGAAGGGAGCCTGATTAGCGGTCTGCAAAACAGCTGGAGTTGACGCTAAATGGTCAAAGTCGAAAAAGAGTTTCTAGGACGTACTTTTGATGATTTTCTCTTTCGGCCCCAACAGGGAATCGTCGAATCGCGAAGGAAGGTGACTCTGGAATCCCGATTATCTCGTCGATTGAAGCTCGCTCTGCCCATTGTTTCCGCCAATATGGACAGCGTTACTGAAGCCGAAATGGCGCGGACCCTGGCATTGGAAGGGGGGATCGGCATCATTCATCGAGCCCTGCCGATCGATGTTCAAGCTCAGAAGGTTCGTGAGGTGAAGCGCAGCCAAGGGTATGTCATTGAAGAGCCTTTCTGCCTGCCTCGCTCTGCAACCATCCGTGAGGCTCGCAGGATTGCCCGCACCCACAAAGTGACCGGCTTGCTGGTTGAGAATGAAAAGGGAAGCCGGATTCTGGCGGGGTTACTTTCCAACCGTGACATTCCCTGGTTGGGTGAGTTTGATAATCGCCGCATCGAAGACTTCATGACCCCTTTGGAGCGGCTGATTACCGCACCACCCGATATCTCGGTGGAGGATGCGGAACGGTTGATGTTTGAGAATCGCATAGAGAAGCTCCCGTTGACGGGGGACGACGGCAGAATACAGGGGCTAATCACTAAGAAGGACTTGATCCTCTTTCGTCAGCGACCATTCTCCAGCATGGATTCCAAAGGGCGGCTTTTGGTGGGTGCCGCCATCGGCGCCCGTGGCGATTTCCTCGAAAGAGCGGCCGAGTTGCTCAAGGCGGGGGCAGACGTACTGGTCATCGATATTGCCCACGGTCATTCCGATGTAATGAAGGACGCCATTATCCGGTTCCGAAACAGGTTTGCTGATGCTGAATTGATTTGTGGAAATGTGGGGACTGCGGAAGGTGCACTTTTTCTGCAGCGCCTGGGTGCGGATGCCGTGAAAGTGGGCATCGGCCCTGGCCGAGGCTGTCGAACTCGGCTGGAAACCGGTGCCGGTGTTCCTCAGCTTCAAGCAATTCGTGAGTGCTGGTTGGCGCTGAAGGACGAAATTCCAATCATTGCGGATGGTGGAATAAAAGATGATAAAGATCTTTTTCTGGCCCTGGTGTGCGGAGCGTCAACTGTCATGTTGGGCAGTATGCTCTCCGGGACGGACGAGGCTCCCGGGCACGTGATCACTGATCCGGCGACCGGACTGAAACAAAAGATCTACCGTGGAATGACCTCTCCCCAGGCCGTTCTCCATGCCCTCTACAACCCTGAAGATTCCGACCCCGAGGCCCACGAAATGCTGGACACACCTCCAGAAGGGCAGGAAATACAGGTTCCCTATCGAGGTAGCGTTGTCTCCATTCTGCATCGAATGAGGGGCCATCTGTGCTCGGCAGTGAGTTACGCCGGGGCCGCCACGCTTGAAGAAGCGAGGCAGAGTATTCTTTCCGATCCTTTGCGCTTTCTTATTCCGCTCAGCCAGGCATCGATTAAGGAGTCCTACGAGCGCTAACCTTGATGATTCGCTTTATGGGAGGTCCCCAAGCACGACAGAGCTGACTGCCTGGCTCGTGTCGTACGCTCGAGAGGTGTTCTAGCGACCTGCTGAATTACTCGAGTCCAGTCGTTCTCCGTTATCTTTCATTTCAGGCGGCTTCGGATCTTGATCTCATGCTCCAGGCTTTTCTTGACCGGACAGCGATTGGCGATTTCGAAAATTCTTTCCTCCTGCTCCCTGGTTAGATAGCCGGTCAATTTCAATATCAGGTGAATTTCCAGGACCATCCCTTCTTTCTGCTCGCAATCTTCGCAATCTTCCGCGTGGATTCGATTTTGCTCCAGTTCCACTTCGACAGATTCAAGGGGCCAGCCCTTGCGACGGGCATACATTTGAACAGTGATGGCCGTGCAACTGCCGAGTGCACTCAAAAGCAGCTCGTAAGGTGTCGGGCCCAGGTCCTGTCCGTCTGATTCTCTTGGCTCGTCGGCGACCCACTGATGGGAGCGTGCTGTAATTTCGTGCGTGTATGGAACACCCGTACTCTTTACATAAACCCTGGACATTACACCTAACCTTTCTGTTCACTCTACGGGATCAGGCTCGCCTTTGAGGAAGCGGTTCCGATCCCACAGAACGTCCTCCCGTCCAGATGCGTGGTTGACACTTCGTGCCATGACGAAGAGCAGGTCGGAAAGGCGATTCAGATAACGAAGAGTGACGGGAGAGACATCCTCCACCCGCGACAACGATACGGCTCTTCGTTCTGCTCTCCGGCAAATTGCCCTGGCCAGGTGACAGAAGGCGGAGGTTTGCGTTCCTCCTGGAAGAATGAATTCCTTCAGGGGCTTGAGATCAGCATTCAAGGTATCCAGTACTTCTTCCAGTTTCTCGACCTGTCGATCAACCACCAATCGGTGACCCGGGATGCAGAGTTCACCACCCAGATCGAATAAATCGTGCTGGACCTCTGTCAGACATCGTTGAATGATCTCTGGTAGAGGATTAGAAAGAAGAATCCCAACAACGCTGTTCAACTCGTCGACAGCTCCGTAAGCCTCGACTCTTGGGTGATCTTTGGGGACTCTGGAGCCGTCCCCCAGGCCCGTTTCACCCTGATCTCCCGTTTTCGTATAGATCCTCGAAAGCCTGTTTCCCATGTGACGAAACGGTAGCACCGACCGAGAGGGTCGTCAATTGGGGTTCCTCTGTGGTAAGTCTTAGCCACGAAGATGCAGCGGACACAGAGGGATAGGGCGAGCCTTAAAAGGACAGCTTTAAGGCCATCTGGATTTCACGGGCATCGAACGACTGCGTCGATTGTCCGAAGACCGGGCTGTTCAAGTCTACGGCCGGTATGTAGAGATTCACCCGATTGAACAAGTTGAAAAAATCGGCTCGAAATTCGAGATTGGTATCTTCTGTGATCGGCAAGGCGAAGCGCTTCATCAGTGAAAGATCCACAGTCCAATAGGACGGTCCAGTAAAAGTGTTACGGCCGAGTGTGCCGTTGTGTCCGGCCTCGGGTGCCGGGAAGTCCTCGCGCCTTAAGACTCCCTCAATAAACCGGGTGTTGTCGGGAGTCGAGTCGAATTTGTTGCCGAACGCCGGTGCATTGGGACGGTCGCCCTCCTGCCCGTCTGCATTGTAGTCACCGGCCGGAAAGGCCCCGCTGTGAATCACACTAAAAGGAAGTCCACTCTGGATGGGAATAATGGCCTGCACATTCCAACCGCCAAGCAGGCTGCCAGCCAGGTCCCGCCGATTAGCGATAAAAGGGAGTTCCCACAGGAAGTTGGTTACCAGACGGTGTCTGACATCGAAAGAGGAGCGACCATAATCGAGCTGAATATTGAGCGGATCCATGTGGTAAGTGCGGTAGGCCTGGCCGACTAATCCACCCGAGTTATTGCCGGCTCCGAAGAAATCAGATCCGTAGTCAAGAGCTTTGCCGAAAGTGTAAGCGACTTGGAAACTCAGGCGATCCCGAAAATGTCGGGTCAACTGCGCATTGAAGCCGTGATAGTTCGACGTGATCTTGTTCTGACGTAAGTTGAAGCTTTCAAAAGAGGGATTGAGACGATTCTCGCCTGCATCCCCCTCGAATCGTCCAAGTGGATCAGGGTGTCCCAAACGGTCGCCTGCAAAACGGTTGGGATCGCCAAAGAAGGGCAGCTTTCGCCCCAGCGTACTCTGGTAATTCACTTCAGCTACCATACTCGCCGGCAAGTACCTTTGAATGCCGAGGAAAAAATTATGGACGTAGGAGTCTCGAATTTCCGGGTCCATCACACTCAACCTGACACGCGTTCCTACTATTCCTCCCCGGGAATCCAGCCCCAGGTCGGCTCCCGGGATGACATGCCCGATAAAGCCTCCGAATGGGTCGGATGGATCGGTTCCGAGAAAAGGTGCTATCTCGTTGCCAAAGAAGGGCGAAAGCTGAGCCCTTCCGAAGTGAGGTGGGTTGAAGCGAACGTTTCCGACTATATTGAAGAAGAGTTTGTCATAGGAGACTCCGTAGCCTCCTCGCAGGACTGTCCTTCCGTCTCCCAGAAAATCCCACGCGAAACCGAGACGAGGAGCGAAGTTGTTCAGGTCACTTTCATACAGCCGATCGGTCACCCCGACACTGGCCTCGGCGATCCGTTCGAAATAGCTGTCTACTGCGGGATAGTGGATATTCGACATCAAGCCGTTCTTCTCAGTAACTGGCTGAAAGTAGTCCCACCGGACGCCTAAATTCAAAGTGAAGCGTGGATGAATCTTCCAGTCGTCCTGAACGAACCAGCCGATCTCCGTGCTGCGCCAGAAACGGGGTGTATCGGTGAGAGCTCCAGTAGCCGGATCCACGCCGGCCTGGAGCATAAAAGGGGCATCATTGGCGAAGTCGAAGATGCCCTGGTAAATGAAAAACGGACGCGACCGGTCGGCAAAATTTCCATTTTCCTGCAACCGACGGAGATCTACGCCGGCTCGTAGACTATGGCGTCCCTGCTGAATGGAGAGGATATCCTGCCACTGGAAAGTGTGTCGTCGAAACACCTGGGGCACCGCAAAAACGGAACCGAAGGCAGCCGGAAAGCCCACATTGGTTCCCATAGCACCAAAGATTCCGGCGGGACCATCGATTAGCATTGGCGGAACTTCCGGGTTGCTTCCAGGAACGAATCCCACTCGACTGTAAAGGTAACCGAAACGAGCTTCATTAATAAGATTGGGCGAAAACTGCCGAATGTAGGCAAGGCCGACGTTCTGACCGAAGTCGTCCTGACGATCGCCAAACGCACCGCGCGCCGTTGTGTCCGGTCCCCTCAGATCGGTTGACACGTATCGTCCAAAAATCAGGTCTTGTCCCGCGTTCGCTACGTGATCCAGCCGAAGATTGAATTGATCGGTGTCTCGAGAGAGGGCGGAAAAAGTGTCGACCTGTCCCAGAATCGGCAGATCGGCCGGAGGGATTAATGGATTGATAAAAGAGTTCTCCTCAGGATTAAGCTCAGCAGTCGTTTTGATTCCCATTGTGGGAGCCGGTGCCGGAAAGGACTGGAAAAGGCGAGCGGCGATACTTCCAGGGTTGTTCTCAATGACCCACTGGCGAAACTCGGGTGTCTCCACTACCGTTCGCTGGGATCGTCCGGTCCTCTGGCGAAGACCCTCGTACGCTCCGAAAAAGAAGAGCTCATCCTTAAGTATCGGACCTCCCACAGCGAATCCGAACTGATTCTGGACGAGTTTCGTTTTCTCCTTTGTATTTGTTTCCGTATTGAAAGGAGTGAAAACCTCGGCGGCGTCCAAGGCCTCGTTGCGATGGAACTCCCAGATATTCCCGTGAAACTCGTTGCTTCCTGATTTTGTAACCACGTTGACGACGGCGCCCGAATGGGTTCCGAACTCGGCCGAAAAATTGTTACGAGTCAGACGAAACTCCTGGACGGTATCCAGGATCGGCGTAATAGCCGGGATCCCCGACGTACTCTCGTCATTAATGGTGAGACCATCCAGCACAAAATTGTTTCCGCGAAAGCGAGAGCCGGCCGCGAAAAAGGCTGCGGAATTGGGTCCTTCAGCGTTGGCGATCGATTCCAGAGGGGCGATGACTCCGGGTTGTAGTGTAGAAAGGGCAAAGACATTGCGCCCGTTGAGAGGAAGTTCCTGGATTCTCCGGTCATCTACCAGCGATGAAAGCTGTGAATCTTCCAAATCGAGTGCCAGTGCCGAGCCCTCGACGACTACGGTGTCTGATATCTCTCCAATCTGGAGGACGAGATTGACGGTGAGGACCTCGCCAACACTAACCACGATATCGGCTTGACGAGTGGTCTGGAAGCCGGGTAGCTGTGCCTCGATTTCGTAGGAGCCGGGCAGCAAAGCGGGAATCCGATAGACACCGAAGTCGTTTGTGATCGATCGTCGGGTCGCATTGGTGGCCTGGTTTCGAACGAGGACCGTAGTACCCGGCAGAACCGATCCGCTTTCGTCGCTGACGGTTCCGCTAATACTCCCGGTGCCGCTCTGTGCCTGAAGGTTTTCGGCAATCTGCGGTGCCAAGAAAAGGAGGGCCGCTACGAAGAGAACGGGGACATGAAAAGGACGACGAGTCGCTCTCGAGATCCCTGTTGTGAGACTGTCTGATTGAACTTTTAAAAGTATCATCTCCGGATGATGAACAGAGGGGACTACCGCGACTCCGGCCCAAAGCCTCCTCAGCATCTGCCAGAACCTGACGTAGATCGAATCCTTCTTCATCGAGCACTCCTTCAAGGCGTGATTACAGAGGTCGAGAAATCAACACAGAGGTCGAGCAATCAACCCGGCATCATCCTACCTATCGGTAAGGAGACCTTTAACTTTAGACAGTTATCTACAGGAACTTTCAGCGACAATCCAGCCTGTGTTTTCATTCCGTTGAGAACGGGTGGAATTCCTCAAACGGGTCTTACTGTCGCTTGCCCAATCCGCTGGAACTCGAGTGCTTTACTGCTGGTTTGTGGAATCCCGCCATTCCTTCAAGTCATACCGATCGTCAGTTTGGGACTCTGAATCCCTCTCAATATGAGCGACGTGTATTACAACACAGTTCTGATTTTCCTTCAGAAGAAAATAAAGGCTGGCTTAGACTTGGACCACTAACGTTCCCGCCTTTCGAAAGGGTCCGCACATTGATGTGGATGAAATGTCAAGGCGTCTGGCAGGGTATCTGGCGGGGGGCACCGACCCAACCCCTCCGCACTATAGTCCGGCTATTACCAGCGACCTGATCCTCTGCCTCGGTTTCCTCCGCGGCCTTCACGGTTTTCCCGCGGCCGCGCTTCATTAACAGTTAAAGTTCTTCCCTCAAAAGTTGTTCCGTTCAGGCTTTCCATTGCGTCCAGAGCTTCCGCCTCGCTGCTCATTTCCACGAAGCCGAAGCCACGGGACCGTCCTGTGACGCGATCCGTGATGACCCGAGCGGATTCCACAGTACCATGGGCGGAGAATAGCTCCGCGAGCTGCCCCTCAGTGGTGGAGTAAGGTAGCCCTCCAACATACAGCTTGTTACTCATTCATTTCTCCTAAAGCGAGTTGTTTCTCCCGCAACCTGGAAGCAAAAAGGATTCGCCCATGGATCTACTCACGGTGAGGTCGGTTGGCTCCTTCGGTCTGTTTCACAAGGCGGGACTCTCCTGGCCTCACACCTATCCTAATCTCTTATCGATAGGAGGCCATACTCTATCGACTTAACAGTCATCTTAGACTTGGCTTCGAAGCAGTGTCAACGCAATTTCGAAAGGGTTGTAGGGCCTTTTATTTTCAACAGGGTGAGCAATTTATTGCAGTTCAGTCGACAAAAAGACTATTTCTTTCAAGCCGTTTATTGGCGGCTTCTTTACTCAAGAGAAAAAGCAAACCGGGGGCGCAGGTCAAAACACGAAACGGGAGCCCGACATCGGCGCCTGACCGGACGAGAAGGCTCACTCCAGCGGTTCCAGAGTCATCGGGTCTCTCAATGGAAGGTGAGTCACCGGGCCCAGATTCTCTAGCCTGGCATTCGGGTAATCGGGATCTCCCTTCATGATCTCATCCATATTTCCCACCACGAGAACCACCAGTTGGTCCGGGCGGATATGCCTTCGAGCGCTTTCCTGCACCGCCTCCATGGTCGCGCTTCTCACCCGGTCCCGATAATTCATCCAGTAGTCATGTGGAAGACCCAGAAGCTCGTCACGTGCGTAAAGTGAAACGGTGGCAAAGGTACTCTGAAAATAATTGGGGAACGTCTCGATCATTGAGTTCTTGGCGGTATCCAGTTCGCTGCTCGTAACGCCATCGGTTTGCAGCTCTCGAATCAGCTCAACCACGAGGTTGGCGGCCGCCGGCACGGTCGACGACTTGGACTGAAAAAATGCCTGGAATGTGCCGGGGATGGTATTCAGGATCCCGTAGCTGGAGCCTGCCGAATAGGCCAGCCCCTGATCGGATCGTACCCTCGAGAGGATACGGGAAGTGAAGCCGCTTCCCCCCAGTATGTCGTTGGCGAGCCGCAACTCGAACTCGTCTTCCACCGGCCTCTTCAATCCCAGATGACCGATAGAGACCCGACCCTGGTTTACGTCAGGTTTGTTCACCACGTAAACTCCGGGTTCGGGTTGATGAGATGGTTGAGGAACCTCCGGCAACTTCTCGCCGGTTGGTGGAATCTGACCGAGCGTAGAATCAAGCTTGGCCAGCATCTCCTCCTTGTCGAAATCTCCGGAAACGGCCAGAACCATTTCCCCGGTATTGGCCAGTCGGCGGTGGAAGTCCACCAGATCCTGACGATTAATCGAAGTCACGGATGCCCTAGTGGGCAGTCGATTCATCCAGTAGTCCGGACCATAAACCAGCCGATCCCACTCTCTTGATTCGATCCCTGCGGTGCTGTCGTTACGCCTTTGCATGGCGGCCAGCAGATCTTCTCGGGCTCTTTCCAGACGGCTCTCTTGAAAACGAGGCTTGAACAGCACATCCATCAAGATCTTCAAACCGGTATCGAGGTCTTTTGCGAGTAGGTTTAAAGAGACACTGCTATTGGTGTCTCCGACGTTTACGGACAGGTTGGCCGCAAGAAAATCGAGTTCTTCATCCAGCGTCTCCGCGTCCCATTCACCGGCTCCTCCCGTTCTCCAGACTCGACCGGTCAGTGGAGCCAGGCCCTCCTTGCCTTCGGGCTCAAGATACCGTCCGCCTCGAAAAAGAATCTGAATAGAGACCAGCGGCAGCGCCCTATCCTCGGCGATATAAATCGGGATCCCATTGTTCAGCATCCTTCGAAACTGAGTTGGATCGGGCACTTCAAAAGTCAGCGGTGGAAAACGGAGTTGTTCAGGTCGCTGGGGAATCTCGTCGACTGCCGCAACCGCGGTCGCACCGGGTTGCTGTGCGACTGAAGAACTACTGAGCAGATTTGCTACCAGAAAAAGAACTAGAGCCTGGAGCTTCATCTTAGTTACCTTCCTGTTCGGAGTTTCCACTGCCCGGTTGTTGCGATTCAGTTTGTCCGCCTTCGGAGAGTTGATCGATTCGTTCACCGATCTTCCGAACGAGGTACTCGACTGCCGGGCGAGCTTCCGGTGGAGCTTGCTCCAGTGCCTGTTCCGATTGCGCCAGTATCTGCTTCAGCTGTTCCACATCGGAAATCTGATTAATTTGGGCCAATTGGCTCTTTACCATTGGCTTGAGCTGTTCCGGGAGCGCCACAAAAAGAGCGTCTTCTGGCGTACTTCCCTCTCTTCTGACATAAACAAACACGTTGCGCTGATTGTCAGCGAAGTATCGATTCGCAACATCCTGGATATCGCCTACTGTGACTCCCTGGATTCGAGCAGAAGATTCGTTCAGGTAACGCCAGTCGCCCAGCGAGTCATAGATGAGAAGTTGGAGCAGCAGACCGAAGTTGCTCTGCAAGCGCCGGAACGAATCGGCCATCTCCTGGTTCTTGATCTTCTGAAGTTCTCGCTCTCCGACCGGTTCCTGCCTCAACCTCTCGATCTCCGCGAGGAGGGCGGCCTCGACTTGCGCCGGATCGACTCCCTCTTTCACCTGGGCTCCCAGCTCGAAGTATCCCTCATACATCAGAGTCCGAACTGTTGCAGAGGGCTGACCGATCGCCACCTCCTTTTCCTCTACTAAGGACTTGTAGAGTCGACCCGTACGACCGTTCAGGATTGCAGCCGCCACGCGAAGAGGAAACTCGTCCATATGGTTGAAGGGTACGGCGTGATAGCGAATTCCCACCTGGGGGTTGGTGTCGGCACTGGCGTGGAAACGCTTTTCTCCATCCTGTACAATCTCTTCGGTGATCACCTCAGGAGGTTCCTTTTCCCCGCGCGGGATACGCCCGAAATACTTATGGGCCAGTTCCAGCGCTTGGTCAGAGTCGAAATCGCCGACAAGAACCGCTGTGATATTGTTCGGGGCATAGTAAATCGAGAAGTATTCTTCTGCATGCTGTCGCGTAATAGCTTCGACATCCGATGCCCAGCCGATGACCGGCCAGCTATAGGGCGAAGACTGCCAGAACATGGTGTCGAAGATCTCATCAAGCCGTCCAGTCGGAGTGGATTCAACCCGCAGACGACGTTCCTCTCGAACGACATTTCGTTCGGCATAGAACTCCCGGAAGACAGGATTCACCAAGCGGTCGGATTCCAGCCAGAACCATAGTTCCAGCTTGTTAGCCGGTATCGTCACGAAATAGAGGGTGTGGTCTTCCCCGGTTCCTGCGTTTAGGCCGGAAGCTCCCTCCCGCGTGTAGATCTGATCCAGTTCATCTTTGACGATCAGTTCTCGCTCTTTTTCAAAAAGTTGTTCCAGTTGTGCCCGGAGCTCTTTGAGCCGAGGTGTTTGATTGGCGGGATCCAGGATGCTACCGGTGATCTGTCCCTGGCGGCGCATCTTCCGGAGCTTGCGATACTCCTGCTCTATCTGCTCGTAAATGGCATCCTGCTGCTCGCGAATTCGCTTGTCGGCTTCGTAGTCCCGGGTGCCGATGGTCTTTGTTCCTTTGAACATGAGGTGCTCAAAGAGATGGGAAATCCCAGTAATTCCCGGCCGCTCATTCACTGATCCCACTCGAGCCACCCAGCCCGAGGCGATGGAGGGAGATTCATGCCGCTCCACCATCAGGAGGCGCATACCGTTAGGGAGTGTTTCTTCCCGAACGTCGACTTCCTGGGCGAAAGTGGTAGCCGCAAACAGGATCAACCATAGGAAGGGCAACCATGGTTTCCTCATGTAGTCTCCTTGAGAACAATGCCGCCTGTTGAACGGCAGGATGACACTTACCAGAACCGGACTCAATCTCCTTAAGATTATAGAGTAAAGCTCGATCGCGAATGTTTTTCCGTGGAAGACGCTGGAGGTCCACCAGGCTTCACTTTTCAGTTCATACCCAAACAAAGTTCGATCGACGTTGCAAGTCGGTGAACAAACGATTGCGCCACCTGCAAGGGTCGCATAGCCCTTCTTCACTTCCGCTCGGTAAGCGACTACCTGAGAGCGCCGTGCAGTAGAGGATAGAAAGGGAAAACTACCAACACGGGCTTTTTCTTTAGAATCATGACTTCCGGGTGTAAATTGGCTGTGAAGCGGTGAAAAGAATGTTACACCGGTCCCGGCAAGCATACATTGCGCAAGTGGCCTTGCTTTTCCTGGGGCTGCATGCGCCCGGTCTGGGGTGTTTCCAGCTCTGGGCTCAAGAGGTCCCGCAATCGGCTCAAATGAGTATTGGCGAGCTGAGGGACGCCGCCCAGCGTGCCCTGGACCTCGGCAGACTCGACGAGGCCCGCTCTCTCCTCACTGATTTGCTGAAGCACGAACGCGCCAATGTTCTGGCACGACTGGCCCTGATCGACGTGTTGATGAGACTCTACAAGTGGGAGGAGGCGGAAAAAGAGGTTCAGGTGCTTCAAGAGATTGCACCACGCAACCCTCGAACCTTTCAAATGGCCGCCGCAGTGGCCTTCAGGCGAGGACAATTTATAGAAAGCGAGGAACTGGCTTCCCGAGCGATCCGTCTCGATCCAGCCCAAATCGAATCGTACCGAATCCGCGCGCTCAGTCGCTACATGCTCCAGGATCAGGAAGGTTATCGGGCCGATTTGGAGTCGATCCTGGAACGCGATCCCGACAATGTCGACGCCCATTATCACCTGGGCCGATACTTCTATGAAAAGCAGCTTTTTGAGCAGGGACTGGCCGAGTTTCAGCGAGTCACCGAGATCGAACCCGAGCATTACCGTGCCCTTTATTTCCTGGGCTGGTGCTACCAGGCTGCCGGTCAGCTGCAGGAGGCAGAGAAGTACTACCGCGCATCCATTGAAATCATCGAGAAAGAAAATGCCGTTTACGGCTGGCCCTATGCCGATCTCGGTGATCTGCTGCTGAGTCGCGGTGAGCAGGAAGAGGGGCTCGGATGGATCTATCGCAGTGTCCGGAACGATCCACAGCTTCCCTACGCCCATTTCAAATACGCCGGAGCTCTCCTGGTTAACGAGTCCTCAGATGAGATTGAAAGGCATCTCAAACGTGCCATCGATCTGGATCCGGGATATGCAGAGGCCTACTACTTGCTCGGCCGGTACTACGGAAAGATTGGGGACAGGAAGAAGGCACAGATGGCCTTGGAACGCTTCCAGGAACTACGGGAAAACCCGCAGCCTTCTCCTCGTGGAACCCGGCGTTGAAGCGGAAATCTTAACCACAGAGAGACAGAGGACACAGACGAAACTTGTGGTTTATACCCCGCCCTCAGATCTCGATGTCTAGCAGCCGCGCCGCATTCTCGTAATAGACCTTGCGCAGAATATGCTCCGGTAGATCGATCCCGTATATCTTCCATCGACCCTGTGGCGGCGTATCCGCCGGGGCATAGTCAAAGTACTCGTCGTCCGTTTCGAGAAATCGGTAATAGATTTCGTAAAGACGGTCTCCGAAAATTTGCTGAGGTGTCTCGAAGCCGAACGGGATGGCGTCTGTTCCGAAAAGAATTCTGTCCTGGTAGCGGTCGAAGAACTTCATGCTGCGCCGAGGTTGCCGCCCCAGTTCAGAAATCCGGGCGCCAAATTCCACATAAAGGTTGGGATAACGATCGAGAGCGTCTGAGACAAAGTCGAGGTCTTCGGAATTGGCCACGTGCAAAGCGACAAAGTCCGTTTTCAGATGGCGCGCGACCACGCGCAACCGGGCCGTCTGCAACTCATCGTCGGAGGGATAGTCCTTGCCGTAAAAGGACCAGTCCGGGTGAGCGTTCAATTCCTCGAAGCGTTCATTGAACCGGTCGATAGGCAAAAAGAAAGCCTCAGGATCGGAGGTGTGGATGGCTACCGGCATCCGGTGCGCCCCGGCTGCCTCCCACATGGCATCAAATCGAGAATCGTCGACGGCAACCAGAGGCCCCTCGTCCACTCGCTCCCTCAGGTACAGGCCCAGTGTCTTCAAGACCTTGATGCCACGGACACCGAGCTCTGCAGCCCTTTCGATCTCGTCGGCCTGGAACTGGCTGTAGTTACTTTCCACGATCCGATCAAACCAGGGTTGGACGAAACACTGAAAGCGATCGGGATGAGGGCGCTGCCAGTAGTTCAGGCTTTCCTCGAGAGCCGGACCATAGCCTCCGGTGAGATTGATCATGATCCGGATATTCTTTCGATCCATGACCTTCAGCGCCTCTTCCGGCGTGGTGAGGTTCCTGAGCTGGGGTGTCCCATCTGAACCCCTCCGGACGAACGACAGGTGAGTGTGGAAATCGATCACTGGAAAACGTGCCCTGGGGACAAAGGTTTCGCGAACCTTCAGCATACTTCGGGGTTGATAATCGACCAGTGCCAGCGGACACTTGCCGCTCGAATCTTCCAACCCCCCTTCAGCCCGGGGTGCCCCGGTAGCCGAGGAACCCGGCATCAGGGAAAGCCCGGCCAGTCCGGCCATCCATTCTCGACGATTCCAGTTTGACAAGGCGCACTCCTTTCCGAGGTTGACTGTCTCGTCCGCTTACCATACATCTACAGGTAGAAATTTTGAAGCCGTTCCTGTCATCCATCAAAGGAGACTCCCGATGGGAAAACCAGCTCTGTCCGGCCGTTTTTCTGGGATTATTTTGGCAGCATTGCTTATCTCGATCGGGTGGGTTGCTGTCCCCCTCTCCTCCAGTGGGTCCATCCGACTCGAAGCCCAACAACCGCAATCCGAGGATCAAGGCATCGTTCACGAATTTGATTTGCAGGCCGTTGCCCGGTTAAACCCCCGGATTAGCACCTACTCAGAGACTTCTCCGACTGGATCGGCGGCCCTGCGTTTCAACAGCGAGGAAGGGAGTGCTCCTTTAACCCTGGTGCAATCCGGCGAGGATATTCCCTGGGAAGAAGCGGCCTTTCTGGTGGCGGATGTCTGGCACGAGGGCCAACCCAGCGCCATTCTCCACTTTCACTTTTTCCGTCCGGGAGGTGAATCTCCCAGGATCAGCAGCAAGATGGGAATTCTTCCCGAACTAAAGACCAGGTTGGTGCTCCCCCTGGAATATCTGGATGGGCAGACCTTCTTCATGGCACGACAGGAACGCCGGTTGAAAGGAACCATGCCGGGACACCGCATGCTCCCGGCAGAGATCGACCGGGTCACCAGCACACTGGGACCGACCGGTTACGGCTTCACGAGCGAACTCTGGATCGAGAGGATCTGGCTCAGCAAGGAACAGCCTCCACGACTTCCACCCGTGGAAGAGCCGATTGTCGATGAAGTTGGGCAATGGAATGTGCGGAAGTGGCCTGGTCGGCTAGCCAACGAGCGCGAGGCATCCGAAAAGATCCGGCAGCTCCACGACAGTGTGACGGAAACCAGCCTTCCCGACAGCTGGAGCCAGTACGGGGGTTGGCAAGGGAAGAGCTTCCGGCCCTCCGGCTTCTTCCAGATAGCTGAATCCGATGGCCGCAGGTGGCTGGTCGACCCGGACGGTTACGCCTTCTTCAGCATCGGCCTGGATGTTGTCATCCCCTCCAGTTCGGGGACGCTGGAAGGGATGGAAGCCTTGTTCGCCTGGCTGCCGGAATCCACCGGCCAGTTTGCTCCGGCCTTCTCTGTCAATCGTGGGTTTCGAGAGGTCAGTTTTCTCACCATCAATTTGATCCGTGCTTTCGGGGCTGAGTGGAAAGAACGATGGCAGGAAATGACCCGAGGTCTCCTGCGCCGGTGGCGATTCAATACGATCGGCAACTGGTCCGATCGTGACTTCATCAAGTGGGCCAGAATGCCTTATGTTTTGCCTCTGTCCAATTTCCCCACGACCTCGACCTTGTTGTATCGTGACTTTCCCGACGTTTTCTCTCCCGAGTATCGAGAAGCTTCGCAGAAGTTTGCGGCCCAGATGAAGCAGTACCGGGAGGATCCCTATCTGATTGGATA
>Ga0079224_100004787_pt1 | contig 17612 bp, 20 predicted proteins | sample Stecom2015_FD_80414 | JGI IMG/M metagenome (GOLD analysis project Ga0079224, IMG submission 80414) | Agricultural soil microbial communities from Utah to study Nitrogen management - Steer compost 2015 | ecosystem: Environmental > Terrestrial > Soil > Agricultural land | place: USA: Utah...
AAATATTGATGGATGAGAGTATCGTCCGGATTCCGGAGAAAATGCGCGATCTTATCGAATCGGCTATGGGGGAAGATGAAGGGGAAGTACCTGTGGGCCTGAAAGGGGTGGAGCTTGAGATGCACGGCGCTGTCTTCGGAGTAAAAAGCTTTGCCAAATCCCAACTTCTTAATTTGGACCAGGGTTATTCAATGGACAGTCATCTGAAATGGTATGACGAGGAACGTTTTGTTACCCGCTTGGGAGAGGATCAAGTTACGGTTTACTTGGCCATCTGTAAGCAGGATCGACTTTTCCCCTTATATTCCGGCGAAAACGAATGGGATTACAGCGCCCTTAAAGTTCCTTGGCGGTTTTTGGACAAGCTCGAATTGATGGAAGAGGATGAGGTAGTAGTGCAGGAGTTAAAGGAAGGAAATCCCAAGATCCGGCGAGAAGATTGGGTGTTTTGCCTCGACGAAAATACCCGCCACATGAGGCTCCGAAGTAAGGAGGGTGCGGGTGGGATAATAAGCTATAGGTATGATCCCATCCTTGGCCTAGTTGAGGCGGGACAAGAGACGTGAAGGCATCCCCACGCATGTGGGGAACGAGAAAAGGTCCGGATGAGCACCTAGGGCGCAGCCGGTTCATCCCCATTTGAATGAGGAATAAATAAAAGGTAGAAAATTTTTACACCTAGGGGGCAGCCTTATGATTATATTGACCCAGACCATTCTTGGAGGTTGGCATGGGTCAGAAGAGGCAAAAAAAGAACATCAGCCCAAAGACTAAGCCGATACCCCCTTCCAATCAGCCATGGCTATGGAAAGAGGTGTTTTCGACGATACGCGTTTTGATCATCGCTTTTTTCAAAAGTGGGAGTTGACCTTGAATATTTTAACCGACCCTTGGATTCCAATCCTTCGCCAAAGTGGTGTACGGGAGAAAATCGCCTTCTCCGGGTTAACCAGCAACTACCTCCTGGATCCCGTGGTCGAGTTGCAATCGCCTCGAGCCGATTTTCAAAATGCTTTGTACCAGCTCTTCATCGGCATTCTCCAGGTTGTTATGACGCCGGAGAACGATAAGGGGTGGATAAAACAATGGGAAAACCCTCCGGACCCGGACGGACTGCTAAGGAGTACCAAGGCTTATACGTCATGCTTTGTTTTGGATGGGGAGGGCCCAGCCTTTATGCAGGACCTGGACCTAAGGGAAGGCGAAGAGAAAGGTATCTCGGGCCTTTTGATAGAAGCGCCTGGGGGTAAAACGGTAAGGGAGAACCTGGATCATTTCGTCAAACGTGATCTGGTTAATCAAGTCGATGGGTATTGGGCGGGGGTAGCCTTGTATACCCTCCAGACTTTTGCCCCTGCCGGAGGTGTGGGACATCGAGTAGGGCTTCGGGGTGGAGGGCCCTTGACTTCCTTAGTGCGGCCGGAGCCTCCAGAAGGGCGCCTATTCAGTACTCTTTGGGAAAAACTATGGATCAACATCCTGCCGCGAATGGAGTTTGCCGGTCTGGGATGCGATCCCGAAAAACAGGGGCTTCAAGATATTTTCCCATGGATGGGCGCGACACGTACCAGTGACGCGAAAGGTGGCGAAACCCAACCCTTCCATTGCCATCCTTTCCAAGCATACTTTGGTATGCCCCGCCGGATTCGACTTCGATTCACGAACGAGAAAGGCTCTTGCGATCTTTCGGGCGAAAAGTCATCCAATTTGGTTTCCGCATACATAACGAAAAATTACGGCACCAACTACGCAGGTCCCTGGAAGCATCCTCTGAATGCATATGGCCGTCCCAAGAAACCCGATGAACCGGCCTTGTCAGTAAAGGGCCAGCCGGGTGGCGTTAGCTATAAACATTGGTTGGATCTAGCCCTTTTATCCGACACCAAAGAGGCTGCGCTCATTGTTCGCCATGCCAACCGTAATAGTGCCAAAAGGGAGATGCTGCGAGACCGGGAGATCAGGATTTGGGCAGCGGGTTACGATATGGACAACATGAAAGCGCGATGTTGGTACGAGGCGACCATGCCTCTCTTTTCCCTTCCGGAAGAGGAATCAAATACCTTCCAAAAAAGAGCCGCCAACCTGATTAACATGGCCTCGGAAGTCGCCTTCAGTATACGGCGCTCGGTAAAATCGGCTTGGTACGCCAACCCGGCGGAAGCCCCCGGTGAACCGGATTTCTTGGATAAACCTTTCTGGGAGAAAACCGAAAATTATTTCTACGACCTTCTCAAGCAATTTTCTCGGGATTCCGGCCTTGATTCAGCTATAGAAATTTACGCGAAGTGGCATGTTTTTTTGATTAACCACTCGCTTCAGATCTTCGATCAAAATGTTCTTGGTGTTCCGCCGCTGGGTTCGGTCGATGGTGGATTGGAGTGGAAGCGGATTATCAAGGCAAGAAACGCTTTAGTTGGATACTTGACCGGGGAAAAATTCAGGAAAAAATTCTTGCTTTCTGCTTGAACATCCGAGTATGACATAAATGGCGGGAGAAAAAATGAAACAAAAAGAAGCGAATAAAAAGCAGGAAGCCTATCGTCCAGTTTTTTTCCAGGACGGCGAAAAAGGATGGGGTGACAAGCAAAAACTAAAGAGCTGGTATGATGAGTTACAAGGCAACAATAAGGATAGGGCTTATCTAAGGCGTTCGGTAAGCCCCCTTCAGGCCACTGTAAATGTAAGTGCTTGGCGGTTGGCTGAGTTCTTTCCGGACTTGAATGCCGTACCGGAAATTCCTGCCACCTTGGCGGCCATTTTGGCCCATGTCAAGGAAGATGGTGCCCGGTGGTCCGGTAAGGCCTTCCCTGAGGAGTTGGCCACACCAGCGCAAGGCAAGTCGGCGAGTCCGGTAATGAATGAGTCCCGGTTTGGAAAACTCCTCACCTGCCGGAACTGGGAGGAGTTTTTCACAGCCATGCGCCGGGCCGTTCAAATGAATGGCGATGGAGCCCATATCCCATCTTTGGTCGATGGAATCATTTTATGGGGGATAGAGCATACCGTTAGGCAAAGCGAAAACGGAAAGCGGGAGTGGGCGGAGGAACAACTATCCAAACTCAGAAGCAGGCACTCCATTGTCCACGGTTTCGTTTTTGAATGGAGCCGATATTACTTCAGCCAAGTTCTGCAAAATGAAAACCAAAGTTCACCCAAGCAAAAGAAAAAGGAATAAATCATGGCAAATTTCATTCAGATCCATGCTTTGACGGCGTACCCACCCTCTAATGTCAATCGCGACGATTTGGGCCGTCCCAAAACCGCTAAAGTTGGAGGGTACGATCGTTTGAGGATTTCTTCTCAATGCCTTAAGCGGTCCTGGCGTACCAGCGAATGTTTCCAGTCCGGCTTAGCGGGACATATCGGAAAAAGGACGAAGCGAATCGGTAAAGAATATGTTTTCGATCCCCTTGTGAAAAAAGGAATCTCTGAGGCTAAGGCAAAAGAGTGGAGTCAGAAAATTGCGAGTGTCTTCGGGGACGTAAAAGATGAAGAAGGCGGAATTGTTTCCGTGACTTCCCAGCTTGTACACGTTAGCCCGGAAGAAATTCGATCCGTAGAGGCCCTTGTTGAGCGTTTGGCCGTGGAAAAACGGGAACCGAAAGAGGAGGAGTTACTATTGCTCCGGGAGGATGCGCGCGCAGTGGATATCGCTTTATTCGGCCGCATGCTCGCAAGCAAGCCCCTATTCAATGTGGAAGCAGCCGTTCAGGTGGCGCATGCCATTACCGTTCATGGCGCTCAGATTGAGGATGATTATTTCACGGCCGTCGATGATTTGAATAAGGGGGAGGAAGATCGCGGTTCGGGACATATTGGAGAATTAGGTTTCGGGTCGGGGGTGTATTACCTCTACGTCTGCATCAACAAAACCGAATTGCTAGATAATCTGGGAGGCAATGAGGAGCTGGCTGCCAAAGCGATTCGGGCCTTGGGTGAAGCCATTCTTTCCGTGACTCCCAGCGGAAAGCGGAATAGTTTCGGTTCGTACGCTCGCGCTCATTTCGCTCTGGCTGAAAAGGGGACGCAACAGCCCCGGACCCTAGCCGCAGCTTTTTTCAAACCCGTAAAAGGGGAAGATATAATCGGCGAAGCCAAAGCTTCCTTGGTAAAAGAGGTCGGAAAATTCGACAAAGTTTATGGTCCCTGTGCCGATAGTCGGAATTCCCTGGATGTGACGCAGGGGGAGGGGAGCTTACAGGATTTGCTTTCCTTCATGGCGAAATGAGGCCGGCGATGGAAACACCTTATTTGGCTTTTCAACTTTATTCTCCTTTGGCGGCCTGGGGAGAGCAGGCCGTAGGTGAAACCCGTCGTAGTTCCACTCATCCAGGCAAGTCTTCCATAGTTGGAATAGTTGGCGCGGCATTAGGTCTCCAAAGAGTGGAGGAGGGTCTGCTTCAAGATCTTGATCGGCAAATAGGCATGGGGGTAAAGGTTTTTTCCTCGGGCGATGCCCTCCGGGATTACCACACCTCTCAGGTACCTAAGCCTCGTCGCAAGGGTGAATATATGACCCGCAAGGATGAAATGGAGGCGCCTGATGACCGCATCAGCACCATTCTTTCCAGTCGTGAGTATCGTATGGAATCCGGCTGGGTCGTTGCCCTATGGAGCAGAAGTGCCTCGGGATCCTTTTCGCTGGAAAAAATCGGAGAAGCCTTGCGACACCCTGCTTTTTGCCTTTATTTAGGCCGAAAATCCTGCCCTCCGGCTTTGCCGTTAAATCCGGTCCTCAGGTCCTCGACATCATTAAAGAATGTCTTGGATGAGTATCCGGAGAGCATGCCATTAACAGATATGGCACGGAACTCCATCCGCTATTTTTGGGAGGGGAGTCCTCAGGAGCAGGGTGGAATGGTTCCTGGAATGGCTTGGGATCAGATTGTTCCAAGGTATGATATTTGTGGGAATCGTAGGCAATGGCAGTTCAGGCCTCGTGAGGAGTTTATGTCTTTTGGCGAAAGGACGGCGGGATAATGCATTTCAGCAGAGTTCGGATCTTGCCGGGCGCGAACCTCATTCGATTCTTGGGGGAAATCAAGAAGCGAGGGGTTTATGGAAGCCACCAGTTTCTGTGGAATTTGTTTCCCAATGATCCTGATGCCAAGAGAGATTTTCTGTTTCGTGAAGTAAAAGAGGAAGATTTTCCGACTTTTTATTTGGTTTCCGGCCGACTACCAGAGGAAAAGGAGGGTATTGAAGTCAGGAGCAAACCATATCAACCGCGGCTTGCGAAGGGGCAACGGTTTCGTTTCGACTTACGAGCCAATCCTACCATGGCTCAGAAGGATGCGCATGGGAAAAGCCTTCGCCACGATGTAATTATGGCAGCTAAAAAAGCGGCGAAAGCTAACGGAAAAGCACCTCCTCTGCTTGAAGAGGAATTGGATACTGCTAAAAATTGGCTGCTTACCCGAGCTTCCAAACTTGGTTTTGAATTGGAAACACACGCTTTTTTAGCTGAATCCTATTTGCAATACCTCCTTCATAAAGATGGGAGTTCAAAGCCCATTCGCTTCAGTTCAGTGGATTTCCGAGGCGTTTTACAGATTATTGATCCCGAAGCATTTGCTCAAGCTTTGAACAACGGAGTCGGCCGGTGTAAGGCCTTCGGATGTGGGCTTATGCTGGTAAAGAAGTTTGAGGATGCGGATTGATGCTGCATGATAATGTCGCAGAATTTCCCGAAATGGAGTAGATCGTGAAATGGCAGGTTTTGATTCGTTCTTCGGTCAGGAAGGCGTTAGCCAAGTAGCCCAAAGAAATGCTGCCATTTGTCAAGGAGCCACGCATATGTCATCTGTTGGGAAACCCGCAAAAAACAAATCACCATCGAAATCTACTATGCTGGGACGCACCAAAACGCGCCCTATTAGCTTGCGATTCCGGCAGGATATGCCCGGACGGATTTTGATAGAAGCACGAAAGCGCTATGCTTCGTATCTCATGGATGAAAATCCTTTGGAGGATTGGCGTTCGACCGACCAGCATGAGAAAACCATTGGCTCTTTGACGCCGGGTGACTGGATTTTCCATTTGCGGGAGGCGAATGGTTTGGCCCAGGGAGAGCTGGGTCGAAAATTGGGAAAAGTAAGCGGAAGCCGGATATCCGACTGGGAAGCCAATCGGCGTGCCGTGAGTAAGGCGATGGCAAAAAAGCTTTCGCTGATTTTCAATGTTTCACCTGACAGGTTCATATAAAAGGTTAGCAAAGGACACTATGCATGCTTCCTTCACCTCGCCCCATTGCCATCAAGGACCGATCGACCATGCTTTTTCTGGAGTATGGCCAGCTTGATGTCATTGACGGCTCTTTCGTTCTTGTGGATCAAAAGGGCGTACGGATGCAAATTCCGATTGGAACGATTACTTGTCTCATGCTGGAGCCAGGTACGCGGGTTTCCCATGCGGCTGTAGTTCTGGCTTCCCGAGTAGGGTGCTTGCTGGTATGGGTAGGGGAGTCGGGCGTCCGCCTATATTCATCCGGTCAACCCGGCGGAGCCAGGGCGGATCGCTTGCTATACCAGGCCAAACTCGCCTTGGATGACGACCTCAGGTTGAAAGTAGTTCGGAAGATGTATGAAATCCGATTCGGCGAGGAGCCGCCGGCCCGCCGGAGCGTGGATCAATTGCGCGGAATCGAGGGCGCCAGGGTTCGAAAGACCTATCAAATCATGGCGAATCAATACGGGGTGAATTGGAAATCCCGCAAATACGATCCCAATGAATGGGATAGCAGCGATATTCCCAATCGCTGTTTAAGTTCCGCGACAGCCTGCTTATACGGAATCACGGAAGCCGCGATTCTAGCAGCGGGGTACGCTCCTGCCATTGGATTTATTCATACTGGTAAGCCACAATCTTTCGTGTATGACATCGCCGATATTTTCAAATTTGAAACGGTCGTACCCGCAGCATTCAAGATTGCGGCACAGGCTCCTTCCTCCCCGGAGCGGAAGGTCAGATTCGAATGCCGGGAAATGTTCAAGCAAACCAAAATTCTGAAACGGATAATCCCCCTTATTGAACAGGTGCTTGCAGCGGGAGGGGTACCACTCCCCGAGGCGCCTCCAGAAGCCATGCCAATAGCCATTCCAAACAAGGAGTCCATCGGAGATGGTGGTCATCGCGGTTGAAAATGTGCCTCCTCGCCTTCGTGGAAGGCTTGGAGTTTATCTCGTAGAGGTGCGTGCAGGTGTCTACGTGGGAAACCTGAACCGCCGGGTGCGGGAAATGGTTTGGGAACACGTGCGACATGGTTTTGAAAATGGTAATGCCGTCATTGTGTGGAGCACGAATACCGATTCCGGTTTCGACTTTCTGGCCCTGGGCGAGAATTGCCGTTCTCCTGTTGAGATGGATGGATTGAAGCTGGTGGCCTTCGCTCCAGCCCTGCCGAATGGGGGGCGCACTACGGAAGACGCCAACCCAGTTATTCCAAAAGAAGAGTAGGGTGATTCTATGGAAAAGCCTATCTTTCCTCGAAGAGGTAGGGATCTTTGAAATGATTGGCTTAATATTTGCTGCTAATTCGGTAGCTTTTTCTCGTTTTTCTAAGTTCTGATTTTTCATGAGGTTAGAGCTTAGTCCGTTCCCCACATGCGTGGGGATGAACCGAAATGATATTCCCTTGATTTGATATTGAAAGACCGTTCCCCACATGCGTGGGGATGAACCGCGATGAGCAGCTTCCGCCAGCTCCTAAAAGTCCCGTTCCCCACATGCGTGGGGATGAACCGGCGATAGATGGGGTGGGGGAGGGCAATAATGCCCGTTCCCCACATGCGTGGGGATGAACCGATTTACCTCGGAGCCCGCGGCCACTCCATGGCCCGTTCCCCACATGCGTGGGGATGAACCGCGAATCTTCCGCCCCACAGTCAGGCCGGAAACCCGTTCCCCACATGCGTGGGGATGAACCGGATCCGGCTTACGTTACCCGTCGAATCAAGGACCGTTCCCCACATGCGTGGGGATGAACCGAAACAGCCCATACCCAGGGATTGGCGTCCCAGCCGTTCCCCACATGCGTGGGGATGAACCGGCTCCGAGGTTCCAGCTTCCGCCGTCATCGAGCCGTTCCCCACATGCGTGGGGATGAACCGTGGTCCCATGCCGAGCTTGCCGCGGGATGCTCCCGTTCCCCACATGCGTGGGGATGAACCGTATTCCCCGACGAGCGGCCCACCACCCAAGCCCCGTTCCCCACATGCGTGGGGATGAACCGCAACCCGAGTCCATTGAGAACGACAAGATGATCCGTTCCCCACATGCGTGGGGATGAACCGACCCCGCTGCAAATCCTGTCCCAGTGCAAACGCCGTTCCCCACATGCGTGGGGATGAACCGTTAGAATAATTTTGGTAACATCCTGGATAAATCCGTTCCCCACATGCGTGGGGATGAACCGGTCCGCTCCCCTTCCCAACTGGCCAACCAGCCCCGTTCCCCACATGCGTGGGGATGAACCGGCACCACCACCGATCCCGCTTATGGGGTGCGCCCGTTCCCCACATGCGTGGGGATGAACCGTACTGGATGCACGCGCCGACTGCTGCGTCAATCCGTTCCCCACATGCGTGGGGATGAACCGCCTTGGACCTGGCGAGGCGGGCATGATCGAGACCGTTCCCCACATGCGTGGGGATGAACCGGCCGAGGACCTGACCGGTTCCAACTACAGGAGCCGTTCCCCACATGCGTGGGGATGAACCGGTTCCGAGAACGCCGACACCGTGCGGGGATTTCCGTTCCCCACATGCGTGGGGATGAACCGGCGTCGTCTTTGTTTTTGTTCGATTCGGCATCCGTTCCCCACATGCGTGGGGATGAACCGTTACGGAGTTGCCAGGGAGGGGAGAAAGATGGCCGTTCCCCACATGCGTGGGGATGAACCGCCTGAATTGCATTGGTCCGAAGTGGAGCAGGCCCGTTCCCCACATGCGTGGGGATGAACCGAAGTCCCCGCGGAATACGGCCGCGATGAACTCCCGTTCCCCACATGCGTGGGGATGAACCGGAATTCCTTTCTTATCACGATTCATGTTTTGTCCGTTCCCCACATGCGTGGGGATGAACCGGGAGGGAGGGCGACCCCTTTGGGCCTTCCCGTCCGTTCCCCACATGCGTGGGGATGAACCGTATTTACGCCAGAGCTTGCGCAGGGACATTCGCCGTTCCCCACATGCGTGGGGATGAACCGTGTGTGGGCACGCCTTTGCATGCGACTTTTTTCCGTTCCCCACATGCGTGGGGATGAACCGGAACACCCAAACCGGAGTCCCGACATGAACAACCGTTCCCCACATGCGTGGGGATGAACCGAAACGGCCCGCCGGTCGGAGGAGATCAGGTAACCGTTCCCCACATGCGTGGGGATGAACCGAATGCGATGGACGTATTTACGCTTGCCACCCCCCGTTCCCCACATGCGTGGGGATGAACCGACATTCCGGACCTGGTTCACATCGGAGATTCCCCGTTCCCCACATGCGTGGGGATGAACCGTTGGTATGAAGATAAACTACATCACATTGAACCCGTTCCCCACATGCGTGGGGATGAACCGAATACTCTTACTTACACTTGAAATCTAAAAGGCCGTTCCCCACATGCGTGGGGATGAACCGGACGCTACTAATGTCGAATCCGTCTGTAATGACCGTTCCCCACATGCGTGGGGATGAACCGCGGGGATCCTTACCGCTGTCCGCCGGGCTCTCCCGTTCCCCACATGCGTGGGGATGAACCGAATGCGAATTCGCCGGCCCCATCCCCACCCCCCCGTTCCCCACATGCGTGGGGATGAACCGCTGATCGACAGAATCGACGGCGCGGAGCTGGACCGTTCCCCACATGCGTGGGGATGAACCGTATTCAAGAAGGACCCGGAGAAGCATACGCCGCCGTTCCCCACATGCGTGGGGATGAACCGGGGATGCTATTTCCATTCCGATTGGAACTACTCCGTTCCCCACATGCGTGGGGATGAACCGTCCCCCCGATACGACGCGCGGCGCTCCGGAAACCGTTCCCCACATGCGTGGGGATGAACCGTCTGGTTCGGGGGCTGGCGGCATCCCTGGCATCCGTTCCCCACATGCGTGGGGATGAACCGGCTGACTTGCGCCAGCTCTCCCGGCTGGAAGCCCGTTCCCCACATGCGTGGGGATGAACCGCTCGCAGGTAGGATACCAGTTATGGCCGAGCCCCGTTCCCCACATGCGTGGGGATGAACCGCGTAGATAGGTGCATCGTGTCAGCGAGGTACTCCGTTCCCCACATGCGTGGGGATGAACCGTAGCGAGATCCAGCATCCTCCAGGCAGCCCTTCCGTTCCCCACATGCGTGGGGATGAACCGCATGCCGGATGGATTCAGAAACTGAAAATCGGCCGTTCCCCACATGCGTGGGGATGAACCGTGCTCTGCGGGATCCCCGATGCCGCGCCTTGTCCGTTCCCCACATGCGTGGGGATGAACCGGCGATGGACGCCCTTTCGCTATACGTCCGGACCCGTTCCCCACATGCGTGGGGATGAACCGGCGATGCCATTTCAATTCCCATTGGCACTACCCCGTTCCCCACATGCGTGGGGATGAACCGCGCAACAACATATGCAACCGTTCGTTGCTCCCCCGTTCCCCACATGCGTGGGGATGAACCGGTCTCCTCCTCGACGCCGTTCATGAGGAGAGCCCGTTCCCCACATGCGTGGGGATGAACCGTTAAGCCGTACCCCTACCCGTACCTATATACGCCGTTCCCCACATGCGTGGGGATGAACCGGCCCTTTTCCTGCCCGATGCGGAAGATTTTCTCCGTTCCCCACATGCGTGGGGATGAACCGATTCTGGCCCAAGTGCAGGATCCATCCTATGCCCGTTCCCCACATGCGTGGGGATGAACCGTGACCCGGGATTTCTGAAACCCCATGTCTGTCCCGTTCCCCACATGCGTGGGGATGAACCGAGCCGCTTGAATTCGCGGAGGGTTCGTTGGCCCCGTTCCCCACATGCGTGGGGATGAACCGGACGTTATTAGTATGTCAAACCCTTCCGTCATCCGTTCCCCACATGCGTGGGGATGAACCGTTTTGAGTGCCGCTGTAGAGTCCGAGGACCTGCCGTTCCCCACATGCGTGGGGATGAACCGAGGATCATATCCACCTGGAGTACACCTTGACCCCGTTCCCCACATGCGTGGGGATGAACCGGGTAAGGCCGAGTATGGTGGCGGCTGGCTATGCCGTTCCCCACATGCGTGGGGATGAACCGCCTCGTCCTCGAACTTCGCGTTCGGGGGTAGGCCGTTCCCCACATGCGTGGGGATGAACCGTCCTGGCCCCGATCGAGATCATGCCCGAGAAGCCGTTCCCCACATGCGTGGGGATGAACCGTGAATTGATTTTGATTTTATTCTCTGTTAAAACCGTTCCCCACATGCGTGGGGATGAACCGCGAACACCATGCTGGATGGTTTGGATTTATAACCGTTCCCCACATGCGTGGGGATGAACCGACAAACATTGGGATGATAAAGTTAAAGAATCACCGTTCCCCACATGCGTGGGGATGAACCGTTTAATTTTACTTTGTGCATCGGTCAAAGCCCCCGTTCCCCACATGCGTGGGGATGAACCGGATTTGTTGTTGGTCAAGAATATATGAGAGATCCGTTCCCCACATGCGTGGGGATGAACCGGCCCGCGTACTGGCGAAGCTGGGCGAACTCATCCGTTCCCCACATGCGTGGGGATGAACCGCCTGAGTGATATGCAGGGCAAGGCCGGCATCACCGTTCCCCACATGCGTGGGGATGAACCGCCAGAAAACCGGCTATTGTACCCGCCCCGCAACCGTTCCCCACATGCGTGGGGATGAACCGCGCGATCCTCGCTCGCCTGGATAATATCACGCCCGTTCCCCACATGCGTGGGGATGAACCGATACTATTTTAATTGTATCTAGAGATCGTTCTCCGTTCCCCACATGCGTGGGGATGAACCGCCGGATTCTACGATCTTCCGGTTCAATGACCTCCGTTCCCCACATGCGTGGGGATGAACCGGCGACGCACATTTCCCGCATGGACGGGATGGACCGTTCCCCACATGCGTGGGGATGAACCGCCCGTCCAACAATGTTTGTTTACTCTCCGCATCCGTTCCCCACATGCGTGGGGATGAACCGACGGTTGGGCCTTCAAATGGGCTTGATTAAGTCCGTTCCCCACATGCGTGGGGATGAACCGGCAATTGGGATTTGTGCAAACTATCGGCAACCCCGTTCCCCACATGCGTGGGGATGAACCGCGGGTGCCGCGCGGGACTTCCAGAGTCGCCCCCCGTTCCCCACATGCGTGGGGATGAACCGATATTATCACATAGAGGAAACATTTTAGGACCCCGTTCCCCACATGCGTGGGGATGAACCGGGATGGACGATAGTTAGTAGGATTCCAAGAAACCGTTCCCCACATGCGTGGGGATGAACCGGACGTTTCTAAAATAAACAACAATACAAAATACCGTTCCCCACATGCGTGGGGATGAACCGAAAAAACTCGCTACCATCAGCATTGAGGCGCACCGTTCCCCACATGCGTGGGGATGAACCGTAAACAGTTTCACACTTTGGCCGTCGATTCTACCGTTCCCCACATGCGTGGGGATGAACCGGATATTGTACCTTACCAGCTTCCCAATACGGCCCGTTCCCCACATGCGTGGGGATGAACCGCCCTTCAGGGTGCCGTTCTGCTCGAAGTAGGTCCGTTCCCCACATGCGTGGGGATGAACCGTGGTCGCCACGGCGCACGGGCGATTCGGGGCGCCGTTCCCCACATGCGTGGGGATGAACCGACGGAGGCCGCCCGAGCGATGCCGCCCGAATCCCGTTCCCCACATGCGTGGGGATGAACCGTGGGGGCGCCGGCTTGTTTTCGCCGACGAGATCCGTTCCCCACATGCGTGGGGATGAACCGCGCCTGGCGGCCAAGCCCAGCCCCTTCCTTTACCCGTTCCCCACATGCGTGGGGATGAACCGCGGACTGGAATCTCCTTCAGGAGGCCATGAACGCCGTTCCCCACATGCGTGGGGATGAACCGCCTGATTGGCCGGCGAGTGGCGGAAGGGCGGGCCGTTCCCCACATGCGTGGGGATGAACCGAATATCTCAATTCCCCAAAATTCGAAATCGATCCGTTCCCCACATGCGTGGGGATGAACCGGAGAATGGCGGACTCCTGTTCACCATGCCGGCCCGTTCCCCACATGCGTGGGGATGAACCGACCTGGCCAGAAATCTCCAAATGGCATCGAAACCGTTCCCCACATGCGTGGGGATGAACCGTCAGTTCCGCGCTCGCCTGGATAATGTCCCGCCCGTTCCCCACATGCGTGGGGATGAACCGGCTGAGGACCAGGCGACCCTAATTGCCGATATCCGTTCCCCACATGCGTGGGGATGAACCGCGCTTGGTCATCGGCCCAGGGGATGTGGCCACCCGTTCCCCACATGCGTGGGGATGAACCGATTTTAATGATACTTTTATTAGTTGTGTACATCCGTTCCCCACATGCGTGGGGATGAACCGTCGGAGTCCTCACCTTCGTCATCAACCCATTCCCGTTCCCCACATGCGTGGGGATGAACCGCGTGCCGGTGGCAGTAATCGCAGATGGGGGATCCGTTCCCCACATGCGTGGGGATGAACCGTGCATGAACTCGGCGGGGCGGAAATCCTCGTCCCGTTCCCCACATGCGTGGGGATGAACCGGTCGAGTGATAGACCATGTGGGCCATGCCGGTCCGTTCCCCACATGCGTGGGGATGAACCGCCTTGTCATCCAGCATGACCAGGCGCTCGGCGCCGTTCCCCACATGCGTGGGGATGAACCGGGACGGGAGTCGGGAATTTGCAGTCACCCGGTCCGTTCCCCACATGCGTGGGGATGAACCGCACCTCCCGCCCAAGGGCCGACCCAGGAACCACCGTTCCCCACATGCGTGGGGATGAACCGCCCCGCGGTGCTGAAACACCCGGAGCGCGACCCCGTTCCCCACATGCGTGGGGATGAACCGGATCCTGTATGACCCCCACCCCAGGGACCGCACCGTTCCCCACATGCGTGGGGATGAACCGCTCTAGCTGCAATCGTTGCGGCGGACACCAAGCCGTTCCCCACATGCGTGGGGATGAACCGGAATGGACCACCCTATTCATTATGGCAACCCTCCGTTCCCCACATGCGTGGGGATGAACCGGAGAATCCATGTCTCAGTTTCAATTCAACAACCCGTTCCCCACATGCGTGGGGATGAACCGTATCCCTTGGTCAAACCCAGTTCGCGGGCAACCCGTTCCCCACATGCGTGGGGATGAACCGTCTGGGCAAAATGCATCGGCTTTGCGATTTCCCCGTTCCCCACATGCGTGGGGATGAACCGGCCACGTAACAGGCGGCATGGCCATACCGGAACCGTTCCCCACATGCGTGGGGATGAACCGGAGCGGAGCCTTCGAACTTCGGCAGCGCAACACCGTTCCCCACATGCGTGGGGATGAACCGAATCCTATTGCCGATATCAGAAAGGGAAGGGTCCGTTCCCCACATGCGTGGGGATGAACCGGCAAACGACATTATTCCAAAAATTGATTCTGTCCGTTCCCCACATGCGTGGGGATGAACCGGTTTGTAAATCAAATGACACTCGAAAATTTCCCCGTTCCCCACATGCGTGGGGATGAACCGAGAGAATGTCATATCATTCGCAAACCAAAAGACCCGTTCCCCACATGCGTGGGGATGAACCGGATCGACCCCGGTCATCCATGGCAATCACATCCCGTTCCCCACATGCGTGGGGATGAACCGTAGAAATATCCCAACTCGGAACCCGCCTGGAGCCGTTCCCCACATGCGTGGGGATGAACCGACCATGCGGCATAAGTCCTGGGCCCAGACCGACCGTTCCCCACATGCGTGGGGATGAACCCTCTTTCTCCACCTCCTCATGAACGCCAATATCCCGTTCCCCACATGCGTGGGGATGAACCGGCGCTCGGCACTTCTCAGGGGGTGATCTCCCACCGTTCCCCACATGCGTGGGGATGAACCGGGAATCGGAAACCCGGTTTGCTGAATCACGCCCCGTTCCCCACATGCGTGGGGATGAACCGGATTTGGGGCGCAAGGTCATCGGAATCGAGATCCGTTCCCCACATGCGTGGGGATGAACCGCTCCCCCCGAAAGAGCGCGCCTCCCTGATGGCCCGTTCCCCACATGCGTGGGGATGAACCGCCGGATCTGGCAGGGCCACCTCCAGGACTTGGCCGTTCCCCACATGCGTGGGGATGAACCGTTCACGGAATCCGTCACCGCCGCAGAGTCCGCCCGTTCCCCACATGCGTGGGGATGAACCGCATTCAATCCCTTCGAGCCTACAAACCCCGTCCCGTTCCCCACATGCGTGGGGATGAACCGTCAGAGCGGCCCTCAAAATGTTGGACGCCCCCCCGTTCCCCACATGCGTGGGGATGAACCCGCTCCTCGGTGGCCCATGATTTCAACAATAAACCCCGTTCCCCACATGCGTGGGGATGAACCGAGATCCTGCGGGAGTTCTTGGATTGGCATGTCCCGTTCCCCACATGCGTGGGGATGAACCGCAATGAAGCCGGCTGCCTGGGTTTTCGCCCTCCCGTTCCCCACATGCGTGGGGATGAACCGTTGTAAACCTTGACCTTCATATCCGCTCTGGTCCGTTCCCCACATGCGTGGGGATGAACCGAGGCCGGGAAAGCGGAATCCCTGAGTATTACCCCGTTCCCCACATGCGTGGGGATGAACCGCCCATCGAGTCGGCGCTCCGCCTGGCTCGCCTCCGTTCCCCACATGCGTGGGGATGAACCGCCCTTCCAGGATCAAAACAGGCTGGAGCAGAGCCGTTCCCCACATGCGTGGGGATGAACCGTGCTAGACCCATCGAACGTGATCTGTGGTTTTCCGTTCCCCACATGCGTGGGGATGAACCGCAGATCAGGGTGGGAAGCGTCCGGGCGCAAAGCCGTTCCCCACATGCGTGGGGATGAACCGCCCTAGAGCTGGTGGATGAGTTGGCCAAGAATCCGTTCCCCACATGCGTGGGGATGAACCGGTCGATCAGGGTATTCAGATCCGCGTGGTCTCCCGTTCCCCACATGCGTGGGGATGAACCGGTGGCCCAGGGCGGCGCCGTCATCTCCGCCCGCCGTTCCCCACATGCGTGGGGATGAACCGGTTGCCAACCGCCTGGCCAAGAAATCGAAAAACCGTTCCCCACATGCGTGGGGATGAACCGCTGTGCGATGGCGTAACGCTGGGCGATGGCGTCCGTTCCCCACATGCGTGGGGATGAACCGGCCTGGGGGTGTATCGAACCTGTGCAAATCGCCCGTTCCCCACATGCGTGGGGATGAACCGGCCGTCGAATTCCGCCGGGCCCTGCAATCCATCCGTTCCCCACATGCGTGGGGATGAACCGCGCCCGAGGCCCCGGATGCCTTTCTAAAGGTACCGTTCCCCACATGCGTGGGGATGAACCGTTCGCATCTTGCCGCGGTTGTTTTGGTAATCGCCGTTCCCCACATGCGTGGGGATGAACCGCCAGACCACTCCGAGGCCCTGCGCCTAGCCTCTCGTTCCCTACATTGCCAATCTTCAAAAAAGTTCCATTGAAAAATGATATCGTATATGATATCTTAAAGTATGTGTTGGTTATATTGGACACAAATGTGGTTTTCCAAGCCCTCCATAGTCAGGACGGGGCATCGTTTTTCATTGTAGGCTTGGTTCGAAGCCAGAAAATCAAATTGGCCTTGTCTATGAAGGTCTTTGCCGAATATGAAGCAGTGCTAAAACGAAAAAAGAATTTGAAGTTGATGAATCTTGTCGACGAGGATGTTGAAAAATTCCTTGCTTTCCTGGCTTATATGGGTAGGCCGTTTGAAACGTACTTCTTGTTCCGTCCCAATCTCAGAGATGAGGACGACAATATATTCGTTGAACTGGCTATGGCAAGCAACACGAAGTTTCTCATTACAAGTAATGTAAGGGACTTTAAAAGGAATGCCCAACTAAAAATCATGGACTTCGAGGTCGTCACGCCCGCAGAATTCGCGAAAATGTGGAGAACCGAAAATGAAGAATAAGCAAAGCACCCTGATTCTCCGGCTTCCCAATGAACTGAAGCACAAGGTGGAACTCATAGCCGAAGAACAAGGCGTTTCCCTGAATCAGTTCGCTCTCTATGCCTTCACCAAAGAAGTGGTTCAGGCCGAAACCCAAAGCTATTTCAGCAACGTCTGGAAAAATAAAGCGAAGAAGGAAATCCTGGCCGATTTCGATGCGGTCATGAAAAAAGTCGGCAGGAAAAAGGTCCCGAACTGGGACAGGATTTAATCCCGTACCCAATCGGTTTTCGCTTTCCGATCATACCCCTATCCGCGCTGCCACATCCAGCACCTTACATGAAAATCCCCACTCATTGTCGTACCATGCGATCAACTTGACAAAGGTATCGTCCAACATCATCCCGGCTTTGGCGTCGAACACCGACGTGCAAGA
>Ga0079224_100004788_pt1 | contig 17612 bp, 13 predicted proteins | sample Stecom2015_FD_80414 | JGI IMG/M metagenome (GOLD analysis project Ga0079224, IMG submission 80414) | Agricultural soil microbial communities from Utah to study Nitrogen management - Steer compost 2015 | ecosystem: Environmental > Terrestrial > Soil > Agricultural land | place: USA: Utah...
ACCTTGGTGCCGGAGGGGTCTTACCTATATATTGAAACCTCCCATCTTGTAAATGTGCCCATTCCAGAAAACCTAGACAGCTTTCTTGGACAGTTTACCCTGCCCAATTTTGGGGCTATCACCGATATGCAGGTTTGGACGGTCGCATTTACGCTGGCCGTAGTGGCGAGTTTGGAGACATTACTGTCTGTGGAAGCGGCCGATAAGATCGATCCGGATAAGCGCGTGACCCCGACCAACAGAGAGCTATTGGCTCAGGGGACGGGTAACATCGTGTCGGGTTTGATCGGCGGTATTCCCGTGACACAGGTGATTGTCCGCTCGTCTGCAAACGTGATGTCTGGTGGGAAAACCAAACTGTCGGCCATTCTCCACGGTCTGTTTCTCCTTTTGGCGGTAATCTTGATTCCGGCATTGCTCAACAAGATCCCTCTGGCGGTGTTAGCCGCGGTGCTGCTGACGGTCGGGTTTAAGCTCGCCAAGCCGGCGATGTTCAAATCTATGTATCGATTGGGCTGGTCGCAGTTCCTGCCCTTCATCATCACGGTACTGGGGGTTGTATTTACAGATATGCTAGTCGGGATCTCGATGGGTATGGTCGTGGCGGTGATCATTATCTTGATCGAAAACTACAAAAACTCACATTTCCTGAATGTGGTGAAGGATTCCACGACAAATAATCATGTCAACATGACCTTGGCTGAGGAACTTTCCTTTCTAAACAAGGGTGCCATCTTGCGTGAGCTCAGCAATCTTCCAGAAGGGACTTTTCTGGAGATCGACGTCCGTAAAACCATCCACATGAACTACGACGTGATTGAGATCTTGGAGGATTTCACATCCAAAGCCAAAGAGCGCAACATTCACATCAAATTAATTTCATCAAAAGGAGTTGTAGAAAACCCGGAAAGCTATAGTGAGTTTTTCGGAGTCAATGCGCCAGCTTCTTCACATTAAACAGCTACAAAATGAACGATACTTTCTATAAAAACCTATTAGACAACAACAAAAAGTGGGTCGAGAACAAGCTGGCCGGCGATCCAGAATACTTCCGGCGTCTAGCCAACGGACAGCAACCTCCCCTGCTTTGGATTGGATGTGCAGATAGCCGAGTACCTGCGAATGAGATCATCGGCGCCCAGCCCGGTGAGGTGTTTGTTCACCGGAATATTGCCAACATGGTCATCCACTCGGATATGAATATGCTCAGCGTACTAGACTACGCAGTGAATGTCTTGAAGGTAAAACACATCATCGTCTGTGGTCACTATGGCTGCGGCGGGGTGAAAGCGGCCATGGGTTCTGACGCCATCGGCTTGATTGACAATTGGATTAGGCATATCAAGGACGTCTATCGTTTTAACCAAGTCGAACTGGATTCAATCGAGGACGAAACCGAGCGTTTTGACCGTTTTGTTGAATTGAATGTGGCAGAGCAGGTGCGTGACTTGGCCAAAACTTCCATTGTACAGGGAGCCTGGAGAAACCAGCAGGAACTGACCATCCATGGCTGGGTGTACGGAGTAGGTTCCGGCGTGATCAAGGATCTCGGCGTGAATATCGAGTCCAATGAGACACTCGATGCGGTCTATCAATTGAATATCAAATAAGTCAGGACGTAGGACAGCAGGAACAACGCGTAAGTTTCAAGATGTTACTCACTGAGCTCCGGGGCATTGTTCCCGGAGTTTTTTTTGGAAGAAAAATCTACTGCCTAGGCGCAGAGAGATGAGTCTGTGTTAGGTTGACCCTTTATTAATAATGACCCTTCGACTCCGCTCAGGTGGCATTCCCAACGATTATGGTTAAGGTTGACATTCCCTTCGATGCTGCTCAGCGACATCGGCCTCGGTTCTATGTGGGAAGTACTCAAAGCTATATCGTCAGGACTGCACTCCCATTGGCATCGGTCGGGGTGACATTTGTCATCCGAGAGTCGGTAGACTGGGCGACGGGGACTTTTTGGAGATGTTCAGACCAGAGACCGCTCTTTTTTTGTAGACATAGGGAGTCATTCCTGTGACTTTTTTGAAATGGCGGTAGAAATTGCTGGTATTTTGGAAGCCACATTCGGAGCTGATGATCTCCAGCGGCATCCTGTTTTCAAGGAGCGCTTTGCAGACGTTCGAGATCCGGACCTCGATCAAAAACTCAAAGAAGGATTTATTGGTCATCTTTTTGAAATAGCGACAAAAGCTGGTGACACTCAGGTGGGAGAGGGAAGCCATCTGCTCGAGGGTGATGTTTTCGCGAAAATGCTCCATCACATAGGTATAGATCTTCTCCAGTCTGCCCATCTCCGAGATATTGTTGAGGTGGCTGAAGGCGTAGCCGGGAGAGATTGTCTCCAAGTCCGAAGATTCGGCAAGGATGTGCAGGATCTGTAGAAGCTGGATCAGCCGGTCTAGCTGGGAGGCTTCGAGAAGCGAGTGGAGGAGTTCGCTGATCTTCTCCCTGGTCCTGCCGGTGATCTTAAGGCCTTTCTTTGCTTTTTCAAAGAGAAGCGGAATCTGCTGCGCTTCGGGGAGTTCCAGAAAGTTTTTTCCCAGACATGTCGGAGAAAAATGCAAAACCAACGCCTCGACTTGATAAGCCGGATCTCCGTGAAAGTACTCTTGACTGCATCTCCAGGTGTGTGGAAGATTTTCTCCCAGCAAGATCAAATCCCCGTCCGAGAATCCGCTGATTGTCTCCCCGATGTATTGAATCCCCCGACCTTTGATTATAAAATGTAGCTCCAACTCCGGATGATAGTGCCACTGGGTACCAAAATTCGGTTTTCGGTCTTGGCGGATGCCGAAGGAATGCTCCAATCCGATAGGAACTTTGTGAAAGTGAGGCTTCATCGCAAATGGTGAGTTTGTGTAGAATACTGTTTATCATGTACCAAAGGACTATTCGGTGGGGCAGAATTAGGCTAAGATTGTATAGTTTTTTGCTAAAAACCGGCAAATCCCCCCTATGAGATTTTTACATATTTGCTGGATTTATCAGCAAATATCCAAAGACACATGACTGCAAACAGAACGATACAACTGGTGGCCAGCGGCGACCTTCGCCTTTCCTCCAACCGCGTGGGATGGAAATACCAGGAGGCCATGGAAGCCAAATTGGCAGCAGCGCTGCACAATCTTGGTTTTGAGATCCGTCGGGGTCATCCCATTGACCCGGTGAAGGAGCATGGATTTATCGATTCCCAAAAGATGGGTTTGGAGGTTTTTAGAAATCTGGATCCCGACGCGCCGGTCATCGTAGCGGAGAGTGTTTGGCAGTATTCTCATCACGTATTACCTGGGTTGACTACACACAAAGGACCGATTCTTACCCTGGCCAATTTTGACGGAGCCTCGTCCGGGTTGGTAGGCTTGCTGAATCTCAACGGATCACTGACTAAGGCCGGAGTCGCCTACAGCACACTCTGGAGCGTCAATTTTGACGATGAATTTTTCCTGACCAAGCTTGAAGAATGGCTGAAAAACGGGGTGATCACGCATGACGAATCGCACGTGGTCCCGCTGGGATCATTAGCAGTCGATGCTGCCATAAAAGCCGAAGCTGAGGCGTATGCGAGGGATTTTCAGCGGAAGAAAGCCATCATGGGCGTCTTTGACGAAGGCTGCATGGGTATGTTCAATGCGATTGTGCCAGATAAATTGCTAAATGCTCTAGGACTGTTCAAAGAACGTCTGAGCCAGTCCACACTCTACGCCGAGATGCTGAAGGTGACCGATTCCGAAGCTGAGGAGATATTGAACTGGCTGCTCGCCAAGGGGATGAAATTCAACTGGGGCAGCGATCCAGAACTGGAATTGACCCGAGCGCAAACCCTCGAGCAATGCAAGATGTACATTGCTGCACTTCGTATTGCGGACGAGTTTGGCTGCGACACGATCGGTATCCAATATCAGCAAGGTCTCAAAGATCTGGTTGCCGCCAGCGATCTTGTGGAGGGACTGCTGAACAACGTGAATAGACCGCCAGCATTCAGCCAGGATGGACGAGAGCTATTTGCCGGCAAATCCCTGCCTCACTTCAACGAGGTGGATGAATGCGCAGGTATCGATACGCTCATCACCACGCAGCTTTGGGAGCAGCTGGGGCTTTCTCCCGAAAATACGCTACATGATATCCGCTGGGGAGAGGAGTTCTCTCTCAACGGGAAAGAGGAGTTTGTCTGGGTGTTTTTGATCTCCGGAGCGGCCCCGCCAGAGCACTTCATCGGTGGATATGCCGGAGCGGAGAGCGACCGGCAACCGCCAATGTACTTCCAGAAAGGGGGCGGAAGTCTGAAGGGTGTCTCCAAGCCCGGGCCGATCGTCTGGAGTCGTGTCTACATCGAAGATGATCAGCTGTGCGCCGACCTCGGGGTGGGCGAAGTAGTGTTTTTGCCGAAGACGGAAACCAAAAGAAGATGGGAAGCCACCACTCCGGCCTGGCCGATCATGCACGCCGTCCTGCCGGGAATCTCGCGGGATCAGATGATGGGCAAACACAAAGCCAACCACATTCAGGTCGCTTATGCCACAGATCAGGCATCGGCAATTCACGCGGCTAAGCTCAAGGCCGAAGTCTTCGCTGCACTGGGCATCAATGTGTTCTGGTGTGGAGAAAGACCGTGAAAAGTATTTGCTATTATATATAGTCTAAATGTGCCATGGCGCATCTCTGATGTGAGTCAGCCGGAAAAAGGTGTTTCTTTTCCGGCTGATTTATTTGAAGACGATAGTCTTTTTGTGCCGCAGCTCCCGTTGTGTTCAAAGGTGAAGCTATGGCGAGATGATGGCAGAGGCTGACGACAATCCCTGAATTGTTTGTCTGATAGGACCCTCAAAATCCATGAGCATCCTTCGCCAAACCTTTTCGCTAGTGTCAACCTTCCGAACTTTTGTCGATTGAAATAAAAACAGAACTTGGGAAGCCTTAGGGGTGTCGAAGACGGGCAGTCTGTTACTTTGCTCCATATTTAACTCATGGAAATGACCATTCATCGTTTTTTTTCTGCTCCGAAGTCAAAAAAAAACCACTCAGCGCTAGGCCCTCTTTTGGCTTTCGCAGTAATCATGCAAAGTGTTTTTTCTTGCACACCAACCCTCAATCAACAAATTGTGAATTTAACCCCCAACCCAAACGCTCAAGAGAAGCAATTGACCAAGGGACTTCAAGGCCATTTTTTGAACCACCGCCAAGCCTTTTCAGCAGATGATGCTTGGCTGGCTTTTGACGGCAGAACCGACGATCCCAAGATGGGTGAAAACAGCCTCATAGGCATGGTCAATGTTCGGACTGGCGAGATTAAAGAGTTGTACCGGGTTCCTGGTCAGCAAGCTTATGGACCCGGTTCGGGAGCAGTGAGCTTTAGTCCCAAGAGGAAAGAAGCAGTATTTATACGAGGTTTGCTTTCTGCAAGTGCCGAGCAGCCGTACCACTTTACCAGGCGATCAGCGATCGGGCTGAATCTCGAAGATCCGGATGCGCCTCTGTTGACAAATCTGGATGCCAGAGATGTCACCCGCCCATTCACGCCGGGCGCGTTGCGTGGCGGAAGTCATGCTTACAGCTACACGGCGGATGGAGAATGGTTGAGCTACACTTACAACGACGAAATTCTCGAGCAGACGGCCAGGGTCAATCCGGCTGTGAAGGACCTTAGGACAGTCGCCTTCATGGTACGGGGAAAGGCAGTGGAGGTCCAAACTGAGCTTGCGGAGGAATTTTCGGGAACAAATTTCTCAGTAATCGTGGCGGAAGTGATCCCCTTTCCGAAACCGGGATCTGACGAAATCCAAAAAGCCTGCGAGGAAGCTTGGGTGGGATCGGAGGGATACACCCAAGCCAATGGCGAGAAGGTTTTTCGCGCGATGGCCTATCTGGGAACTGTGCTAACCCTAGAGGGAAAGGAGCTGACGGAGATCTTTGTGACTGACATTCCCGAAGACTGGGAGAAAAGCCTGGAGGAAACCGATCTCACAGGCTCGGAAAATCTCATGCCCCAGCCGCCGAGAGCTTTCATACAACGGAGAGTGACCTATACGGCCGGAAAGAAATTTCCGGGTGTGCAGGGGCCGAGGCATTGGTTGAAGACTTCTCAAGGCGGTGATCGGATTTTCTTCTATGCCAAATCGGATGATGGAGTCGTACAGCTGTTTTCGGTATCTCCCGAAGGGGGCGAGCCGGTGCAGATCACACACAATGATTTCTCCCCGGACACAGCCTTCAGCTTGAGCCCTGACGACCAATGGATCGCCTTCGGATACCAAAATCAGATATATCTGACGGAGGTCGCCACCGGAAAAAGTTTTCCGGCGGGTCCAGCTCCCCAGTCCAATCACAGCGAACTGTGCAACTTCAACTGGTCTTATTCAGGCCAGACACTGGTATATAACAAAAAGGTTAACGAGGACGGCGGATCCTTCTTCCAGATTTTCGCAATCAATCCTTTTGATCAATAACGAGGTAGAGTCAACAGCAATAATGCAAACTATGGAAAGTAACTACGTGATCGGCGTGGACTTTGGGTCCGATTCGGTAAGGTCGGTTTTGGTCAATGCCCGAGATGGAGAAGTGCTCGCCACCTCGGTGTATTCCTATCCCCGATGGAAGCAGGGCAAATATTGTGATCCGACCAAAAGTCAGTACCGTCAGCATCCGTCTGACCATCTCGAAGGATTGGAGAAGACGATCACTGATGTGGTTAGGCAGTCGGGTATAGAGCCTCGTCTGATCAGGGGAATTGGTATCGATGCCACCGGCTCTTCACCGATGCCGCTGCAGAAGAGCGGGGAGCCTTTGGCTTTCGCAGCGGAATTCGCAGAAGATCCGGATGCGATGATGTTGCTCTGGAAAGATCACTCCGCCATTGCCGAAGCAGAAGAGATCACCCGGCTTGCCCAGAGTTGGGGTGGGGAAGACTACACCCGCTACTCCGGCGGGATGTATAGCTCGGAGTGGTTTTGGGCCAAGATTCTTTTTATCTATCGAAGCAATCCCGCTGTGGCAAAGGCCCAGCCTAACTGGGTGGAGCATTGTGACTACGTCGCCGGAGAGCTCACAGGACGACTGACGCCGGAGCAACTCAAGCGCAGCCGCTGTGGTGCCGGACACAAAGGGCTATGGCATGCCTCCTGGGGAGGATTCCCCTCAAAGGAATATCTGGAAAAACTTCATCCGGGACTGGTGGATTTGGTTCGTGTGATGGGCAACGAAACGCTGACTTCCGATCAGGCTGCTGGAACACTCTCTGTCAAATGGGCCGAAAAACTTGGGCTTTCAGCTGAAACTGTCGTGGCCGTGGGGACGATCGATGCGCATGCCGGAGCGGTAGGGGCGGGGGTGAAGCCGGGAACCTTGGTAAAAGTGATGGGCACGTCCACCTGCGACATGTTGGTCGCCAAGTATGAGGAAGTGGCTCCCGAACCCGTGCCGGGAATAAGCGGTCAGGTAGACGGTTCGATTCTTCCGGGTCTGATTGGATTTGAGGCTGGGCAGGCAGGATTTGGAGACTTTTTAGCTTGGTACAAGCGCCTGGTTTCGACTCCGACCTTTGACCTAATCCAGGAAAGCGCCATTTTAAATCCGGAAGCAAAGGAGCAATTACTTGCAGAATTATCGGATAAGCTCATGATTTATCTGAACGCCGAGGCGGCAAAAATCCCTTTGGAATCTTCAGTGCTTGCCGTCGACTGGATCAACGGACGTAGGTCGCCCGGTCTGAATGAGTCATTGAAGAGCGCTTTGACGGGCTTGGATATGAGTACAGGAAGTGGGCAGCTTTTCAAAGCTTTGGTCGAGTCTCTTTGCTTTGGATCAAAGCGGATCATCGAGTGGTTCAAGGTCAACGGCGTACGAATAGATGAGGTGGTCGGGATCGGCGGAATCGCGAAGAAGTCACCGTTTCTAGTTCAAACCATGGCGGACATCTTGGACATGCCCATTGGGGTGTCAGCGTCTGAGCAAACCCCAGCCTTGGGAGCAGCGATCTATGCGGCCGTGGCTTCTGGGATTTATCCGCGACTGCAAGAGGCGTCCGACGCCATAGCCAGCCGGAAGCAGGAGGAGTATCGTCCGCATCCCGCAAATGTGGAATACTATCAGAAGAAGTATCAGGAGTATTTGTCTCTTGGGGATTTCGTAGAATCTGGTGACGAGCAGGTTGAGATTCGAGGCGGAACATCTTGAGGAACTAAAGGTCGATTCATGTGCGCGTTTGATCTGGCTGTAGAGGATGGCTACGAAAGCCGCGACGACCGTCTATAAAGTAGAGGATCCGACAGCTTTCTTCCAGACCGGTCTCAGGTTCTGGTGAGAAACTAGCCTAATGAGCCTGATAGGTTCCGCTGCTCAATATGGAGAAGATGCTTTCAGGAGATTTCAACGCGGGCCTGCACAACCCAAAAGAGTTGCTGAAGAGGTAAAATAGTGATCTCAAACCAAGCGTTTAATTTCAATCTTTCGCTGCAGCCAGACGGGACCGGCATATTCTTGCCAGCAAAAAGAAAAACCTGCCGGGACTAGTCCCAGCAGGTTAGCTGGAGAATCCCCAAACTCCAGCTGTATAATGCTTTTTTATCGGCTTCTTGTAAAAGCGAACTGCAGTTAGTCTTGCGAGTTCTTTTTGATCTTTTGGTTCTTCTCATGGACTTTGTCGAAGTCCTCTTCCTTTGGAGGTCGCGCTCCTTGGTTGTTTCCGGGAGTCTTTCTGGTGGTGCCTTTATCGACATCGTCGTGTTTTTTGCCCATCCGCAAGTTCGGAATCACCCGATTGGTTGTGGTCGTTTGCATATGTTTGTCTTGAAAACGGAAATTTATTGATCGTCACCCAGCACCTTTACTGGAAGTAGCTGCGCATTAAGATTTACAAATCCTTTAGCTCTTCCAGATCACATACCGGCACTCGCTTGATGAATTCGTTGTAATACTGATTGTCCTCGTCCGAATAGGTCCCGTAGGCATTCAGTAGGAAACCCTTTTCTCCTGTTTCGCTGTGCAAAAGATAGATCACTGCCATGTCGGAAGGATCGGACTCTCCTTCAAAGCGATAGGTTTTGACGATCTTAAGTTTTTCCGGCTGTAAAAGTTCCTCTCCTTTATCAAACCTTGCACCTGCTCTGCTGATGTTCAGTTCTTTGCCGTAGCCCTTGGAAGGTAGCTTATTTAGTACCTGAGAGTAGGTGGTCATTTCTTTAGATGTGCTCATAATTTCTAACGTTTTTGAGAATCTTGTCTCCGTTGCGAGGATTGATGCAAGTCCGAGTCCATTGTGGTAAAGTAGGAGCCGTATCTCTTTAAGTTGTTCAAAAAGCCGCTGAGAGGGCTGAAAAACGCCTTTTTAAAAGACCATTAATAACGATCTCCCATTTCGCAGACTGGGGAAAGTGGAGAAATTACCCCGATATGTGGCAAGGTTGGGAAATCGCCGAAGCTGGGAGAGGAAAGGTCTTGCGATGGCCCGTCGGCTTCCGACAATGGCAGCGTCTAAGCCAGGTGTTTTTGTCCGTTCCGTTCCAACCTACCAAGCTGACCGACGCGAGTGGATTCCAGGTTGGTGATGATCCATCAGACGTCAGAAGTTACTTCTCTAGGTGAGTGCTGCAAAGGACAGACAAGGGTCGGAGATGTGAAGGGAAGTCCAGAGAGGTTAGCCCACCCAAGATTGGAGTCAATAGATTTGTGAAATTCGGGACTCGTCCTTTTTTCGGACTAGAAGTCCTGCTCCTTGAATCGACAAAGACTTTTTCCAAAAAAAACTAAAACCTGCCAGGAATCGATCCGAGCAGGTTTTTTTGAAGTTTCTATTTAAATCTTTGGCCCTATACTGTCGTCGGTACCTCAAACCCTTTTCGGTAGTCACGTGTCAGCATCTTGTCTGCCTCAGGATCGTTGACAAATTTCTCTGTCTTAGGGTTGAATTCAAGTACTCGATCAAGCCTGTAGGCGATATTTCCCAAGTGAGCCAGCGCCGAAGACAAGTGTGCCGTCTCTACCGGTCCGTTTAGGATCGAGTTGTCACGCGCACGGACCGCCTTGATGAAGTTTTCGAAGTGCGCGTCTGTGCCTCCCAGCCCGCGATCGACACCGTCGGCAACCGGCCCGCCGTCCGATTTGGACATTCCAGGCTTGTTGTCATTTCCGAGGAAGGAAGTATACTTATCATACCCGTCCACCACAATGTATCCTTTGTCGCCATAGAAGATATTACCCACTCCGGCGCCGCCTTCGGTATTGGTGTACCAAGGTCTCACTTCGAACTGGATGATCTTTTCCTGCTCGGGATAGTGATAGATCGAGGTCAGCAGCTCGGGAGTTTGTTTGCTGTCTTTCCAGAGGAACTTGCCACCCATGGAGGTGATCTTGGTCGGCAGGCCTACGTCCAAGCCCCATTGACAAAGGTCCGTCTCGTGGATTCCCTGATTTCCGACATCGCCGTTGCCATAGTCCCAGTGCCAGTGCCAGTTGTAGTGCACGAGGTTTTCGGTGAAAGGTACTTTCGGTGCTGGGCCAGTCCAGAGGTCATAGTCCAGTCCCTCAGGCACCGGAGATAGTCCTTTGTCTCCGATATCACCTCTCATTCGGAATACCAAGCCTCGCGCCATGTAGACTCTTCCGATATAGCCATCCCGCATCAGCTGCACTGCTTCCTGTACAGCCGGAGAGCTTCTCAGCTGGACCCCGTGCTGCACGATTCGTTTGTACTTATGGGCGGCTTCGACCATCTTACGTCCCTCAGAGATGTTGTGAGAGCCGGGCTTCTCCACATAGACGTCCTTCCCAGCCTGGCAAGCCCAGATTGTAGCCAAGGAATGCCAGTGGTTTGGCATGGCAATGCTGACCACATCGATGTCCTTGTTTGCAAAGACTTTGCGCAAATCTTGTTCTATCGCAACCTCGGTATTGTATTTTTCTTTAAAGCTCGCCTGACCCTTGGCTAGCAATCGCATGTCCGGATCACAAAGGGTGGTCACTTGGACGTCCTTTTGAGCCATGAAGCCGGAGATATGGGATCCGCCTCTTCCATTGATGCCCAAGACGGCCGCATTGATTCTGTCGTTTGCTCCGAAAGCAGACGAGGGGATGAAAGTGGGAATCGCCATCGCCGCTGCACCGGCTAGCGCGGTTTTTTTGATGAATGTTCTTCGAGCTGGATCTTTTGACATTTTATTCGTTGTTAGGTTATGCTTTTTTAGTTTGAAAAGACTCTGATCGATGCGGTGGATGTAGCATAGAACCCGGAGTCCAGACCAAACGGGTTATTGCTTAGGTATTGAAGATAAATTTTAATTTTCTAAACATCCGCAATTATCTGTGTGGACGGTAAAGTATTAACTCAAACGATTTCGGTCGAATTTCCTTGGGAATCAAATAGGTACCGGATTTCCGCTCTATCCTTGATCAAGCCCGTCGTCATCACTCCCAAGTCGATCCTTTTTTATTTACTTCAAAAGAAAGCTTTTTTAGTCTCTCCTTTTCCAAGAGAGAATAGTCTCAAACTGAATTTTTCGAGTTTGGAAATTGGCAGGCTTAACAATTTGATCACGAAGTCTTTCCTAGCCTCCTGTTTAAACGAGTCCATGGAATCAATAACTTTAAACGAAACAGTTGAGGTGAAAAATCAGAGCGGTCAATAAACAAGAAAAATGGAACCGATAGAACAGACATTCGGAGAGTTCAAGATCACCACAGACGGAAGAAAGATGGACGTCGTTGCCATCCATGATTTTCTTTCGAAACACTCGGGTTGGAGCGGTAACATTCCGCTGGAGAAGGTCCGAACCTCCATCGAAAATTCTCTGAATTTTGGGCTCTTTCATAGCGATCGTCAGATTGGATTTGCCAGAGTCATATCCGACTTTTCCACTATTGCCTACCTGGGAGATATCTATGTGTTAGAAGATTACCGTGGACGGGGCCTTTCCAGAAGGTTGATGGAAAGCGTGATGAGTCATCCCAACTTGCAGGGGCTACGACGGTGGATCTTGCTGACCTCTACCGCCGAATGGCTGTATGAAAAGTACGGATTTGCGAGATTGCCCAAGCCTGAACTTTACATGGAGCTGTATAATCCGGCAGTTTACAGATAAGATCGGAGGGAAGGGCGGCGCGGTGAGTGTCTTGAAGATCGCTGCTGATATTTTTTCTGGTTTTTAATCTCGGTGAAAATATGAGTCAAATTAAGAACTGATAACCTATGAAGAGCTTGAAGATATTGGGTTTGGCAATCGTCTCAATGGCGGTGTTTTGTTGCCAACCTACTGATAAACAGAAGGATTTATCGCTGAAGACCATCGTCATCTTCGTCGATGGACTGAGGCCCGACTACATCACGGCGGAACAGATGCCCCACGTCCATACGATGATGTCGGCGGGGATCCAGTCGCTCAATCACCACCCGGTATTTCCATCCGTTACCCGGGTCAACGCAACCTCCTTTGCGACGGGCAGCTATCCGCGCCGCCACGGAATCCTTGGCAACACGATCTTTTTGCCAAGTGTAAATCCAACAAAAGGCGTAGACACCGGGAACTCGAGCGAATTGATCTTCGCGGATTCGGTCCTCGAAGGGAAACTGGTTGCAGTGCCGTCGATTGGAGAGATACTTTCTGAAAATAAGCTCGACTATGCGGTATTCAGCACCGGATCGACTGGCTCTTCCTGGTTGCTCAATCATCGGATAAAAGGCATGGGAATCGTCAATCCGGATTTAATTCTCCCAGTCTCGCTGGAGAAGCAGATCATAGGGGAATTGAGTCAGGCGCCTAAGTCCGGCGATCCCAACGCCTTACGCCACGCTTGGCTGACCGACGTGATCATTCGCTATGCGCTGGCTGCTGAGGGGCCGGCCGTCTCAGTTGTATGGTTTTCGGATCCCGATGGCACGGCTCACGCACATGGGGTGGGTGTTCCGATCACGATGGAAGCTATCAGTAAGGTGGATGCTCAAATCGGTCGGATTGCCCAGGCGATCAAAGAGCGGGGATTGGAGGGGAAAGTTAATGTGTTGATCACGGCGGATCACGGTTTTGTGACCAGAAAGACAAGTCCCGGCATCGCTTCATTTTTGGTAGAAAAGGGATTGAAGGAATCAGCTACCTCCGATGATGTAATCCAGGTGGGTGGGGCGATTTATCTTTCTCCTGAGAAAAAGAACTTCTTGAACGCCATCATAGACGCACTCCAACAAGAGGAGTGGGTAGGAGCGATGTTTACCTCAGGTGGAGAAAACGGAACACTGCCATATTCGGCAGTCAATTGGGGCTTTCGGGATCGCAGGCCCGATCTGTTGGTTGACTATAACTGGTCGCATGAAGTCAATGAATACGGCTATGCTGGGTACAGCTATGGAGGTGGGGTAGCTGGTCATGGGACCTCAAGTCCGTATGAGATGAGCATCCCGTTAATCGCTGAGGGCCCTTCGTTCAAGCAGGCATACCAAAACAATTTGCCCTCCGGAACAGTGGACTTGCTGCCAACGATCCTGAGATTGTATGGAATTAAGCCTGCAGAGAGATTTGACGGACGGGTGTTAGAAGAGATTCTTGTCGATCAGCCGGGGTCAAGTAGCGAGGCGTTGGGGGAAACTGCGATTGCGAAGCAGCCCGACTCCGGTAATTCAAATTATCGTGTGAAGTTATTTACGGACTCGATGCCTGGTTCGGCGAATTACATTATCCGGTCAGAGACGGTGAGAGGGAAAAACTAATTTCTTTAGGGTCGGAGCCGGATATCTTTACAACCAAGCTATTCCCACCCCTTCGACACATAACTGACTAGGGGCGGATTTTCAAGAGGAATTGCGAAGCTCAAAGATCCGAGCGCGGATCTCTAGGTAGGACCGTGCAGCGAAACATACGATCGCGTAGCTTTTGCTTCGACGTTGTAGCAAAAAACTAGTACAAATACTGTTCGATTTGACTTTCCAATTGGGGATCGATATTGGCTTTTTCAATATCCTTGAAGTATTTGTATGTACTGACTTTCAGTTCGTCGGTCGCACCTTCGTCACAGACGATCATTGATTTGTGATGTAGCTGCAGAGCGCTGATCGTCCACATGTGGGAGACGCCGCCCTCTACAGCCATGTGAAGCGCGCGGGACTTTTGGTGACCGTTGACGATGATCACGACTTCCCGAGCATCCATCACAGTGCCGACTCCCACGGTGAGGGCAAGCTTCGGAACCTTGTTAATGTCGTTTTCAAAAAACCGGGAATTGATCATCCTAGTCTCGGTGTTTAGGGTTTTGACGCGAGTTCTGGATGTGAGTGACGAACCCGGCTCGTTGAACGCGATGTGTCCGTCGACACCGATTCCTCCCAGAAATAGGTCGATTCCGCCCACTGCTTTGATTTTCTCCTCGTACCGAAGGCATTCTGCGTCGAGATCTTCAGCATTTCCGTTTAGAATATTGATATTTTCCTCTGGCATCCCTATGTGGCTGAAGAAGTTGCTGTACATGAAGGAGTGGTAGCTCTCCGGATGAGATTTTTCCAAGCCTACATATTCATCCATGTTGAAGGTGATGACATTCTGAAACGACACCTGACCGCTCTTGTTGAGCTTAATCAATTCCCGGTAGGTTCCCAGTGGCGAAGAGCCGGTAGGAAGGCCCAAGACAAAGGGTCTGGAGCATTTCTCTTGGTGTTTCTTGATCTTGTCGACGATGTAATTGGCTACCCATCTGGAGAGCAAATCATAATTATCATGAATGAGGAGTCTCATCTAGTCCCTGGTTTAAATGTTTTCGTCCTCGGATGGATTGAGTAGAGGTCTCTTCCAAAAACCATCCGACGAGCCTTGCGAAATAGCTCAGAGAATAGCCTCATCAGACTTTTTCAAGTCTTTCGGCATTTCCGTTGCGTTGTCTATTTCTATACTCCAGACCCGTCAAATAGTACTACAGGACTCGCTTTCAGAAATAGGGTTTTTGAGGGATTTTTTCGACGGCGGAGATTCAGGGGATCGATCGGCAATTTTCGGAAGGGGACGAAAGGAGAGGAAACCATCCGGTAAACCGTCAAGCAAGAGGGAACTTGGATTCGACGGCTCAAGTGCCAATCCAAGTTCCATCCAGCTCTTACCTAGAGTTCTTTCTCTTGTTCCTTTGGGATTAAAATCTTCTCTGATGAATTTTTCTCAGCCGTCTATTAGACTTTCACCCCTGACACGCTCTCGATAGATTCCCCGTGCTGAGAGATGTCCAGACCGATCTCTTCGTATTCCTCTCTCACCCGTAGCGTAACAAATTTGTTGAGCAGGAAGAATATCAAGTAGCCCATTCCAAAAGAAAACAAACAGACACCGACCAATACCACCATGTGCGATCCAAAGACCGACCAGCCACCGTTCATGAGACTGGAGCCCTCTTTTCCTGCAAAGATCGCCGTCAAGATCATGCCCATGATTCCGCCGATGCCGTGACAGGCAAAGACATCAAGCGTATCATCCATCTTTTTCAAAAACCTAGCGTGAGCGGCCAAATTAGATACGATGGCTCCGGCTGCTCCAAAGAAGAAACTCTGCGGGACGGTGATGTAGCCCGCGGCGGGAGTGATGACCACCAGGCCAACCACGGCGCCGATACAGGCTTGAAGAGCTGAGATCTTCCTGCCCTGAATTCGGTCAAACAACACCCAGGTCATCATCGCTGTGGCAGAACAGATCGTGGTGGTAGCGAAGGCCAGAGCCGCGGTGCCATTGGCGCCCAAGGATGAGCCGGCATTGAATCCAAACCAGCCAAACCAAAGCATTCCGGTTCCTAAGAGCACATAAGTGATGTTGGAGGGTTCGTGGTGTGGTTTTTTTCTTTTGCCTAAAAATAAAGCTCCAGCGAGCGAGGCTAGGCCTGCGCTGATGTGCACGACTGTGCCCCCTGCAAAATCAAGCACCCCAAAATAGGAACCGATCAGCCCGTTTGGATGCCAGACCATGTGTGCGAGCGGCGCATAGACAAACACACAGAAGATGCCGATGAAGAACAGATAGCCGATAAACCGGACGCGCTCCGCAAATGACCCGGTGATGATTGCCGGCGTGATGACTGCAAATTTCATCTGAAAAAGCGCGAACAGGATGAAAGGAATCGATGCACCGAGTTCCTTGTGCGGCAATTCGCCCACCTGATCAAAGAAAAGATATTGAAACGGATTGCCGAAGATGCCATACTTGACGCCGTCGATGGTAACCCCAATGGGGTCGCCAAACGCGATGCTAAAACCTACGACCACCCAAAGCATCGTGACGACACCTAGGGAAATGAAACTCTGAAGCATCGTGGAGATGAGATTTTTTTTGCCTACCATGCCTCCGTAAAACAAGGAAAGCCCCGGGGTCATGAGTAAGACCAGACAGGATGCGGTCAAGAGCCAAGCGATGTCAGCGTAGTTTAGCTGGTCTTCTGTTCCAAAATTTTCGAGGATAGGCGGACTGTGTTTCCAAAACAGGCCAATGACGGGAGCGGCAATCGTGATGAGAAATGCCACTTTCCATTTAAACTTCATTCCATTTTTTTCCATGCGGCAAAAGTAAAATAAATACTGTTTTATTCTGTCCTATTTAATTAATGCGGAATTAAAGGGTAACATGGTTGTAAAAGTGGCCTAAAAGACACTTTATGGGAAATGCGGATGGACGCGATAATCGACTGTTTTTCAATCGACATGTAGCGATTCTAGGCGATCCGACGTCTGAAAAAATAGAGATTGGCTTCGCCCTATTGATACAGAAAATCCTAAAGTGGCTCAGATTCTTTTTCGAATAGGCCAATTCGTACATTTGTAATCGCTCGGGGCTGAGGCGACTTACTAACAGATAATGCAGGAGGAAGTCAATCTCCGACAAGTCAAAACATTTACTATGTCTCTAAGGAAAAGTGTATCCATTATCATTCCCAACTATAATGGCGTTTCCTTACTTGAAAAATACCTCCCAGACACACTTCGTGCGATTCAAACTGCGGAGGTTCCCTTTGAGCTGATCGTCGTGGACGACTGCTCCACGGACGGTTCTGTGGACTTTGTGCATGCAAACTATCCAGAAGTGAAGTTGCTGATCAACGCGACCAACCGAGGATTCTCGTACACCTGCAATCAAGGGATCTTGCGAGCGGAGAAGGAATTGGTCTTGCTGCTGAATTCAGACGTCTCCTTGAGCGAGGACTACTTTGCTAAGCTTTGGCGCTATTTCGAAGATCCGGATACGTTTGGCGTGATGTCCAGAATTGTGAATTCCGAGGGAAAGATCGAAGACGCTGCACGATTCCTGTCCTTTAGCGGGACGAAGTTTAAAGGAACGCACTTTTATTACTCCACTGACCCGCCAAAGACCACTCCGACAGCCTACCTCTCCGGAGCTAACGGACTTATCAGCCGGGAAAAGTTGATGGAACTATCGGGCTGCGATGAGGCGCTCTCTCCGCTCTATTGCGGCGGTGTGGATCCGAGATTCGGGCCGTGGAGGATGGGATGGAAGTGCTTCTATGAGCACGACGCGGTTTGCCGTCACGAAGTGTCCAAGACCATCCGGTCTGCGAATTCCAAGAAGAAGTTGATGTCGATCGTTTATCGCAACAAGTTTATTCTCCATGCTATCCATCTCAATGGAGTACAGCTGGCGCTTTGGTAT
>Ga0079224_100004789_pt1 | contig 17611 bp, 13 predicted proteins | sample Stecom2015_FD_80414 | JGI IMG/M metagenome (GOLD analysis project Ga0079224, IMG submission 80414) | Agricultural soil microbial communities from Utah to study Nitrogen management - Steer compost 2015 | ecosystem: Environmental > Terrestrial > Soil > Agricultural land | place: USA: Utah...
AGTGTGAGTTCGAGTCTCACCGGGGGCACTCTCCGACCCGCTACTTCCTGTCGACTGCAGCATGTCCCCACGCGGTCCTGCCGCACCTTCCCCGCCGAGACCCGGGCCGTTGGCACCGCCGGCCGACCATGCCCGAAGGGTTGCTTGAACCGTTTCAACACCTGCCACCACGGGCGCCGACCGAACACCTCCGGACCTACCCACGGGGCGTCGCGAGTACCGCCGCGCACACGGATGAACCTTGACAGCGCCGACACTCCGTACCTAGCGTTTCGGCGGCGAGTGAATCGTTTCAACGTTCTCGGCTTCGCGACGCCCGGCTGATCGGCCGGACGACGTCGCACGTCCCGCGCTCAACGAGGAGTCCGCGTGTCCAGAACACCAGCCGGAAGCGCCGGCGCGACCAATACCCGCACGGCCAAGATCCGCACCAGCACGACCCGCACGGCAGGAAAAGCGATCACGCCCTGGAACAAGAAGGCGGGTCTGGTGCTCACCACCTCGCTGGTGATGCTGGCAACCGCGGTGCCGGCCGGCGCCGTATCCACCGAAGCCGCCGCTCCCGAGGTCCGGATGATCGCGCAGAGCACGCTCGATCCGCAGGGGCTCTACTTCGTTTCCTACGACGGCCTGGTCAACGCGGCCTCGTATCAGCAGAGCGGAATCCTGACGCACAAGGGATTCCAGTACTCCGCCTGGTACACCGCCGACCGTAGCGCCGTCGTGGCCCGCAGGGCCTTGGGTACGACGCACTGGGAGAAGGTCACGTTGCCGCACCGGCTGTCGGTCGATGACTCCCACAACACCATCTCGCTGGGGGTCTCACCGGACGACGACCGCCTCCACATCGCGATGGACACGCACAACAACCCCGTCCACTACTTCAGGTCCGAGGCCGGCCTGGCCGGCGGCGGCGGCGCGTGGCGACCGGAATCATTCGGCACCGTCCAACGCACCTTGGAAGGCCTCGACGTGGGTGACATGACCTACCCCCGCTTCGTGGTCGCGCCGGACGGGAGGCTCCAACTGAGCTATCGCACCGGACAAGGATCCGGCAACGGCGTGCTGGAACTGGCCGAGTACGACGGTACCTGGCGGAAGCTCGGTTCCTGGACCAGCAGCACCGGCGAGTACCGCGCCAACGGTGGCACCAGCGCCACGCGGAACATGTACCTGCACGGACTCACCTACGGCCCGAACGGTCGCCTGCATGCGACGTTCACGTGGCGCGAGGGCGACGAGTCCGTGCTGTGCGACCCGGGTGGGCTCACCAACCACGACACCGGTTACGTCTACAGCGACGACCACGGCCGGACGTGGCAGAACAACGCGGGCAAGCGGGTCGCCACCACGGGCGGCGGCCAGCAGGTCTCGATCGATTCGCCCGGGCACGTCGTCCATCACACGGACGTCGATCACGCCCTGATCAACCAGGAGAGCCAAGCCGTCGACAGCACCGGCCAACCGCACGTGCTGGTCAGCCGCGTTCCCGAGGAGGCGACCGAGTGTGTCACCGACTTCACCGCGCAGCGGCGCAGCCAGGGGCGCGTCTATCACCAGCACCGGGACGCCGACGGCCGCTGGGTGGAAACCCAGCTACCCGTGCCTCTGGAGGCGTTCGGGCGTAGTCGCATCGGTTTCGACCGCGCGGACAACGCCTACGCGGTCCTGCCGTACGGCAGGATCCTGACCGCTTCCCAATCCAGCGGCTGGACCGACTGGACGCTGCGGTTCGATCCGAAGGATTTCGACGCCTTCGGTGAAGTCCTCGTCGACGACACCAGAGCCGCTCGGGACGGCACGATCTCGGTGATGTATCAGCAACGTTCGCACGGCACGACGCCGTCACCGGTCAAGGTGGCCGATTTCCGGCTCGGGTAGCCGGACGCGGCCGATCCGGTTAATCGCGCGTGGACGAAAGCCGGTGTGGCTCCGCCACGAACGCGGGGCCACGCCGACCCGCCGGTGCCGGTGACGAGCACCCGCGGGTCGGATCCGAATTCGGCGCCGATCCCCTCAGGCGGGCGGCGTAACGCGCACGGTGCACGGTTCGTCGAGTTCGGAGCAGTGGATCCGCAGCGTGGGCCGGGTGGATCCGTTCGAGGGCGCGATGGCGAGGATCAGCCGGTGGTCCTCGTCGGGGCCGAGGGTGACCGGTTTGTCGGCCGTGGGCAGGTGCCTGCCGAGTCGCAGACCGGTGGCCTCGCCCGGCTCGATCACGATGTCACTGGCCGTGACCGGACCGGCGTTGACGAGGCGGTACACCAGACCGCTGACGTTCTCCAGCCGGAATCGCGGCGCGGCCGACTCCGCGGCCGTCTTCTCCTTGCGGCTGCGGACCTTCCGTCCGATGTCCAGCGCCCGGGTCGCCACCCGCCCCATCACTCGTGCTCCGTTCGTCCTCGCCTCGTCCAGCTTGCGCACAGCGGTCAGCCCCACACCGTCGAGTCACCGAAAAACCACTTCCGCGCCGGCGGCTACCACCGCGACGCGGCACCGCAACCTGATCGGCGCGGTTCGTACTGACCGTCGTTGCGACCCCGCCGGACGTTACGAACACCAGCTCAGGATCGGCTCCACCCGATGCCTCTGCCCGATACCTCCGCCGGGACGTCGATGCGGCACGTCGACGGTTGCTCCTGACGTGACGGAAAGTCCTAGCGTGAAGGTGTCGTCGTGCACGGTGAGGTCCACGCCGGTGACGGGGTGATCTGGATGCACCGCGAGGCGCCCGAACACGGGCTCGTGTCGCCCGCGACCCACGACCGAGGGGGAGGCCTGTGGTCGTTCATGGAGCCCCTTCCCGGCTGACGGCCCCACCGGCGGAGGCGGGCCGGGAGTACCCCGCCGCCACGACGCGACCGGGCCCGTCCTCGACCGCGTCCAGCTGCCATACGTCGAACCGGTCGACCACGAGTTCCGGGACATCGGTGGCCAGCACGACCACTCCGGGGTAGTCGGCGAGCAGGGTCCGCAGCAGTGCCGCACCGCCCGCCCCGAGCTCGTCCTCGATGTGGTCGAGCACCACCAGCGGCGGCTGTCCGTACAGTGCGCGCGCCAACTGCAACCGCGCGCGTTCCGGCGGCGTCAACGGTTCCCCGCCGCGGCGCAGCACGGTCCGTTCACCGTCGGGCAGCGCCCGCACCCGCTCACCCAGCCCGACCGCGTCGAGGGCGCCGCCGCAGGGCAGGTCCGATTCGGGACGGCGATACCGCACGGCGCGGCCGATCGTGCCGCGTTCGAGTGCCAGACCTCGAGCCGCATAGCCGACCGAACACCGCCGCACGCGCGGACGCTGACCACCGAGGTCGTGGCCCGCGACGCGCACCCATCCACGGGCGTGGGTCCCGGTTCCCGCCAACAGCGCCAGGACGGCGTCGATCCGGTCGCGGCACGGACCGCCGAGCACCACGCGCGCCCCGGGTGCCGCGACCAGGCCGGGAAACCGCACGCCGTCGACGGCCAGGTCGTGCACGTGGACCTCGGCCGGGGCGCGGATCTCGCCGGACCCGGACGTGTCGGTCGCCGGGCGTGGCGGTTCCGTCTCGCGGGCGAGCGCGGGCGCCAGAACCCGCCGCGCCGCCAGGTAGGACTGCCGATACTCCACGACGCGTCCGAGGTCGTGGATCGGCGTCGCCAGCACCCCGACCACCGTGATCGTCGTGGCGACGAGTGCATGGGCCAGTCCGAGCCCGGCTCCCACGACGACGACCCCGAGGGTGGCCACCGCGGCGGCGGCCACGGCGGTGCCACGCAGGTATCCCGCGACCCTGGCTCGCCGCACGGCGGTCGCGCGCACGCAGCCACTGAGCCTGCGTAACCGGTCCATCTCCCGAGGTACGCCCCCACCGGCGCGGATCGCCGATCCGGCCGCCACGGTGTCGGCGACCTGCGAGGCGAGCCGGCCCCGCGCCTTCCGCACCGTGCGGGCCCGGGCGTAGGCGATCCGGGAGAGCGCGGCGAGCACGCCTCCGAGCACGGCCAGCGGCACGGCGACGGCCAGCGTCAACGCCGGATGCAGGACCGCGAGCACGACCAGAACGCCCGCCACCAACGGGATCCCGCTCGCCAGCGGTGCGACGCCCCAGGCGATCCAGTTGCGCACGGCGGTCAGGTCGTTGGTGGCCCGCGCGATCGTCGTGCCCACCGACGGACCGCGCCCCTCGGCCACCGCGGCGCTCAGCAACCGAAGGCGGATCCGATGCACGTAATCCTGGCCGAGTTTCTCCGCCAGCACCCACTCCGCGACGCGCACGGCCCCCATCCCGAGCGCCGCGGCCACGAGCGCGGCGAGCCACGTCCACCGCTCGCGTCCGCCGGACTCCAGCAGTCGTGGCATGCAGACCGCTGTCGCGCCGGCGAGCACCGCTTGCGTCAGTCCGGCCGCCACCAGCAACGCGAACGTCTTCGACCGGCCCGCGGTCAGCAACCGGGGCAGTGCGGGATCAGTGGCTGCCGGACCAGGGTTGGGCGGACCAGGAGCGAGCGGACCGGGATCGGGCCGACCGGGATCGGGCGGGCCGGCTCCGTGCGGGCCGGTCACAGGACCGCCCGCACCACATCGGGTTCGGTCAGCGCCGCGGTCTCGATCACGGGAACCGACAGCAGCGACTGCGCCTCACGCATCGCCAGCGGTGCGGACGTCAGAACGCCGCTCACCGCCGTGACGGGCACCCCAGCCCTCGTCAGCACCTCGGCACCACCGACCGCGCCCGCCGCACCGTCCGCCGCGAACACCACACGGTCGACGACCTCCCGGAAGACGGAAGCGGATACGAGGCGCGACGTCTCGTCCTGGTACAGCCCGTCGGCGACCTCGAGGACCACGACATCGACGTCCGGAGTGGACAGTTCCCGGACCAGCGCGGTGAGCAGACCGCGCACCTGCGCGTGCTCGAGCCGGAACGTCGACGGAAAACCGAAGTCGGTGAAGTCGAGTACGGCCGACGCGCCCGCGTCGGCGAAACCGTGCGGATCGCCGCCCGCACCGGTGCCGGTGACCTTGCCCGCCGCCACCGTCAATCCCGACCTCGTCGCGCCCCGGATGAGCGAGGAGACCGTCGTCGACTTGCCCGAGTTCATCGACGTGCCGAGCACGGCGACCACCGTCGGACGCCTGCTCTGCCGCGCGGTGTCCGCGGCCACGGACAGCCGGTGGGTGGCGAACCGTTCGAGGGTGACGATGCCGTGGTCGTCGGTGAGCAGACCCAGCGGCCGGAGGGCCGTCGCATCGGCGATCCGGGCGTGTTTCGCCGTGGCCAGTGCCGCCACGCCACCGGCCGCGACCAGGTGCGCCGGCCCGAGGTCGGCGGGCACCTCGGCCTCGAACTGATCCGGTGCGTACCGATGGCCGTAGGCCACGAGCACCTCGTCGCCGACGAACAACGTCTGCCGCCTGCTCACCGGGCTCTCCAGGCGCGTGTGGTTGCCGAGCCGCTCGATCCGGGCGAGTACGACGTCACCGGGATGCGGCACGACCTCGGGGCCGTCCAGCAGTGCATAGCCGGACGGATCGGCGTCGATCCGCGCGGCGACCGACCGGGTCGTGTAAGCCTTTTTCACCCGATGGAGCCGGGCCGCAGAAAGGGGGGTTCCTGGCGGCGCGACGGCCACGTGCGTCGCATTCTCGTCGACCGTGTCCCTCTGCTCTGCCGAGACGCTCATGGTGCCCTTCTCTTTTCGTCCGGATGGCGCGACCTGACGCGCCGTCAACGGAAACGACGCTAAGGACGAGGCATGAGCGACCCATGGAGACACGATGAAGAAGCCCTCATCCACGCGAAGGAAACGTGACGACGAGGCATACTCCGGGAAACGGCGGAATTGATACCCGATGACCGTGTTCGGGCCGTTCGTCCCGGTTCACCGATTCCGCGACAGCAATTCCTTGGTCCTCCGGGCAGCAATTCCAATTCACCGATTCCGGGTCCTGATTCCGGGTCGCTGATTTCGGGGTGCGTCCACGACGCTCACTCGGTGTGGCCGTCGCCGGTGAGCAGGAGGTCCAGGAACGTACGCAGCGCAGGGTTGTCGTTGTCGCCGCGCCAGGCCACGTGCAGTTCGACCGGCTCGGCGACAGGCGTCGGCACGGGCCGGAAGACCACTCCCTCGAAACGCAACCGCGCGGCCGTCTCGGGTACGAGCGCGATGCCCAGGCCCGCCTCCACGAGCGCCAGCACCGTGTGCACCTGGTGCGCGTGCTGGACGTAGCTCGGCCGCACGTCGGCGGCACCGAAAACGCCCACCACGAGGTCGTAGAAGTACCGCGCCTCCAGCGGCGAGTACCCCACGACGTCGGCTCCGTGGAACGCCGACAGCGCCACCTCCCGCTCCTCGGCGAGTGGATGCCCTGCCGGCAGCGCGGCCACCAGCGATTCACTGCGCAGCGGCCGCGATTCCACCGCGGGCGGCGTCGGCGGGCGCACGAGACCGGCGTCGAGCGTGCCCGCGCTGATCCGGTCGAGCTGGTCGCGCGTGACGAGCTCGCTCAGCACGATCTCGACGTGCGGCAGGCGTTCGGCCGCGGTGCGCAGCACCGTGCCCAGCACGCCGTAGCCCGAGGTGGCCGTGAAGCCGAGGCTGAGCAGACCGGCCCTGCCCTCGGTCACCCTCCGCACCGACTGGGTGGCGTTCTCGGCGTCGTGGAGGAGCCTGCGCGCATCGCGCAGGAACGCCCTGCCCGCCGGGGTCAACCGCACGTTCCTGCCGCTGCGGTCGATGAGGCTCACCCGCAGTTCCTTCTCCAGTTGCTGGATCTGCCTGCTCAGCGGGGGCTGGGTCATGGTGAGCCGGTGCGCCGCGCGCCCGAAGTGCCCTTCCTCGGCGACGGCGACGAAGCCCCGGAGCTGGTGGATCGTGAACATCGATGCTTTTCCTGTATCAGAAGATGCCGAAATGGAGTTGGACGTGCATTGATCGTGAGCTTAGCGTCTTAGGCAGGGAAACCACACCTGGAGGAAGCACGCGATGTCCCAGTTCACGCCCCGGGAAGCAGCCGAGCAGCTCGCCGGCGGCCTGCTGTCGTTCCCGGTGACCCATTTCCGCGACGACCTGAGCTTCGACGAGTCGGCCTACCGCGAGAACATCGCCTGGCTCAGCGGGTTCGGCGCCGCGGGACTGTTCGCCGCGGGCGGCACGGGCGAGTTCTTCTCGCTCACCCCGGACGAGGTGTCGGCCGTCGTCACGGCGGCGGTGGCCGAGACCCCCGACGGCGTGCCGGTCATCGCACCGGCGGGCTACGGCACCGCCACGGCGGTGGACCTGGCCCGCCGCGCCGAGCAGGCGGGGGCGGCCGGGCTGCTCCTCCTGCCGCCGTACCTCACCGAGGCGTCCCAGGACGGCCTGGTCGAGCACGTCAAGGCGGTGTGCGCGGCCACGTCGCTCGGCGTGATCATCTACAGCAGGGCGAACGCGGTCTACACCGACGAGACCGTCGCCCGGCTCGCCGACGCCTGCCCGAACCTCATCGGGTTCAAGGACGGCGTCGGTGACGTCGAGCGGATGACCCGCATCCACACGCGCCTCGGCGACCGGCTGACCTACGTCGGCGGCCTGCCCACCGCCGAGACGTTCGCGCTGCCCTACCTCGAGATGGGCGTCACGACCTACTCGTCGGCCATGTACAACTTCGTGCCCGAGTTCGCGCAGCGCTTCTACACGGCCGTCCGCGCCCACGACCGCGCGACGGTCGACCGCTACCTGTCCGAGTTCGTCCTGCCCTACTGCGACATCCGCAACCGCAAGGCGGGGTATGCGGTCAGCATCGTCAAGGCGGGCATGAAGGCCATCGGCCGTCCCGCCGGACCGGTCCGGCCTCCGCTGACCGATCTGACCGACGACGAGCTGAAGGACCTCGACGAGCTGATCTCCCGTATCCCCAAGGAGTCCGCATGAGCACCCCCACCGGACGCATGATCATCGCAGGCGAACGAGTCGCCGGCACCGGAGCCACGATCCGCGGCGTCGACCCGAGCACCGGCGAGGAACTCGAGCCCGCCTTCGCCTACGGCACCCACGACGACGTCGACCGCGCGTGCGCGGCCGCGTGGGAGGCGTTCGGCACCTACCGCGCGCTGACCACCGCCGCGCGGGCCGACTTCCTCGACCGCATCGCCGACAACATCGAGGCCATCGGCGACGACCTGGTCGCCCGCGCGCACGCCGAGTCCGGACTGCCCGTGGCGCGGCTGACCGGCGAACGCGGGCGCACGACCGGCCAACTGCGCATGTTCGCCACGTTGCTGCGCGACGGCAGCCTCGAGATTCCGCGTATCGACCCGGCACAGCCCGACCGCACCCCGCCACGGGCCGACATCCGGCAGCGCGACGTGCCGCTGGGCCCGGTCGCGGTCTTCGGCGCGAGCAACTTCCCGCTGGCGTTCTCGGTCGCGGGCGGCGACACGGCGTCCGCACTCGCCGCGGGCTGCCCCGTCGTCGTCAAGGGACACGACGCCCACCCCGGCACGTCGGAACTCGTCGGTGCCGCCATCGCCGAGGCCGTCGCCCAGGCGGGCCTGCCCGCGGGCACGTTCTCACTGTTGTTCGGACACGGCCCGGACCTCGGCAAGGCACTCGTGACCGACCCCCGGATCCGCGCCGTCGGGTTCACCGGGTCGCGGCAGGGCGGGCTCGCCCTCGTGGCCGCGGCGCAGGCGCGACCGCGTCCGATCCCGGTGTACGCCGAGATGAGCAGCACCAACCCGGTCTTCCTGCTCCCCGGCGCCCTCGCCGACCGCGCCGAGGAGATCGGCACCGCCTTCGTCGGGTCGCTGACGCTCGGCGCGGGCCAGTTCTGCACCAACCCGGGCATCGTCATCGCTGTCGACGGCCCCGACCTGCAGCGTTTCGTGGACGCGGCGACGAAGGCCGTCGCCGCGTCGGAACCGGCGACGATGCTCACCCCCGGGATCGCCGAGGCCTACGGCAAGGGCGTGACCGCACTGTCCGGTCAGGACGGTGTGGAGGTACTGGCGCAGGGCGTCGCGACCGAACGTCCCATCACCTGCCGTCCGGCGCTGTTCGCCACCGACGCCGACCGTTTCGTCGCCGACGAGGCGCTGCAACACGAGGTGTTCGGCTCGAGCGGCATCGTCGTGCGCTGCAAGGACATGGCGCAGGTGCACGCGGTGGCCGAAGCACTCGAGGGCCAGCTCACCGCGACCGTCCACACCGGATCCGGCGACGAGCGGGAGGCGGGCGCGCTGTTGAGCACGCTGGAGCTCGTCGCGGGCCGGGTGCTGTTCAACGGGTGGCCGACCGGCGTCGAGGTCGGGCACGCGATGGTGCACGGCGGGCCGTTCCCGTCCACCTCGGACTCCCGTACGACCTCGGTCGGCACGCGCGCCGTGGAACGCTTCCTCCGCCCCGTGGCCTACCAGGACGTCCCGAGTTCACTGCTGCCGAGCCCGATCGCGGACGGCAACCCGGACGGCTTGTTCCGCCGGGTCGACGGCGCGCTCGGACGACACTAGCCAAACCCGTTCACTGTGTGCCCGCTCCGCACCGCGGGGCGGGCACACAGTCTTTTCGACCCCGGAACAAGTCAAAGAGGACAGACATGACATCAGCCGAACGTACGGTGGTGACCGGGATGCGCGTGGTCCCCGTCGCCGGACACGACAGCATGCTGCTCAACCTGAGCGGCGCCCACGCACCGCTGTTCACGCGCAATCTCGTGATCCTCACCGACTCCGACGGCCGTACGGGGGTCGGCGAGGTGCCGGGCGGTGAGTCGATTCGCCGCACCCTCGACGACGCGGCCGACCTCGTCGTCGGACGCCCCGTGGCGCGGTTCCGGTCGGTGCTGCGGGACATGCACCACCGCTTCGCCGACCGCGACGCGGGCGGACGGGGGAACCAGACCTTCGATCTGCGCATCACCGTCCACGCCGTGACCGCCGTCGAGTCGGCACTGCTCGACCTGCTCGGGCAGTTGCTCGACGTCCCGGTGGCCGAACTGCTCGGCGACGGCATGCAACGCCGCGAGGTTCCGGTTCTCGGCTACCTGTTCTTCGTCGGCGACCGCACCAGGACCGACCTGCCCTACCGCGCGCCGTCCGACGAGGACGACACCGCCGACGACTGGATGCGGCTGCGGCACGAGGAGGCGCTCACGCCGGAGGCGGTCGTGCGGCTGGCCGAAGCCGCGCGGAAACGCTACGGATTCCGGGACTTCAAACTGAAAGGCGGCGTGCTGCCCGGCCGGGAGGAGGCCGAGGCCGTGCGCGCGCTCGCGGATCGGTTCCCCGACGCCCGCGTCACGCTCGATCCCAACGGTGCGTGGCCGGTCGCCGAGGCGATCGAGCTGGGCCGCGGGCTGAGCGACGTGCTCGCCTACGCCGAGGACCCGTGCGGCGGTGAGGTCGGCTACTCGGGCAGGGAGACGATGGCGGAGTTCCGCCGTGCGACGGGCCTGCCGACCGCCACCAACATGATCGCCACCGACTGGCGCGAGCTCGGCCACGCGGTGCGTGCGGGCGCGGTCGACATCCCCCTTGCCGATCCGCACTTCTGGACGATGAACGGATCGGTGCGGGTCGCACAGTTCTGCTCCGACTGGGGCCTGACGTGGGGATCGCACTCCAACAACCACTTCGATGTGTCGCTGGCCATGTTCACCCATGTCGCCGCGGCCGCACCCGAACCGATCACCGCGATCGACACCCACTGGATCTGGCAGGACGGCCAGCGCCTCACGCGCGAGCCGCTCCGGATCGCCGGCGGACAGCTCACCGTGCCGGACCGGCCCGGACTCGGTGTCGACCTCGATCTCGACCAGGTCGAGGCCGCGCACGAGCTGTACCGCCGCGAAGGCCTCGGCGCACGGGACGACGCCACCGCGATGCGCTACCTCGTTCCCGAGTGGACGTTCGACCCGAAACGGCCCGCCCTCGACCGCGACTGATCCGCGGAGGGCCGCAGGCCCGCTCCCGTCCCCGCACACGGTGCGCGACGACCGCGCGCCGGCCTCAGGAGGCAATGTTGCCTGTCACTCCCGTACCGTCCCCTGCCGTCGTCCCGTTGGCGGCGGAGAAACCCGACCTGGCGTGGTCCCTTCCGTCGTGGGCGCTGTTGCTGCTCGTCGCAGGCGGGATCGCGCTGCTGCTGTTGCTCGTCATCAAGGTCAAGCTGCACGCGTTCGTGGCGCTGGTGGTCGTCAGTGTCGTCGTCGGCGTCGGTGCCGGCCTCGAACCGTCGGCGGTGCCCGGCGTCATCGAGGAAGGCATGGGCGACACGCTCGGCGAGATCGCCACCATCGTGGCGCTCGGCGCCATGCTCGGACGTGTGATGCAGGAATCCGGCGCGGCCGGGGTCCTTTCGAGCCGCCTGCTCGCCGCGTTCGGCGAACGCCGCGCCCCACTGGCCGTCGGGCTGACGGCGTTGATCTTCGGCGTCCCGGTGTTCTTCGACGTCGGGTTCATCATCATGCTGCCGCTCATCTACGCGGTCGCCCAGCGCTCGGGCCGTTCGGTCATCACGGTCGCGCTGCCTGCGGTCGGCGGTCTGGCGATCATGCACGCCGTGCTGCCGCCCCACCCCGGACCGGTCGCGGCGGCCGGACTGCTGGGAGCCAGCCTCGGCTGGATCGCCATCATGGGTCTGGTCTGCGGCCTGCCCGCGTGGTTCTTCGGTGCCTACCTGTTCGGTACCCGCATCGGCGACCGGCTGAACATCCCTGTCCCGGAACAGCTCGTCGGCGAGGCCAGGCAGCGTTCCGGGCAGTCCGATCAGGACAGCGGAGACAGCGGGAACAGCAGAGACACCGGAGGCAGCGGTAAGACCCACGATGCCCGGGATTCTGCCGGTTCGGGAGCGGGCGGGGTCACCACGGCCGTGCAGGCGCCACCGTCGCTCAAGGTCACGGTGACGGTGATCCTGCTGCCGGTGCTGCTGATCATGCTCAACACCTTCGCGGGCATCGTCTTCCCCGAAGGCGCACTGCGCAGCACGCTCGAGTTCGTCGGAGCACCGGTCGTCGCGTTGACCGTGGCGACACTCCTGTCGTTCTGGATGCTGGGCGTTCGCGGCGGATTCAGCATGGAACGGCTCGAGAAGGCCGCATCGGCATCCCTCGGCCCGATCGCCCTCGTGCTGCTGGTCACCGGGGCCGGCGGCATCTTCGGTGCGGTGCTGGAGGCGACCGGCGCAGGCGACGCGCTGGCCGCCGCGTTGTCCGGTACGTCGCTGCCCGCGGTCGTGCTCGCCTTCCTCATCGCGACCTCGCTGCGGGTCGCGCTCGGATCGAAGACGGTCGCGATCGTCACCACTGCCCCGATCGTCGCCCCGCTCATCCAGCAGGCCGGCATGTCGCAACCGGAGATCGCCCTGGTCGTGATCGCGATCGCCGCGGGAGGCACGGTGCTGTCCCACGTCAACGACTCGGGGTTCTGGCTGTTCAACCGCTACATGGACATCGACATCCGCACGACGCTCAAGAGCTGGACGCTCATGGAGACGTTCATGGGCGGCATCGCGTTCACGATCGCCGCCGTGCTCAGCGGCGTGCTGTCGCTCGCCTGACGGCCACCGTCCGGGTGACCGGCGTTCGTCGAGGACGCCGGCCACCCGGACCACGGCCGGATCAGGCATCGAAGACCAGCCCGTGTCCCGGCGCCGTGTGCGCGCGGGCACCGTCGGCGTCGACGGTCACCCCGGAGGGTTCGGCCAGCCCTCCGAGTTCGGCCAGCGACGCCCTGTCGATCGCCTCGACCATGGACACCTGGGGCACGCACAGCGCGAGCTGCGCGGACATCTCCGGCAGCAGGTGCGGTGCCACGGGCACGTCGAACGCCGCCGCCAGCTCCGCGATGCGCAGGAACGGCGTGATGCCGCCGACCCGGACGACGTTCGGCTGGGCGACGTCGCACACCCCGGCGACCAGCATGTCGCGGAACTGCCGCACGGTGCGCAGATTCTCGCCGACCGCGAACGGCACGCGGGTGGTCCGGCGCAACCGGACGTGTCCTGCGATGTCGTCGGCGGGCAGCGGCTCCTCGATCCAGTACGGGTCGAACCGTTCGAAGGCGTTAATCGCCCGCGACGCCGTCGGCACGTCCCAGCGCTGGTTGGCATCCACCATCAGCTTCGCGTCCGGCCCGACGAGCTCCCGCACCACCGCGATCCGTTCGAGGTCGCGGTCCAGTTCGGCCGAGCCGACCTTGATCTTCACCGCGCGGTGTCCCGCGGCCACCCATCGGGACACCTGCTCACGCAGTTCGTCAAGACCGTAGTCGAGGTTCACCCCGCTGGCGTACGCACCGACGACGTCCCTGCGCCTGCCGAGGAAGTCGACCAGGCTCACACCGGCGGTCCGCGCCCGCAGGTCCCACAGTCCGATGTCGACCGCGGCCAGCGCCATCGCGGTGATGCCACCGGGGCCCGCCTCGTGCAGCCGGGCGTACAGGGCCTCCCATGTCGGCACCGGGTGGCTGCCCATGCCCCGCACCACGTCCGCGCACTCGTCCTCGAGCACCGCGCGCACGGCACTCGCACCGATACGCGGCGTCCAGCTGAACCCGGTCCCCTCACCACCGTCCTCGGTACGAAGGCGGGCCACGACGACGTCGTGGAAGTCGACACCGCCGTCCCACGTGCCCGGCAGCGGGAGCCGCCTGCTCGCGCACGTCAGCTCGGTGACGGTCGCCTCGCCGCTCACACCAGCTCCGAACGCCAGTCGTACCGCGGCTGCCACCCGAGCAGCCTGCGGGCCCTGCTCGTGTCGAACGCCGATGCGGTCCCCTTCAGGACACCGGCCGTCTCCGCCGACACCGGCGTGTACTCCGGGAGCAGCTCGCTGAGCGGCTTCTCGGCCAGCGCGTCGTCGGCCGAGACGAAGAACGTCTCCCCGTTCGGCACCTCGTCGCGCTTGACCAGCAGCAGCCGGACGAACTCGGCCGCGTCGCGCGCATCGACGTAGTTGAACAGCGACACCGCGGCCGCCTTCCGGTTCTCGAGTCGCTCGCGGAGCGTGCGCCCGCCCTGACTCGGGGCGCCGCGCCACTCCTCGGGTGCGACGACGAAACACGGGCGGAACACGTGGTAGGTGCCCTCACCACGCAGCGCGAATCCGCGCACGACGTCCTCGGTGGCCACTTTGGACATCGTGTAGGCGTTCCACGGCGCCACGGGGTGCGCCTCGTCGAGGGGCAGGTAGGACGGCTGCCAGCCCGCGGGGTTGCCGTAGCCCATCACCGTCGGGCTGCTGGCCACGATCACGTGCCCGACCCCGAGGTCGGCCGCGGACTGGCAGACGTTGAAAGCCATCGTGGTGTTCGTGGTGAACGTGCGCACGTCGCTGGCCAGGCCCGGGGCGGGGATCGCGGCCAGGTGCACGATCGCATCCGGCCGGAACCGCGCCACCGTCGAGTAGCACTCCCCCGCATCGGTCAGGTCCGCAGGCAGCGTCACGACCTCGTCGTCACGCTGCTGTGGCGCCGTGTCCACCGAGACGACCTCGACCCCGGCCGCGGCCAACGCGTCCACGACGCTGCGTCCCAGTCGTCCCGACCCTCCGGTCACGAGGACCCGCATTCCTACTCCTCACACTGTGGTTCCCACCGCGGCGGCGGTTCACCGCCACGGCCCCGAGCGGCACGCACGCCGCGCAGACGGTTCCGAGCCGCTCACTTCCGCGCGGCGTCGACCGCCTTCAGGAAGTCGCCGTACTCGCTCGAGTAACGTTTCATGAGCCCCGCGACGGCGTCGCGGAACGGCTGCTCGTCGACCTCGGTGATCGTGACCCCTGCGTCCTCGATCACCTTGCGGCCCTTCTCTTCCTCCTCCTTCCAGAGCCTGCGCTCCAACGCGGTCGACTTCTCGGCCACGTAACGCACGATCTCGCGGTCCTGTTCGGACAGCTGCGCCATCGCGTCGTGGGAGACCATGAGCACCTCGGGAACGCGCTGGTGCTCGTTCACCGTGAAGTTCTCCGCCACCTCGTAGTGACCCGACGAGGCGTAGGTGGGGATGTTGTTCTCGGCACCGTCGATGACCCCGGTCTCGATACCGCTGTAGATCTCGCCGCCGTCCATCGTGGTCGCCGATCCGCCGAAGGCCTCGACGATCTCCGCGGCGACCGACCCCGGCTGCACCCGGATGTTCCGCCCGGCGAGGTCCTCCGGCTTCTCGACCGGCTTTCCGTTCGTGTACAGGGATCGGGCGCCGGAGTCGTAGTAGGCCAACCCCTCGACCCCCATCTGCCCGAGCTCGGCAAGCTTCTGCTTCCCGCCCGGTCCGTTGAGGAAGTTCCACATGTGTTCCTCGTCGTCGAACAGGTAGGGCAGGCCGAAGGCCTTCCACGAGGGCACGAACTCGCCGAGCAGGTTGGCGTTCGCGCGGTTCACCTCGACCGAGCCCAACTGCACCTGTTCGAGGACGTCGCGTTCCTCGCCCAGCTGCGCGTCTGTGTAGACGTCGATCTGCACCCGTCCGTCCGTGCGTTCGCGTACCTGGTCGGCGAACCACTGATCAGTCCTGCTCGTCGGGTAGTCACTGGCGTGGCTCTCGGCCAGCCGCCAGTGCACGGCACCCGACTCCTCCTCGGCCTGGGCACCGCCACACGCGGCCAGCCCGAACCCCATGGCGGCCACCGCGGCGGCCGCGATCGTTCGACGAAGCGCTGCGCTGCGCATATGTCTCCTTTCCGGAACCGGACTCGCTGTCAGAAGCCGAGCATCTGGGGCAGGGTCAGCGACAACGCCGGTACGAAGGTCACCAACAGCAGGGAACCGACCATCGGCAGATAGAACGGCAGCACACCACGCGCCGCCTGTTCGACCCGCACGTTGCCGATCGCCGCACCGACGAACAGCACGCTGCCGACCGGAGGCGTGATCAGGCCGATCGCCAGGTTGAGCATCAGCATGACGCCGAACTGCATCGGATCCATGCCGAGCGATTCCACGACCGGCAACAGGATCGGCGTCGTGATCAGGATCAGCGGAGCCATGTCCATGACGGCACCGAGCACGAGCAGCAACACGTTGCACAGCAACAGAATCACGATCGGGTTGTCCGACAGTCCGAGCAGTGCGTCGGTCAGCGCCTCGGGCAGCTCCATCACGGTCAGCAGATGCCCGTACGCCCCCGCGGCGGCGATCAGGAACAGCACCGTGCCGAGGGTCTTGATCGACCGCCGCACCATGCCGACGAAGGCGCGCAGCGGCACCTCCCGGTACACACCGAAGGTGATCAGCACGGCCCACAGGCACGCGATCGCGGCCGACTCGGTCGCGGTGAACACGCCGCTGAGAATGCCGCCGATGACGATCACCGGCGTCAGCAGTCCGAGCAGACCCTGCCCGACGACCTTGGGCACGTCCTTGACCGGAACCCGCTCGCCCTTGGGATGGTTGTGTTTGCGTGCCATGACGTAGCAGGCCACGAGCAGCAGCACACCGATGAGCACGCCGGGCACGATGCCGGCCACGAACAGGCCGCCGAGCGACACACTCCCGCCTGCGGCGAGCGCGAAGATGATCATGTTGTGGCTCGGCGGGATCAGCACCCCCTGCGTCGAACTCGAGACGGTGACCCCGACCGAGTACGAATCCGGATAGCCCTGCTTGCGCATCATCGGCACCATCACGGAGCCGACCGACGAGGTGTCGGCGACCGCGGATCCGGAGATGCCGCCGAAGAACGTACTGGAGACGACGTTCAGCATGGCGAGCCCGCCACGCAGCCAGCCGACCACCACGTTGGCCAGTTCGATGAGCCTGCGTGCGACACCGCCGCTCGCCATCACCTCACCGGCGAGGATGAAGAACGGGATCGCCAACAACGGGAACGAGTTGAGCGACTGGACCATCTTCATGCCGACGATCGACAACGGGACGGCGATCCACAGCGCTGCGGCGAGGGACGAGACGACGAGTGCCAGCGCGATCGGCACCCGCAGCAGCATCAGGACGGCGAATCCGCCGAAGAGCAGGAGCACGGCGATCGGGTCGATCATCGGTGATCACCCTCCTGGGAATCGTCGTCGTCCGATGTGGACCGGCGGTCGGTGGGGCCGGCCTCGTCACCTGCACCGTCGGCGGTGGCGGCCGGTGCGTCCGGCGTGTCGGCCCGGTGCGTGCCGGGCGACTCCTCGCCCTGCGGCTCCGGTGCTTCGGCGGGGAGCATTCCGAACAGCTGCAGGACGCTGTAGACGAGGATCAGCGCGCCGGCGACCGGCAACGCCCCGTACTGCACGGCGGTGGGCAACCCCGTACCCGGCAGCGTCGAGCCGGTCATCAGGTACGTGAACTCACCGCCCTTGACCAGCAGGTAACCGCCGAACACGGCCATCAGCAGCGGCGCCAGGCGTGCGACGGCCGAGCGCAGGCGCGTGGGCATGCGGTCGACGACGACGCCGACCGCGATGTGGCTGCGTTCGCGCACTCCCTTGGCGGTGGCCAGCAGCGCCAACCAGCACAGCAGCAACAGTGCGACCTCGGACGCCCACCCGGGCGTGAAGCCGAGGAAGAAACGGGCGAAGACCTGCCAGCTGATCACGAGCACCATCGCGACGAGAGCGATGAAGGTCAGCGCGTCGGTCGTCCGGTCGACGACGCCGATACCCAGGCGTAAGGCCCGGTTCGGCCCCGACGACCTCGGTGGGGACTGAGAC
>Ga0079224_100004790_pt1 | contig 17611 bp, 15 predicted proteins | sample Stecom2015_FD_80414 | JGI IMG/M metagenome (GOLD analysis project Ga0079224, IMG submission 80414) | Agricultural soil microbial communities from Utah to study Nitrogen management - Steer compost 2015 | ecosystem: Environmental > Terrestrial > Soil > Agricultural land | place: USA: Utah...
AAAAAAAAGGCCAACCCGCAGGTTGGCCTAGATGTGGCAACTTAGAACTTCGGTCGTGGTGGTGACGGCGAGGCCGACACCAACCTTGGGGACTAACCCGACACGAGTCCTGTTTCCACCAAAGACACCCCGACCGTAGTGGTCGAGACATGGAGATTTGCCCGAAGGCTGAAGCGGCGGGGGAGATCAATCCCGCCACGGGATAGATGATAACCGGTCTCGCCCGGAATGTGGGCAAGAATTCAGGCCGTAGATATAGCGCTCTGTAATGGCCTTTAAAATCAATAGGTTACAAACCTATTATAAAAGCCTATTGACAACGGCATCGCCAGCTGTTCGCGTCGATACGGACGCCCCTGCGGAGGCAATATCGGCCGTAAAAATGCGCTCGGAAACGGCCCCAGCAACGGCGTTCTCGACGGCTTGCGCTTCCTCCTCGAGTCCGAGGGAATGGCGCAACAAGAGTGCGGCGCTCAGGATCGTTCCGTAAGGATTGGCAATGCCTTTGCCGGCGATGTCGGGGGCCGAGCCATGAATCGGCTCATACAGGCCGAGCGTACCGGACCCGAGCGAAGCGCTGGGCAACATGCCCAACGATCCTGCGAGCATCGACGCTTCGTCCGTGAGGATGTCGCCGAACATGTTTTCGGTGACCATTACATCGAAGCTCGCGGGCCTGCGAATCAGATGCATCGCAGCCGCATCGACGAGCATGTGCTCGAGCTTGACGTCGCTGAACTCCTTGCGAATGACGTCTTCGACGGTGCTGCGCCAAAGGCGCGACGTTTCGAGCACGTTCGCCTTGTCTATCGACACGAGCGACTTGCGTCTGGCTCGTGCGAGCTTGCCCGCGACTCGCGCGACCCGTTGGATCTCGGCGACGGTGTACGTACAGAGATCGCTCGCACTCTCGGCCGTACGTTGCTTCTCGCCGAAGTAGATACCGCCCGTGAGCTCGCGCACGACGACGATGTCGGTGCCGCGCAGCACTTCGGGTTTGATCGTGGACGCGTCGAGCAAAGCGGGATAGACAGTCACCGGGCGCAAGTTCGCAAACAGATTGAGCGCCTTTCTGATCGCCAGCAGACCTTGTTCCGGGCGCACCTTGGCATTCGGATCCGACCATTTCGGCCCGCCTACGGCGCCGAGCAAGACTGCATCGGCCGTGCCGCACGCCGAAACCGTCTGCGAGGGCAACGCGGAACCGGTCTCATCGATCGCAATGCCGCCGATCAGATGAGACTCGAAGATGAACTGGTGGCCGAAGCGCTGAGCGACTGCCTCGAGAACTCGCACGGCTTCCGCAGTGACTTCAGGACCGATCCCATCGCCGCCAAGGACGACGATGCGTGCTTTACGACCGCTCATGCGTGCGCCTGCTCGTAGCGGGCGATCGCATCGTTCTTCTGCAGCAAGAAGCCGAGCTCGTCGATGCCATTCAAGAGGCAATAGCGGGCGAAACCTTCTACCGGAAACTTCACGCTCGCGCCGGTCGGCAAGTGCACCGTGCAGGTCTCCAGATCGATCCGGACGTTGGCGCCGGGGTTCTCGAGCAACCAGCGATGCGAGTCCTCGTCGATGACGACGGGCAACAGGCCGTTCTTGAGCGAGTTGTTGCGAAAGATGTCGGCGATCTCGGTGCTGATGACCGCACGAAATCCGAAGTCGAGTAACGCCCAAGGGGCATGCTCGCGGGATGACCCGCAACCGAAATTGCGGCCTGCGACCAAGATTGCGCAGCCTTGTGCCTCGGGCTTGTTGAGCACGAAATCGGCTCGCGGCGCGCCCGATGCGTCGTAACGCCAATCGGCGAATGCGCGTTGACCGAGACCTTCTTTCGTCGTCGTCGTGAGAAAACGCGCCGGGATGATTTGGTCGGTGTCGATGTTCGTGAACGGCAACACCACCGTGCGGGACTCGAGCGAGCGGATCGGTTCCATGGATTAGGAATGGACGACAGATTTGAGTTCAGAGAGGAATTCGCGCGGGTCGGTCACTTTCCCCGTCACCGCCGCGGCCGCGGCCGTCGCGGGACTCGCGAGCAGCGTGCGCGCACCGGTTCCCTGACGGCCCTCGAAATTGCGATTGCTCGTGCTGACGGCATATTCGCCTTTAGCGACGATGTCGCCGTTCATGCCGATGCACATGGAGCAGCCCGACTCGCGCCACTCGGCGCCGGCGTCAGTGAACACTTTCGCGAGCCCGAGCGCTTCCGCCTCGCGCTTCACCTGCTGCGAACCGGGAACTACGAGCATACGTACGCCGCTTGCGACCTTACGACCCTTGATGACGCGAGCTGCAAGCTCGAGATCCGAGAGCCGCGCGTTCGTGCAGCTCCCGATGAACACGACGTTGATGGGTTTGCCTTCGAGGCGCTCACCGCCGCTGAAGCCCATGTAAGCAAGGGACTTCGCGTGAACGGGATCGTTGGCGGGATTCGGAACGGCCCCCGAAATGGGCACGACCATCCCGGGGTGCGTGCCGTACGTGATCATCGGTTCGAGCGTGCTCGCATCGATATCGACTTCACGGTCGAACTGCGCGCCGGGATCCGTGCGCAACGTCTGCCAGCGCTCTACGGCGCGATCCCAATCGGCGTCTTGCGGCGCGAAGCGCCGGCCCTTCAAGTAGCGATAGGTCGTTTCATCGGGAGCGATCATGCCGGCGCGCGCACCTGCCTCGATCGACATGTTGCAGACCGTCATGCGCTCGTCCATCGAAAGCGCCTCGATCGCGGAGCCGCGATATTCGATGACATGACCGGTCCCGCCCGAGACGCCGATCTTGCCGATGATCGCCAGGATCAGATCTTTTGCCGTCACGCCCTCCTGCAGGCGGCCGTGCACATTGATTGCGAGCGTTTTCGGGCGACGCTGCAACAGGCACTGTGTCGCGAGCACGTGACCGACCTCGGTCGTGCCGATGCCGAAGGCGAGGGCGCCGAACGCGCCATGGGTGGCGGTATGACTGTCGCCGCAAACGATCGTCTTGCCGGGCTGCGTCGCGCCCAGCTCGGGGCCGATGACGTGCACGATACCGCGCTGGTCGGAATCGAGTCCGAGAAGTTCGATACCGAACTCGCGGCAATTGCTCTCCAGCGCTTTCACTTGCCGAGCGGCAGACTCGACTTTGATCGGCACTCGGCCGAAGACCTCATCCGGGTCCGTCGGGGTCGAGTGGTCCATCGTCGCCAGCGTGCGATCCGTACGGCGCACTTTGAGGCCCTTTGAGCGCAACAGGGAGAAGGCTTGCGGTGAGGTGACCTCGTGCACGAGGTGCAAGTCGATGTACAGCACCGCAGGCGTGTCGGTCGTTTCAGGCACGACCTCGTGCTGTTCCCAAACTTTCTCGAATAGTGTCTTGGCAGTCATCTGGATATTGTGACTTACGCGCGGCGTCAGGTCGAAGGATGCACGTCGCCCGAGCGATCAAGTTGACCAATGATCAACACAGCATCGCAGGCGACGATGGCCAGGTGGATCGTGCGGACTCCGAGAGACGTCGCCAGGGAGCTAGCCGACCGCCGCGGCGGATTTATCGGCGCTATCGCACCGCTCGAGCCAACCCCACTTGTCCGGGGTCTTGCCCGTAAACAGTCCGAAGAACGCCGCTTGCAGCGCTTCCGTGATCGGTCCGCGGCGTCCGCTGCCGATCGTGATGCGGTCGACCGAACGCACGGGCGTGATTTCCGCCGCCGTGCCCGTCAAGAAAATCTCGTCAGCGAGATAGAGCAGCTCGCGAGGCAGCGCCTGCTCGCGCACCTCGTAACCGTGTTCGCGGGCGAGGGTCACGACGGTGTCGCGCGTAATGCCTTGCAAGATCGAGTTCGCAAGCGCGGGCGTGTAGATGACGCCGTCGCGGATCAAGAAGAGGTTCTCGCCGGCGCCTTCGCTGACGTTTCCGTCGATGCCGAGACCGATGCCTTCGGCGAATCCGAGCCGCTTTGCTTCCAGGCTGATGAGTTGGCTCGACAGATAGTTGCCGGCCGCCTTGCCCATCGCGGGGATCGTGTTCGGCGCGAGGCGTTGCCACGAGGATACGCACACGTCGATACCGTTCTCCAATCCCTCGGCACCGAGATAGGCACCCCATTCGAATGCCGCCACCACGGTTTCGACCGGCGGCGGCGTCTTCGGCGCGACGCCGATCTCTCCGTAACCTCGGAATGCAAACGGCCGCAGATACGCGCCCTTGTCGAGCCCGTTCGCGACGATCACTTGCTTGCACGCCGCATTGATTTCATCGGGCGTGTAGGGAATCTCGATGCGATAGATCTTCGCCGAATCGAACAGTCTGCGCGTGTGGTCGCGCAGCCTGAAGATGACCGGTCCTTGGTCGGTCGCGTAGGCTCGTTCGCCCTCGAAGACCGTGGAGCCGTAGTGCAACGCGTGTGCGAGCACATGCACTGTCGCCTTTTCCCACGGAACGAGCTTGCCGTTGTACCAGATGTGTTTGGCGGCAGTGATCGGCATGGTTGAGCTCCTCAGGTCTTGCGATCGTCCTTCGATCAGATCGCGGAGACGGTCGAGCGGTCGACCGTTCGACGCTCGACTCCCGTTCGTTCAGCCGTGGCACGCGTCGCTTCGATACGGTTGACGACTTCGAGATAAGCGCGAGCGGCTGCTTCGACGATGTTCGTGCTGACGCCGGAACCGCGATAGCTGCGTCCGTTGTGCTCCACGGTGAGGAGCGCTTCGCCCTGCGCGTCCTCGCCGACCGACACGCTGTGCACCTCGAACTTGCGTACTTGAACCGAGGTGCCGGTCGCCGCATCGATCGCCTTCACGACGGCATCGACGGGACCTTCCGCCGTCATCTTCTGCTCGACGCTACGTCCGTCGGCGTGTTTGAGACGCAAGACGACCGATGCGTTCGCTCCGCTCGTCGTTTCGACTTTCAGGCTTTCGAGCGACCAGGGCCCCTCGGCGCCCGATTCCGCACGCATGACGAGCGCCTCGATGTCGCCGTCGAAGAGCTCCTTCTTCTTGTCGGCGAGCGCTTTGAACTCTTCGAAGAGGCGGTTCAGCTCCGCTTCCTCGACCTCGAAGCCGAGATCCTTGACGCGCTCGCGGAAGGCATGACGGCCGCTGTGCTTGCCGAGCACGAGATTCGTGCGCGACAGGCCAACGTCTTGCGGACGCATGATCTCGTACGTCGAGTGGTGTCGCAGCATGCCGTGCTGATGGATGCCCGATTCGTGTGCGAACGCATTCTCGCCGACGATCGCCTTGTTGCGCGGAATCGGCATCCCGGTGATCTGCGAAACGAGCCGGCTCGTCGGATACAGGCGAGTCGTGTTGATCCCCGTCGTCACGCCGAAGAAGCTCTCGCGCGTCTTCAGCGCCATCGCGACTTCCTCGAGCGAACAATTGCCTGCGCGCTCGCCGATGCCGTTGATCGTGCATTCGATCTGGCGCGCTCCCGCGCGCACCGCAGTGAGGCTGTTTGCGACCGCCATACCGAGATCGTCATGGCAGTGCACCGAGAGCACGATGTTGTCGATGCCGCGCACGTTCTTCTTCAGGTAAGCGAACAGCTCGTGAAATTCGGCCGGAACGGTATAACCGACCGTGTCCGGGATATTCACCGTCGTCGCACCGGCTTCGACGACCGCTTCGACCACCTGCGCGAGGAACTCGAGCTCGGTGCGCGAGGCGTCTTCCGGCGAGAACTCGACGTCCTCGCACAGGTCGCGGGCGATCTTCACGCCTTCCACGGCGGTGCGAATGATCTCGTCCGTCGCCATGTTCAGTTTGTACTGACGATGGATCGCGCTCGTCGCCAGAAACACGTGGATGCGCGGGCGGGGTGCGTCCTTGAGCGCCGCCCAAGCGCGTTCGATGTCCTCGCGATTGCAGCGTGCGAGGCCCGCGATGATCGGACCCTGCACTTCCTTCGCGATCAGGTTGACCGACTCCCAATCGCCGCGTGAGGCGATTGGGAAGCCGGCTTCGATGACGTCCACGCCGAGCTCCGCCAGCGCCTTCGCGACGCGCAGCTTTTCGGGCTGCGTCATGCTGCATCCCGGCGATTGCTCGCCGTCGCGCAGCGTCGTGTCGAAAATCAGCACTCGATTCGGATCGTGGACCATGATTGCTACTCCAGCGGCGCCAGGCGTTCGGTCTCGCGTTGCGCCGGTTCCATTACGTGCGAGCCTCCTCCAACCAAGGCATTCTCGCGCGCAGTTTCGCACCCACCTTCTCGATCGGGTGCTTCAAATCCTGCTTCATGAGCTTGTTGTACTTCTTGCGTCCCTTTCTGTTCTCCGAAATCCACTGGCGCGCAAACTTGCCGTTCTGAATCTCCTTGAGCACCTTCTTCATCTCGCGCTTCGTCGCGGCGTTCACGATACGCGGCCCGCGCGTCAGATCGCCGTATTTCGCCGTCTCGCTGATGAACTTGTGCATCTTCGAGAGACCCCCTTCGTGCAACAAGTCGACGATGAGCTTCAACTCGTGCAAACACTCATAGTAAGCCACTTCCGGCTGGTAGCCCGCCTCGACGAGCGTCTCGAAGCCTTTCACGACGAGCTCGGTCGCTCCTCCGCATAAGACAACTTGCTCGCCGAACAGATCCGTTTCCGTCTCCTCCGCGAAGGTCGTGCGGATGACGCCGCCCCGGGTTCCGCCGATGCCGTGGGCGTAGGCGAGGGCGTTGGCTCGCGCGTTGCGCGTGACGTCTTGATAGACCGCCAAGAGGCAGGGGACGCCGCGGCCTTGCTGATACTGCCGCCGCACGAGGTCGCCAGGGCCCTTCGGTGCGATCAGAACGACGTCCAAGTCCTTGCGCGGCTTGATCTGCCCGAAATGCACGTTGAAGCCGTGCGCGAACAGGATCGTGGCGCCTTTGCCGATATTACCGATGACTTCCTTGTACAAATCCTTCTGCGTGAGATCCGGCGTGAGGAACGCAACGAGCGCTGCGCCCTTGACGGCTTCGGCCGGTACGGCGACCTTGAGGCCGTCCTTCTTTGCCTTTGCCCAGCTTTCGCCGGTCTTGCGCACGCCTACGACGACGTCGAAGCCGCTGTCTTTCAGATTCAGGGCATGAGCACGGCCTTGGCTGCCGTAGCCCAGGATCGCAATCCGGGCGCCCTTGAGAGCCTTTTTGTTGACGTCCTTCTGCGAATAAATCTGCATGTGCGCTCCTGAAGCGTTTCTCTGGTTTGAAAATGAAGAACCCCGCCACGGTCGTGCCGGTGCGGGGTTCGTTTGCTTAAAGTACTGGGCCCTGTTCCGACGTTAGACGCCGAGCTTGCACTCCCGTCTCGACAGGTTCGGTACGTGCGTGCACATTGCGAACGCCACCCGGCGAAGTTCCGCCAGCGACGAGTGCGAACATGGAGCCGAGGAAGGCAAGAGCGTCTGGAAAATCATGTGGATAGCATCATACCGATGCGTAGCTTGTCAAGCTGCTCCGCGACGCCGTCGCACTAGATCCGTGGACCATCGATTGTAAAGGTATGCCGCGTGGCCGTCGTCCTATTCACGCTGCGGCCATCTTCTCGATAAGCCTGTAGACTTTCCGCACTCTCGATCGTGACCGGCGCTTCGGTCGCTCTTGTTACAGCCGCACCCACAGCCTACAGCTACCTCCCATGTTCTTACGCGAGGACCGTGCCGGATCCATTCCGATTCATCTCGTCTACGAAGATGAGCTCGAGCGTTGGCGCAACGCGCAACCCGAGAGCACGCGCAATTGGGTCGCTGCGAATCATTTCAGGGCGGAGCGCCACAAGCTTCTCTTGTTGCCGGACGCGCAGGGCCGGGCCGCTGGCGTCGTGCTGGGGCTCGGGCGGCAAACGGGCGAGCCGTTCAGTGTGTGGCACGCGGCCTCGCTCGCCGACCGACTCCCGGACGGCGACTACCACCTCGCCGAGGCTTTGCCGGCGGAAGCGGCCCATCACTTTGCCTTCGGTTGGGCATACGGGCTCTATCGCTTCGATCGCTATCGACGTCCAGGTTCGGCACGAAGCCTGCAGTTGCGTCTGCCGGACGGCGTCGATGCGGACGAGATCGAGCGTTTGCGAAGCGCGACGGCTCTCGCGCGCGATCTGATCAACACGCCGGCGAACGACATGTCGCCGGAAGGCCTTGCCCAAGCCGCGCTCGACCTCGGTCGTCGCCACGGGTGCCGCCACCGCATCATCATCGGCGATGATCTTCTGGCAAATCGTTTTCCTGCGATTCACGCCGTCGGCCGAGCTGCGTCGGTCGCGCCGCGACTCGCCGATCTGGAATGGGGCCATCCTTCGCACCCGAAGGTGACGCTCGTCGGCAAGGGCGTCTGCTTCGATACCGGTGGGCTCGACATCAAGCCGAGCACCTCGATGCTCCTCATGAAAAAGGATATGGGCGGCGCCGCCGTGACGCTCGCGCTGGCGCAGCTCATCATGGATGCGAGATTGCCGGTTCGTCTGCGGGTCCTCATCCCAGCGGTCGAGAACGCGATTTCCGCGCAGGCGTACCGACCGGGCGATGTGATCGGTACGCGCAAGGGCTTGAGCGTCGAGGTCGGCAATACGGATGCCGAAGGACGCCTGATCCTGTGCGATGCGCTTGCGCTCGCCGACGAGGACAAGCCCGATCTCATCGTGGATATGGCGACATTGACGGGTGCTGCCCGCGTCGCACTGGGGCCCGAGCTTCCGGCGTTGTTCTGTACCGATGACGCGCTCGCAGATGAGCTCTTGCGATCGGGACATCGCGCATCCGATCCGATGTGGCGCCTGCCGCTCTGGACGCCGTACGAGGAAGAGCTGTCCAGCAAGTTCGCCGACTTGAACAACGTGTCGAGCTCCGGCTTTTCGGGGGCGATCTTCGGCGCGCTCTTTCTCAAGCGCTTCGTGACGGAAACGCCGCGCTGGGTGCATCTCGATTTGTACGCGTGGAACGGCAAGGAGCGTCCGGGCCGGCCGGCGGGCGCGGAGCCTCAGTGTGTGAGGGCCCTCTACGCCTACTTGAAACAACGTTACGCGCGCTGACGCCCCCGCATGTCCCTAACATCGAGTGCCGCCGATGAACCGGCGACGATAGAGGGCAAGCACCTCGCGTTCCTGATCGTCATCAATCTGATCTGGGGCCTCAACCTCATCGCTTCGAAGATCGGAGTCGAGCGCTTCCCTCCGATCTTCTTCACCGCATTGCGCTTCCTGTCGATCGCGGTGTTCCTGCTGCCTCTGTTGAAATTGCACCGCGGGCAGATGCGTCTTCTCGTCGCGGGCACCGCGCTCATCGGTCCAGTCGCATTCGCATTCTTGTTCGTCGGCTTGCGCAAAGCGGAGGACGCCTCGACGGTCGCGATCGCGACGCAGATGGGTGTGCCGTTTTCGACGTTATTGTCCGTTTGGCTCCTGGGCGAGACGATTCGCTGGAAGCGCCGCCTCGGTATCGCGCTCGCATTCGGCGGGATCGTCATTATCGGCTTCGATCCGCGCGTGATCGAATACTGGGAGGGCCTCGCGCTCGTCGTCATCTCGACGTTCTTCGCCTCGCTCGGCCTCATCTACGTCAAGCAGCTCCGCGCCATTCGACCGCTCGAGCTGCAGGTGTGGACGGCCGTCACCGGTGCCCCCATCTTGCTTTTGACGAGCTTGCTTCTGGAAAGCGGCCAACTGGTCGCGGTGCGCACCGCGGATTGGATGGGGTGGGGCGCGCTCGCGTTCACGGTCGTGATGTCGAGCCTCGTCGCGCACACCGGCTGGTACTACCTCATCAGCCGTTATCCCGTGACGAGCCTCGCGCCGGTCACGCTGCTGTCACCGCTTTTCGGCATTCTCTTCGGTGTCACGCTGCTTCACGACCAGCTCACGCCACGCATGCTCATCGGCGGCGCCATCACGCTGGTCGGCGTTCTCATCGTCGTCGTGCGTGAGAAGAAGCTGGTGGATACGGGGACGTGAGATCGGGCGCTCGCCCAGGCTGTGGGCGGTAGCCAGAAGCGCACCAACACGCACGGCGTCTTCGCGGCTCCACTTCCCACGCCGCGGCTGCGGAGGACACCGAGGGACTGACGGTCGGGACTTGTTTCGGGAGCATCGAAAACAGGACGTTTTCGTTGCAGGGCTACATGGATGTATTTACGCCCGGTCCCGAAACAAGTCCCGAGCGGCAGGCCCGCTCGCCAAGTCTGGCACTCCCTGGTCTGCACTTCGGGGGCGCCGCCATCACGTGCTCGGCGTTCTCATCGTCGTCGTGCGCAAAAGAAGCTGGTGGATACGGGGACGTGAGATCGGGCGCTCGCCCCAGGCTGTGGGCTGTAGGCTGTGAGCTCTAGGCCGTGGGCCAAGTTGCGCGCGAGCGAAACGTTCTGACCTATAGCCTACAGCCTAGAGCCTACAGCCTTATGACGCATGAACGCCGCAATCTCGCCTTCATCAACTTCTCTGATCTGGGCGGGCGCCAATCCCTCGATTGTCCACGGACCCACGCTCCATCGCACGAGCCGCAGCGTCGGAAATCCCACGGCGGCGGTCATCCTTCGCACCTGGCGATTGCGTCCTTCTCGAATCGCAAGCCGAATCCACGACGTTGGAATGGCCTTCCGAAACCGGATCGGCGGATCGCGCGGCCATAACCATTCGGGCTCTTCGATGCGCTCGGCACGAGCGGGTAGGGTGATGCCGTCCTTGAGCTTGACTCCTTTTCGCAATCGATCGAGCGCGGCGTCACTCACCTCGCCTTCCACCTGAGCGAAATACACCTTCTCGACTTTCCACTTCGGGTCGGCGAGACGCGTTTGCAGGGCGCCCGAATCGGTGAGCAAGAGCAATCCTTCGCTGTCGTAGTCGAGCCGTCCCGCGGCTCGCATCCCTGGCGCGCGTAGAAAATCGCTCAAACTCTTCTTCCCATCCGAGCTCGTGAACTGAGAAAGGACTTGGAACGGTTTGTTGAAGAGGATGAGCTTCACTGTATCGACGGAAAAGAATCTAGCAGTGCGCTACTGCAAACGTTTGTCGGTCGACCGTCAACTGTCGCCGGGCTGATAAACTCGCCGAATGGCCAACGTTCCTCTTCGACGCGTCAAGTCAACTCGAGCGACGAATGTTTCTGCGAGGCCCGCACGAGACGGCCTCTGGCCGTCCGACGGCATCGTATTCGACCGCACGTGCACGGAGTGCCCGCGACTGGCCGCGTTTCTCGCCGAGGGAAGGAAAGCATATCCGGACTACTACTGCGCGCCCGTCGCACCGTTCGGCGATCCGAACGCGAGACTCATCGTCATAGGTCTCGCACCCGGCTTTCACGGTGCAAACGCGACGGGGCGGCCGTTCACCGGCGATTTCGCAGGATTGCTCCTGTATCGGACGCTGTACCGCTTCGGGTTCTCGAACAAGCCGGAGTCCCGCGATCGCCATGACGGACTCGAGCTGATCGACTGTCGAATCACGAACTCGGTGAAGTGCGTGCCGCCCGAAAACAAACCCACGCCCGCCGAGATTCGCACCTGTAATCGCTATCTGACCGCGGAGCTCGAGCATGAGCCGTCGGGCCGTGTCTTGCTCGCGCTCGGCACAATCGCACACAACGCAACGCTGCGCGCGCTCAAGCTCAAAGCGGCGGATTACCGCTTCGGCCACGGGGCCGAGCACACGCTACCGAACCAACGCGTCCTAATCGACTCTTATCATTGCAGCCGCTACAACACCCAGACGGGGCGGCTCACGGAAGAGATGTTCAGCGCAGTGTTCGCCCGCGCTGCCGCGCTTTTGCGCGAACAAGGGGGTAATGACTAGGGGGTAGGGGATAGTCAGAATGAAACAGAAGCGTTCACAGGGGTTCTTCGCGACGATCTTCTGACCACCCCCTATCCCCTGATCATTACCCCCTCGCTAAGCCATGGCCTTCGATCCGAAACCCTTCCTCGCGAATGTCAGCCAACGGCCCGGCGTGTATCGCATGCTCGGGGCGGACGGGGAGGTGTTGTACGTCGGAAAAGCACGCAACCTCAAGAATCGCTTGACGAGCTACTTCGTCGGCAAGGCCCAAACGGCCAAGACGATGGCGATGGTCTCGCAGATCGAGAACATCGAGGTCACGGTGACCGGCTCGGAAACCGAGGCGTTGCTGCTCGAGTACAACCTGATCAAACGCCACCGGCCGCGCTTCAATGTCACGCTGCGCGACGACAAGAGCTTTCCGTATCTCTATATCTCGACGCATCACGAGTATCCGCGCATCAGCTTCTATCGCGGCAGCCGCAAGCTCCCGGGCCGCTTCTTCGGCCCGTACCCGAACGCGCGCGCCACGCGCGAGACGCTGCTGCTCTTGCAGAAACTCTTCTTGCTGCGGCCGTGCAGCGACAGCTTCTTCGCGAACCGTTCGCGCCCTTGTCTGCAGTACCAGATCAAACGGTGCTCGGCGCCGTGCGTGCGTCTGATTTCGCCGGAAGACTATCGGCAAGACGTCAATGATGCGATCAAGGTGCTCGAGGGGCGCGGGGCCGAGCTCATCGATGAGCTTGCGGCGCGTATGGAAGAGGCGTCGCAGAAGCTCGAATTCGAGCGGGCCGCGCGCTTGCGCGATCAGATCAACGGCATCAAGGCGATTCACTCGACGCAGTCCGTCACGAGGAATGCGTCGGAGGACATCGATGCGGTCGCGCTCGTCTCGCACGGAAGCGATCATTGTGTATCGATCGTTTTCGTGCGCGGCGGGCGCAATCTCGGCAGCACGAATTTCTTCCCGCGGCCCGGTCTTGCGGAGGCTGGGGAGCTGTTGAGCGGATTTCTCGCGCAGTACTACCTCGGGCGCGACGCGCCCAATGAGATTCTGATCAACCAGCCGATCGAGGATGCCGATCTTCTCGAAGCGACGCTCTCGGAGAGAATGGAACGATCCGTGCGGATCCGCTCCGGCGTGCGTGGCGTGCGCGCGCGCTGGCTCGAGATGGCGCGTCAGAACGCGGAGCTCGGTCTCAAGATGCGACGGGCGACGCAAGCCACGAGCACCGAGCAATTGCAGGCGCTCGCCGAGACGTTCGAGCTCGCACAGCCGCCGCAGCGAATCGAATGCTTCGACGTGAGCCACACGATGGGCGAGCGCACCGTCGCTTCGTGCGTCGTATTCGGGCCGGAAGGCGCAATCAAGAGCGACTATCGGCGTTTCAATATCGAAGGTTTGGCGCCGGGCGATGACTACGGCGCGCTCAGGCAGGCGCTCTCGCGCCGCTACGCGCGCATCAAGAAGGGCGAGGCGCCGATGCCGGATTTGTTGCTGATCGATGGCGGCCCAGGTCAGCTCGCGGAGGCGACCAAGGTTCTGCAGGAGCTCGGGATCGAAGGATTGCGTGTTGCAGGCGTCGCAAAGGGTGCCGATCGTCGCCCGGGACAGGAACGGATCTTCGTACCCGAGCGAGACACGCCCATCGTGCTTCCGCCCGATTCGCCCGCGCTGCTGCTCATCCAGCGCGTGCGCGACGAGGCGCATCGATTCGCGATCACCGGGCATCGTCAGCGTCGAGCCAAGGCCCGTACGCAATCGATCCTGGAAACGGTGCCCGGCCTCGGTCCTCGCCGCCGCCGCGAGCTGCTGAAGCAGTTCGGCGGTCTACAAGGTGTCGCGCGCGCGGGCGTCGATGACCTCGCGAAAGTACGCGGCATCAGCCGCAAGCTCGCAGAGGCGATCTACGAGACGTTGCACGCGTAGACGCGCGTGACGGCTTGACGGCCAGAGGCGCAGCGCGCACACGGACTGTCTAGCGAAGCGCCGAGAAACGGGATTCTTTGCGCACGCAGCTCCGACGGTCGACCGCACGGCGGGCTACGCTACAATCGACGCGTGACCTTCCCGATCGCAAATGTCTTGACCGTCGCGCGAATCATCATGATTCCGCTCGTCGTCGTGCTCTTCTATCTGCCGTACGGCTGGTCGAATCCCGCCGCGGCGATCGTGTTCATTCTCGCTGCGCTCACGGACTCGCTCGACGGATATCTGGCGCGCAAGCTCGGACAAACCTCGGCGCTCGGCGCATTTCTGGATCCGGTCGCGGATAAGCTGATGGTCGCAACGGCGCTGATCCTGCTCGTGAGCTACGATCCTCCCACGCTTGAGTTCTTCGTCTTCGATCCCCATATCTTGATTACGCTCACGGCGGCCGTGATCGTCGGCCGCGAAATCACGATCTCGGCGTTGCGAGAGTGGATGGCCGAGATCGGCGCACGCGGCAAAGTCGCCGTCTCCTGGATCGGCAAATGGAAGACGGGGCTGCAGATGACGGGACTCTCGATGATGCTTTTCCGCAGCGACGTGTGGATCCTTCCCGCCTTCGAGGTCGGCCTCTACTGCCTCGTCGCGGCGGCCGCACTGACGTTGTGGTCGATGGTGATGTACGTCAAAGCATCCTGGGCGGAGCTCACGCGATGACGAACAGGGCGCGGATGCCTGGCAGAGTCTCCTTGACAGTAAACAGTCCGCCCCTAGAATATCGCCTCCCTTGTGGCGCCCTTGCGCCCGAAGGCTTATGCGGGAATAGCTCAGTTGGTAGAGCGCAACCTTGCCAAGGTTGAGGTCGCGAGTTCGAGCCTCGTTTCCCGCTCCAGTTTCACGACGAACCCCGGGCTCGTTCCCGGGGTTCGCGCTTTAGGGGACTGGATTACACTTTCGTCTTCGCCCGCCGACAAAGGCTAGGTGGCAGAGTGGTCATGCAGCGGCCTGCAAAGCCGTGTACGCCGGTTCGATTCCGACCCTAGCCTCCACAACACGCCCAGACAGCGACGCCTCGTGGGGCGCTGGTGCTCGCGTCTTCGCCAGAGTCAAGCAGGCCGCGAACGCGCGTCCGAATCCTTCGTGGACGCAGAAGGCGAAGCTTGTTCTTCGTCGTCCGGAATGACGTCGTCTACGGAAAGCGATGAGATCGGATCGCTGCACGGGAAGGTGGCCGCAAGCGCCTCGTCCAACAGCCGATCTTCGTGCGCTCGCTCGCCGTTTTGACTGCTAGCTCCTTGCGATCGGACCGAACGACCCGGGAGCTGATGGGTATGCACTTGCATCGGGAGCCTCGCTGACGCTTGGGTCGCGGGCTGCTACGTTCCCGCGACTGACTGAGCAGTGAAGGCCGGCGCATGCAGCGTGCCGCGCGCCGACGCCTCCGGAAACACTAGCACATCGCATACGCGGGTCCGCAATGCGGAGAGTGCCGACAATCGTGCGAGGCTGCGAAGCCGAAGCGGATTGCGACTGAGGCCTGCAACCAGCAGCTGTGGTCGCTTTCCTTTCCTGATGCGGGCCATCAGTGCACGAGGCGTCGTGTGCCCGCCGATCAGCTCGACGCCCATGCGATGCAGACCTGCATCCTCGATCGCTTGTTGCACGCTGCGGTCCACTGAGGTTCTTAGCTCCTTTGCGCGCGCGGCATCGCGAGATTCGATCCAACGAGCGAGCGCGAGCGTCCCGCGTTCCTTCAGAGGCAAGAACGGGACGATGCTCAGGTGCGCGGCGCTGAAGAGATCGTATTGATCGGCCAGCTGCACGCCGAGGCTAGTGTCCCTGCCTGCGACGAAAGTAACCGCACTGTAATCTCGCTTCGCCTCGGTATTGATCACGAGCACGGGCCGGCGCACGCGATGCGCGATTCGTTCCGCCGTGGACCACGTGAGCTCGTTGGCCGGACGTTCGCGATGCAGTCCGAGCACGACGAGATCGGCTCCCCAGCTCTGCGCCGCCCGCGCAATGGTTGCGTGCGTAGGCCCGATACGGACGGAGAGCTCCGGCTTGACGTTCAAGTGTGCGAACTGGCGCGCGTGCCATTGCAGCGCATCCTGCGCTCGGTCCGCCCTGCGACCTGCAAGACGCAGAGGCACGTTGTTGGAGATCACGTGCAAGAGCAGGGCGCGGCCAGCCAATGCTTCGCAAAGCTGCAGCGCCCGCGCGATGGCATGTTCCGACTTCGACGACAAGTCGGACGCGCACAGGATTCTCGGCCGAAACGCCGCGTGCGCGGGCGGCGCGTGAATGGCCAAGTGCGTGGGCTGGCGGCTCGCTGAAAGCATCATCGTAATCGATACTCCACCTCTGAAATCCGGCAGAAGAACACACGCGCGCACGGCGCCTGCGCAGGGCCGCCGTGCCGCCCGAAGATGTTTAGATATTCACGAGCGGCGCTGATGCGCTCGCATTCGTTCTCGTCAGCGCGTCCGGGCTACGCGGCGTCGCGAACGGTTGCTCCTCTCGCTGCGTCGCCACGGCCGGAACGGCCAGAATGTCGCAGCTCACTCTGCTCAACACCTGATGTGCGACGCTGCTTAAGAGCATGCGCTTGAGCATGAACCAGCGGCTCGTGCCGATCACCAGTAGCTCCGGGTGGACCTTCTCGACGATGTGCTGAATCGCATCCAGCGGTCGAGCAGGCTCGGCGGAAATGCTGACTCGCGACAGGTCGAATCCCGCCTCCTCCAAGTCGGGGACGAGTTGCGCGTGGACGAGCGCCGACCATTGGCGCTTGTAGAGCTCAAGCTGCTTGGCGGCTGTTTGCTCGTCTGCCGTCATGCCGTTCAGCGGTGGATCGAACGCATGCACGAACCAGGAGTACGCGCCGTTCAAAATGCCCATCCGCGCGACCGCTTGCGCGGCGCGGACCGATGTCTTCGAAAGGTCGGTCGCTACCGCGACCTGCGAGTACTCGCCGGTCGGCTCGCTGTTGACGAACAGCACGGGGCAAGCCACGGAGCGAAGAATGCGCTCGGCCGTCGTGCCCATGAGCTTCTCGTATCGGCGCGCGACCGGCGCGGCGAGCACGATCATGTCGGCGCTACATTGTTTCGCGATGTCGGCGATGACCTTGAGCGGTTTGCCGAGATGAATCTCCACGCGTGCCGCTTCCGGCGAGTGAGCCATCGCGCGCTCTGCCTGCACCATGAGCCGCACGCGAGCGCGATTCGCTTTGAGCTGCATCACGCGCTCCGGCTGTTGATCGCTGACGACGTGCACGAACAACACCTCGGCGTTCATCTGCTTGGCGAGGATCGCCGCTCGTTGTACGGCTCGATCCGAGCGCGGCGTCAAGTCGCTCGCGCATAGGAGCCTCTTGCGAACGAATGGAACGACGTTCGTATCTATCGCATCACTGAGATCACCGGGAAGGTTCGTCATCTCTCAAGCCACTCCAAACTAAGCGCCTCAAGCTGCAAGCCGGTCTCCGGGACCGGGCACAGGATCTTCGGGCGACTTCTCTGCTTGGGTGACCGCTTCGATTTTCAGGCGCCGCAGCCCGCTCGGCATGTACCACTCGACTTCGTCTCCTTTACGAAATCCGAGCAAAGCCGTGCCGAGAGGGGCCAGGATCGATACGCGTCCGGCGGAGAGATCCGCCTGGCTCGGCAACACGACCGTATAGCTGCTGCAAACACCCGTTTCGACGTCGCGGACGACCACGCTCGAATCGAGCGCCACGACATCGGCCGGAAGCTGGTCCGTGTCGACGATGTTCGCCCGCTCAACCTCTTCGCGAAGGTCGAGGAGATTCTCGCGATCCATGGCCGACAGAGACGCGTACGTTCCGAACAGCGCGCGCAGGCGCATCAGATCGTGTTTGCTGAGGACGATTCTCTTGTCCATACGCGGTACTCCATTCATCCGACCTACGTGGATGTAGGGAAGCCCGCTTGCAAGGAGCA
>Ga0079224_100004791_pt1 | contig 17611 bp, 14 predicted proteins | sample Stecom2015_FD_80414 | JGI IMG/M metagenome (GOLD analysis project Ga0079224, IMG submission 80414) | Agricultural soil microbial communities from Utah to study Nitrogen management - Steer compost 2015 | ecosystem: Environmental > Terrestrial > Soil > Agricultural land | place: USA: Utah...
AATGCCGCACGGCGTACAAAGGGATAGCTACGCTCTTTTTTTATTGGCAGCCTACGATGGAGAAGGGATCTGGAAAATGAGCGGATACCGGAAAGCGCAAACCGGATCCGGCAAGCCATCCGACGATCTAGCCAATCTGAGGTCCTCCCCCAAGCCTTTACACTAGATCAACACGGCGTATCGCCGGTACCGGCGATTACCCGCTGATATCGAAGCGGCTCAAGGTAGCCAGGCGCGCAATCCGCCGACTGATATCCCGTTTATTGAGCTCCTGCAGGCGCTCCGTACCGAATTTCTCCACGCAAAACGAAGCCAATGCCGACCCGAAAATCACGGCATTTTTCATGTTATTGAAATTGACGGTGCCAATGTTGGCCAAGTGGCCAATGAATCCCCCTGCGAAGGTATCGCCGGCTCCCGTGGGGTCAAAAACGTCAGCCAGCGGCAGGGCTGGTGCCGAAAAAATCTTTCCATTGCCAAAGAGCAGGGCCCCGTGTTCACCTTTTTTGATAATCAAATACTTCGGCCCCATCGCGAGGATTTTTTCCGCCGCGCGTACCAGCGCGTATTCACCTGAGAGCTGGCGGGCTTCCTCGTCGTTGATCGTCAGCACGTCCACCCTCTTCAGCACCTTCTTCAAATCGGGCATGGCCACGTCCATCCAAAAATTCATCGTATCCATTACCACCAGTTTAGGCTTGGTCTTTAGCCGCTCCAAGGTTTTTAGCTGGACGTCGGGAGAAAGGTTGGCGAGCAAGACGTACTTGCTGCCTTGGTAACTATCGGGGACAATCGGGTCGAAGCTGCCCAATACGTTTAGTTCGGTGACGAGCGTATCCCGGCTGTTCATGTCGTTGTGGTATTTACCCGACCAAAAGAACGATTTCTCGTTCTCCTTTACCTGAACACCTTCGATATCGATCTTGCGCGAGCGCAATATATTCAAGTTTTCTTCGCCAAAATCGCCACCTACGACGCCGATGAGCTTAACATCATTGTATAAATACGACGCTGCCAGGCTTGCAAACGTGCCAGCGCCACCTACAATCTTATCTGTCTTGCCAAAGGGGGTCTCGATAGCATCGAACGCTACGGAACCGATAATTACTAAACTCATCTTCGCTAACTAGTCAACTGAAAAAACCTATCGGGGCTCTGCCTACGCGGAACATGCGTGGCGGCGCCCGCGCAAAAATACGGCTTTGGGAACGGCAGACAAAATAAAAACAAGGAATTAGGCTGAAAGGCGCGGCCGCGACGATCAATGCGAAAAAACGCGGGTGCTGTACATCATCGCCTCCTGCCAAGCATGCATATCGAGCCCTGTTTCAAGTCCGCGGGCGGCACACAGTTCGAGCAGCGTCTCGGTAGCGATGTTTCCCGTCAGCGCGTCCGAAGCCATGGGGCATCCGCCGAAACCACGCAGTGCCGTATCGAACCGATCGCAGCCGGCATCCAACGCGGCCTGTAGCTTATCGCGACTGCCGGCAGGCGTGCTGTGTAGGTGCAGGCCCAGCTCAAACTCCGGCAGCTCTATTTTCAGGAAAGGAAAAAGCATCGCGATCTGCTCTGCGGTGGACGTTCCAACGGTATCGGCCAGCGCGAAATGGCCCACGCCTAGTCCAGCAAGTCGCTCGGCGTATCCGGCCACGATCGCCGGGCTCCATGGGTCGCCATAGGGATTGCCGAAGCCCATCGACAGGTACACCAACGGTGTTTTGCCGTGGGCCCTGCAGATGGCGACGATCTCACGTACCGTTTCCAGGGACTGTTGCCGGGTGCTGTTGGTATTGCGCAGCTGAAAAGTTTCGGACACCGAGAACGGAAAGCCCAGGAAATCGACATTTTCCTGCTCGGCGGCCTCGGTGGCTCCCCGCAGGTTGGCAATGATGGCCAGCAGGCGGGTCGAGGAGTGGCCGCGGTCTATCTGCGCCAAGACGCTAGCCGTATCCTGCATCTGGGGTATGGCCTTGGCCGAGACGAAGCTGCCGCAATCCAAGCGGTCAAACCCTACCCGCAGCAGCCTGTTGATGTAGGCGACTTTCTCCTCGGTGGGGATGAACGCTTGGATGCCTTGCATGGCGTCTCTCGGACATTCGGTAATACGCACCATATCGCATCAATAGATCTCAAAGGTATACGGTATCCGCGCCTGGATGCCGCTTTGTGAAGCCGCCGACTTCACCTGCTCGTAGATACGGAAATGCTCTTTCAGCTCGCGCTTCGCAAACCACGTGCTGAGCCGTTCGGCCGATGATCCAAACAGGTTTTCGAAGGGCTGTTTGATCGCGGGGTACTTAACGAGGCGATAATCGTCCAGCTGTGCCATTTCCGCCGCCGCTTGGATGGATTCGTCCAAGCTGGCCAATCGGTCGACCAGCCCGATTTCGAGCGCCTGTTCGCCCGTCCATACGCGTCCCTGCCCGATGCTGTCCACTTTCGCCGGTGAAATCTTCCGTCCATCGGCCACACGCTTCACAAAAGTGTCGTAAACGCGGTTAACGCTGCGCTGCAGGATTGCCTCTTCCTCTGCCGTGAGCGGCCGGTTCAAGTTCATCAGGAAATCGGCATGTTCGCCCGTCTTGACCTGATCGAAGGAAATACCGAGCTTGTCGTTCATCAGCTCCTGCATATTCGGGACCAGCCCAAACACGCCGATGGAACCGGTGATCGTATTAGCTTGGGCAAAAATCGAATCCGCGGCAGCCGCAATGTAATAGCCACCCGAGGCCGCCACATCGCCCATACTCACGACGATGGGTTTTTCCTGGCGCGTCAGCTCGACTTCGCGCCAAATCACGTCAGACGCCAATGCACTGCCGCCGGGAGAGTTGACACGGAGGACGACTGCCTTAACGCGATCATCCTTGCGCACGCGACGCAGTTCGCGCGAAATCCGATCGGACCCAATCTGCGAATCCGAACCTTCGCCCATGATAATATCTCCTACGGCATATACGACCGCAACCCGATCGCGCGCCGAAGACGTGGTGGGCGCGGGCTTGTATTTGATCAAGCTTACCGTCCGAATGTCGCGGTCGGCCTCAACCTCCAAACGTGTGCGCAGCTCGTCCAGCAGTTCGTCTTTATACTTGAGCGCATCCACCAGTTTCGCAGCTACGGCGTCTTGTGCCGTCTCGACGCGCATCTCGTTTGCAATCGCAAAGAGGGTGTCTTGCGGTATGCCGCGGCTTGCCGCGATATCGGCAAGGAAATTATCGTATATACTCCCCACGAACGACTGGACTTGCTCCCGGTTTTCGTCGCTCATGCGGTCGAGAATAAAGGGTTCGACGGCGCTTTTATACGTCCCTACCTTGACTACCTGCATATCGATGCCAAGCTTGTCCAAAGCCCGTTTGAAGAAAACAACCTGCGATACCAATCCGTTAAACTGCATCTCGCCTTCGGGGTTGAGGTATACTTCGTCAGCTACCGACGCGAGAAAATACGCTCGCTGTGAATAGCCATCGCTGTAAGCGACGACAAACTTTCCCGATTCTTCCTTGAAGGCGATCAGTTCGTCGCGAATCTCCTGCAGCGTCGCGAAACTTGCCTGAACCGATGATAGATCGAGGTAGATGCCTTCAATCCGGTCGTCCGTTGCCGCGGCACGCAATCGTTGGACGATATCATCAAGCCCCAGCGAGGTGGACGAGCTAAAGCCCGGTAAATCGAGCCCTTCAAAGGGGTTCGGGATGGTGCGCTCGGTTATCTCGTGGTTGAGCGTGACATGCAGAACCGAATTCTGCAAGACCGTCACTTCAGACTCCCTATCGAAGGTAGTGACGGCGACGATCAGCACGATGAACCACAGGATGGTCAGCAGCACAATACCGGTTATCGTTGCCAAGACATACTTAAAAAAACTCTTCATCTCCGTTTAATTACTAGCTATACTATTTGTCATTATAGACGGCACGGCTGCGTGCTCGCTATCGTTACTGCATATAGGACTAAGCGACCCCCGTTAAGTTACAAACCGCGCCCACCCCTCGCCATTTTTTGGTAAATATGGTAAAAAACGAACAAATGCAACGCACCAGACGGCGGGTTGCATTTGCTAAACAGATATATGCGATGATCCGGCTTACCGACGCTATTTGTCGTTTTCGACAACTACGGCATCCAGCGCCTCGAAAGGAGAGTTTTTGCTGACGAACTCGGGCACGATTTCCTTCATTTTTTTTACGATCGCACTGCTGTTCTTGCGCATGTTCAAGGCAATAAGCTCATTGATCATTCTTTTCGCCAGCTTGACGTCACAGGGCGTCACGCGGGCGATGCTGATTTTGCTATGGTGCGTCGGCAATACGGTCTCGGTGTCGTTGAGGAGCTCCTCGTAGAGCTTTTCGCCACTGCGCAAGCCTGTATAAACAATTTCGATGTCTTTGCCGGGGCGCAGTCCCGCCAACTGGGTCATTTTTATGGCCAGGTCCACGATCTTGACGGGCTTGCCCATATCGAAGACGTAAATTTCGCCGCCCTTGCCCATGGTGCCGGCTTCCAATACGAGCTGCACGGCCTCCGGTATAGTCATGAAATAGCGGGTAATTTCGGGATGGGTGACGGTAATGGGCCCGCCCTTCTCTATCTGTGCCCGAAAACGGGGGATAACCGACCCGTTTGAGCCCAACACATTGCCAAAACGCGTGGTGATGAAACGCGTGCCCTTGACCTCGGCCAGGTTGCCGTCCGGATTTGAAAAACGGAACGTCTGTTCCTTGTCCAGGCACTGGGTATATATTTCCGCAATCCGCTTCGATGCGCCCATGACGTTTGTCGGATTCACCGCCTTGTCGGTCGAGATCATGACGAACTTCTTAACGCCGAACAGTACCGCCAAATCCGCAATATTTTTCGTGCCCTCCACGTTGGTGCTCACGGCTTCGCCCGGATTTCGCTCCATCATCGGGACATGTTTGTACGCCGCGGCGTGGAATACCAATTCTGGACGGAAATCGTTAAACACCCGGTGCATACGCTCCAGGTTGCGAATATCCGCGATTACGACATTCACATTCGATGCGGGGAACTTCTCCTCGATTTCCAGCTGGATCTCATGCATGGGTGACTCGGCCTGATCGCACAGCACAAGCATTTGCGGCTCGTACTTCAGCACTTGGCGGACAATCTCCGAGCCTATGGAGCCGGCCGCTCCGGTGATGAGTATCCGCTTGCCGCAGAGGTCGTCGCAGATGTGCGCATTGTTGATGCGGATTGGCGGCCTTTCGAGCAAATCCTCAATACGCAGGTTCTTAATCTGCTGTTTTTTGAGGCGGCCGGACACCCATTCCGTGGCGGGCGGAACCGTCAGCACCTTGATGCCGACGCGCAGGCAGCGCTCGACGATCAGCTTCTTATCCTTTTGGCCCATGTACTCCTTCACCAGGATTAGCTTATCGATGGCGTACTTTTGTTTTAGCATCGCCAGATCCTTGATGTGGTATACCCGCTTGCGTTCAATATAACTGTTGAGCTTGCCGCGATGCGTATCGATAAAGCCTACAATGACGAAACGCGATTCGGTGCTGCTCTCGAGCGCCTGTTTTGCCATGACGGCATTCTGGTCCGAGCCATAAATGAGGACCTTCACCGTATCCACGTCGCGCACTTTGCGCATCACCGTGAAATAAATATTCTTGACGGCGATACGAAGCATGATCAGGAAAGAGGTGGCGATAAAGAAATTGACCAGCAGGATTGTCGTGAAGTTAGGCGCCAGCACGCCCAACGCCGGTTTTAGCACCAGGTGTGCAGCCAACGCGTAAGCAATCGTCGTCAACAGCATGGCTGAAAAAATCTTCAGCATGTCCCGGCTGTCAGAATAGCGAATCAGTCCGGTATGGATGCGCATGGTATAGAATACCACCATCGCGATAACCGTATACAGTCCGGTATAGTAAAACAGGTGTCCGCGAACAATTGCGGGGAAATTAAACTGTTGTGCGATGAAATAGGCGAAGGTGAAGGACCAGGCAATGATAAATAAGTCGAGCAACAGAATTGCCCATCTGGGCACGGTCTTGAAGCGGAGTATCAGACTTTTCATAATGATAATTTAAGTTCGTACAGACGCAGAAACCACCACCTATGCCTCACATCCGTGACTATGCTGTACCCCAATCTCTAGCTCCTGCTGTACGAAGAAATTACTCTCACTACGGCGCAATAACCCTGCCATAATTATCGTACGTCTGGCCGAATTCGTTTTCCTAATATAACGGACGGAGGGATACTTAAAAAAAATAGTCCCGACATCATACCGTAGCACCGGTATCAGTCGGGACTTATCTCATGAATGCCTTCAGGCGTTCGTAAGGTCGCTAGCCGTTTGAAAGGGCCGCTGCGCCGCTGACGATCTCCGTCAGCTCGGTGGTGATGGCCGCCTGCCGCGCCTGGTTATACGACAATTTCAGCTCTTTCAGCAATTCGCCAGCGTTCTCCGTTGCCTTATCCATGGCCGTCATACGTGCGCCATGCTCTGAGGCATGCGAATCAAGCAGTGCCTTATACAATTGCGTTTTAATGGCTTTCGGGATGAGCTCTTCCACGATTTTCTCTTTGGAAGGCTCGATAATGTAGTCCACTTCGCTAGGCGCTTCAGCCGCCTCGGTATCCGGCACCAACGGCAATAGCTGCTCACTGCGCAAGTACTGGACCGCAGCATTCTTAAATTGCGTGTACACCACTTCCACTCGGTCGTACACCCCGGATGCGTAACCCTCCATGATCGCTTCCGTAACTTTGGACGTGTGCTCGAAATCCAGGTTCTGGTACAGTTCGTTGTTGTCGCCGACGACGTTAAACTGCCGGCGGGCGAAGAAATCGTGTCCTTTTTTCCCAATGGCCACGATACTCACATTACCGGCACGGTATTGCTCCTCGTATTTTGTCTGGATCAATTGGCTCGCTTTCTTAATGACGTTCGCATTGAATGCCCCGGCCAGCCCACGGTTAGAAGAAACGACTACCACCAACACGTTGTTTGGCTTACGCTCAACCACGAAGGGCGAGGAGCCTTCCTCTACCGAAGCCGAAACGTTCGCCAATATTTCCCGCAGTTTGTTCGCATAGGGGCGAAGCTGCACTATTGCGTCAGTCGCCCGCTTCAACTTAGCTGCCGACACCATTTTCATGGCCTTCGTAATCTGCTGCGTAGAGGTGACAGACGCTATTCTATTCCGTACTTCCTTTAAGTTTGCCATATCTTCGATATAAGACTTGGAGTAAGTGCCTGCGCTAATGCGCAGGTCCTATGCTGCAAGTCCATTGCCTCTTGGCCTAGTAATTAATATTTTTCAGACAGCTCCCTAGCCATCTTTTCCAATACGTCGGTCAATTCGTCGGAGAACTTGCCTTCTTTCAGCGCCTGCAGCACTTCCGGATGGCGTTGTTCCAACTGCTGCAAGTATTCCGCCTCGAATTCGCGTACTTTATCTACGGGTACACGCCGCAGCAATCCTTTTACCCCGGCATAGATAATGGCTACTTGCTTCTCGACCGGAACAGGCGAGAACTGGCCTTGCTTCAGGATTTCCACGTTGCGCACCCCTTTGTCCAATACGGACTTCGTGGCGGCGTCAAGGTCGGATCCGAACTTCGCAAATGCTTCCAATTCACGGTATTGCGCTTGGTCCAGCTTCAGTGTACCGGCAACCTTTTTCATGGATTTAATCTGGGCATTACCGCCCACCCGCGATACGGAGATACCCACGTTAATGGCGGGACGCACACCGGCGTTAAACAGGTTAGACTCCAAGAAAATCTGCCCGTCGGTGATGGAAATCACGTTCGTCGGGATATAAGCCGATACGTCGCCGGCTTGGGTTTCTATGATCGGCAGGGCCGTGAGCGAGCCTCCCCCTTTGACGAGGTGCTTGATCGTCTCCGGCAGGTCGTTCATATTTTTCGCAATCTCGTCAGACGCGTTGATTTTCGCGGCGCGCTCCAGCAGGCGGCTGTGCAGGTAGAATACGTCACCGGGATACGCCTCGCGGCCCGGCGGGCGACGCAGCAGCAGGGATACCTCGCGGTAGGCTACCGCTTGCTTCGACAAGTCGTCGTAGATGATCAACGCGGGGCGTCCGGTATCGCGGAAGTACTCGCCAATAGCGGCACCCGCCATCGGCGCGTAGAACTGCATGGGCGCTGGATCGGCTGCCGATGCACTCACCACGACGGTGTAGGGCATTGCGCCGTTCTCTTCGAGCGTACGCACGATGTTTGCTACCGTAGAAGCCTTCTGGCCTACAGCCACATAGATGCAGTATACAGGCTTGCCGGCGTCGTAAAACTCTTTTTGGTTAATGATGGTATCGATACAAACGGCAGTCTTACCCGTTTGTCGGTCGCCGATCACCAGCTCGCGCTGCCCGCGGCCGATGGGGATCATGGCGTCGATAGCCTTGATACCGGTCTGCAGCGGTTCGGTTACCGGCTGGCGGTAGATAACGCCTGGCGCCTTGCGTTCGATAGGCATTTCGTAGGCATCGCCTGTAATGGGTCCCTTGCCGTCAATGGGCTGGCCCAGCGTGTTGACCACGCGTCCCAGCATGCCTTCGCCCACTTTGATGGACGCGATCCGGCTGGTGCGCTTCACGGTCTCGCCTTCTTTGATCTCATCCGAAGATCCAAGCAACACCACGCCCACGTTGTCTTCCTCCAAGTTCAGGACGATGCCCTGTAGTCCGTTTTCAAATTCGACCAACTCGCCTAACTGTACTTTCGTTAAGCCGTAGATGCGAGCGATACCGTCGCCGATTTGCAATACCGTACCGACTTCTTCTAGTTCGGCGGCTGATTTGAAGCCCGACAACTGCTCTCTTAAAATCGCCGATACTTCGTCTGGTCTTACCTCTATCATTTTGTTTTTATATTAAAGGTTATGCTATTATTCACACGCTTTCCGCTAGCGGAGGTGTTTAATTCACTGTTTGTGTAAAATGCCTCTCGAGCTTGGCCAGCTTGCCGGCGATGCTCGCGTCTATCTGCCGGTCGCCCACTTTAACGACGAAGCCTGCGATCAGGCTTTCGTCAATGTTGTTCGTCAAGACCACTTCCGCCGCGCCGATCTCGGTCGCGATGGTTTTCGTCAATGCGTCCATGCTGGCGGGCGACAACGCAACCGCGGACGTTACCGTAGCGTGCACGATGCCCTTCAGCTCGTCGTATCCGCGGACAAACTCCTTGGCCGTGGCGTATAAGATATTCGAACGCCCTTTGCGCACCAATATCCGCAGGAACTCCATGATCGAAGGGTGGATCTTATCGGCAAACAACCCGTCCAAGATATTGGTTTTCATATCTTGCTTGATAATCGGGTTTTTTAGTACGGCCTGCAGCTCGGTGTTTTGGCGAAGCACCGCGATAAATTGCTGCATGTCGTTCTTGACCGTGTCCAGGTTCGCCTGCTCCTGGGAAAGGTCGATCAGCGCCTTCGCGTATCGTGATGCTACTTTAAATTCTGACATAGTGTTTCTCGCTTACCGTTAAAGGTGCTATTAGTTTAACTTGACGTCCTTTAGCAACTCCGCTACCAGCGCTTCCTGCTTGCCCTGATCGGCAAACTCACGCTCAAGTACCTTCTTGGCAATATCGATAGACAAGCTGGACACTTGGTTCTTCACCTCGATCAGTGCCCGGTTCTTCTGGTCCTCGATTTCCTTGCGTGCCTGGTCGATGAGCTTGGCACCTTCGGCCTGTGCCTGCTCCTTAGCATCGGAAACGATTTGGTCTTTTAGCACTTTGGCCTCTTTCAGGATGGTGTCGCGCTCTGCGCGGGCCTCCTTGAGCAGCTGTTCGTTCTCGTTGGTCAGCCGTGCCATTTCGTCGCGGGCTTTTTCGGCAGAGGCCAATGAATCCTCAATGGAGCGCTCGCGCTCGTGAATGGCTTTCAACACGGGCTTCCAGGCAAATTTGGCCAAGAGGAACAGCAGCGTCAGGAACGCAAGGCTGTGCCAAACCACTAAACCGACTTCAGGAATAAGTAAATCCATATGTGTATTATTATAACGTCTTCGTTGTACTATTAAAAATCATTGGAATAAGAAAGGAACCACCAACCGGCAACCCCGCATTGGGATTCCTTTCGTTCAATAGTTCTGGCTTGATCCCGCTTAGGAAATCATGGCCACTACCACCGCAAACAGGGCAACCGCCTCAATAAAGGCAGCAGCGATCAGCATGGCAGTCTGGATTTTTGAAGCGGCCTCAGGCTGACGGGCAATACCTTCCATTGCCTTTCCACCTACCTGACCGATACCATAACCAGCACCGATGGCGGCTAAACCTGCTCCAATAGCAGCTAATGAAATTGGTTCCATTTTAATTTAATTTATATAGTTAACAGTTATTGTTCATTAATGATGTTCTTCCACTGCCATACCGATAAACAGCGCGGAGAGGATCGTAAAGATAAATGCCTGTATAAATGCTACCAGCAATTCAATCAGCCCGATAAACACGGCAAAGAATATGGATACCGGCGCTACGGACATCGAATTAAAGATAAAGATCAAACAGATCAGCGACAGGACCAGGATGTGGCCGGCCGTAATGTTGGCAAACAAACGGATGGCGAGCGCGGCGGGCTTGGTAAACATACCGAAAATCTCAACGGGGATCATCAACGGCTTCAGCCACCATGGCACGGGCGGGTTGAAGATATGCCCCCAGTAGTACTTATTGCCTTTGACGGTCGTAATAATAAAGGTGATGGCCGCCAGCACGACGGTCACCGCAATGTTTCCCGTCACGTTGGCGCTCCCTGGGAAGAACGGCACCAAGCCCAACATGTTATTAAACCAGATGAAGAAAAACACGGTCAACAGGTAAGGCATGTAGGGCTCGTACTTATGGCCCAGGTTGGGCTTCGCAATCTCGTCGCGCACGAATAGGATGAGCGGCTCAAGGAAGGACTGCAACCCCTTAGGCGCCATTCCTTGGCGATTGCGATAGCTTTTGGCTACACTCAGGAATATCCACAGCAATGCAATGACCGACAGCAGGATGGTAAACACGTTTTTCGTAATCGAAAAATCCAGCGGTCGGCTATTTGCCACTGATCCATCTTCGTCATATTGCACGTAGTGCCCCTTGTCGGCCACGTCGGAGGCGTAGTAAATTTTGCCGTGGTAGCGGGTGATGCGTTGGCCATTTTTCTCCAATACGAGGGAACCGTCGTCCACGCGCTGGAATTCGCGGGAGCTAAACGTCACCAAGCCATTGTCGGTCCACAGGATGACGGGCAGATACAGCCCCTTCCAGCTGTCGCCCGAGCCCCAGAATGTAAACTCATGGGCGTCGGCAATGTGATGGAAGATGAAACCTTTGATATCAAATTCTTTTTTTTCGCTAGCGTCAGTTGCGGCGGGGGCCGCCATGGCTTGGGGCGCCAATGCAGAAAAAGTCGTCAAAAAAGCAAAAATCACCGCAAAGCTGATTTTTTTTAAATTGAAAAAGTGCTCAGATTTCATCTATCCCCAATTTTTGGTGTCTTTTTTTGGTCGCGCAAGTTACGCAACAAACAGGTAACTTCAAAGACGGTAAACAATAAATATATTGAAAAAAAGTTTATGGCTGTAATGAGTTTATTATCAGGGAATTTCATGATCAAAACCGTAATCAGCACCAAAGACAGCATCATCTTGATAAAAATGCCTCCCATTATGCTGTAAATGGACACCTCCCCTCCTCTCCGGATTCCCAAATCGCTCACGACGTAGGCGACTAACGTCAGTAAAAACAGTGCAATAAACAGTGCCCAAAAATGGGGCGAAAGAATTTCCCCAGGAGCCAGCGCCCGTTCTAATCCCAGTGCGGCGGCTGCCAACAAAACGGCAAACACATGATAGAACACAAGGAATCGGGATAACTTCAAGGGACGTCGCGATTAAATGCGGTGCAAAGGTACGGTTTTGAAATGGTTTAGGCAACAGCCAGCGTGCGCCTTACCGCGCGGCCCGCATACGCTCCAGTTCCTTGACACCAATGCGGATATCCGTGTAGGTGTATGAATCGTCTAGCAGGGCCTTGATGCGTGCGCTGGTGGCACCCGGATTCGCACGCAGGAGCGCGAGAACGGCCTGGAGGCGCGGGGCAGGCAGTAGCTCCTCCGCATCCACCCCCTGCCCGATGAACTCGACCAGATGGCCCAGGATGGTACCGGGCTTCAGGGCTCGCAGCGTGGCAATCTCGTCAATGGATTTCCCAGACTGATAAAGCTCTAGGGTAATGCGCTTGGTATCGCCCCGCTGTGCTTTCTTGGGTTTGCCCGTCAGGTGGTCGAGCGAAATGGCCTCGTGTGGCTGCGTAATCGCCATGGCAAGCACCGCCCCTACGTCGGCGTCCTGTGCCAGCTTTTCGGTTACCAGCAGACTGTGCTGCAGCTGTTGGCGCTTGCGCATGAAATCAATCAAAAGCGATTTCAGCTCCTCCACGTATTTTTTCGTTCGCGTTTTTATAGCCCATGCGGCAATATGCGCTTCAAGGGGCTGTATCAGCTGCTCCTCTATCCGCGGCGCGAACCATTCCACGGCCCTGGCGGTACGTTCGTGCACCTTCTGGAAATTGACCTGCTCGCCGGCATTCAGGAGCGTTTTGAGCTGCACGGTGAATTTCGCGGCCACCTCCCGTTGCGCTTCGCAAGCCAGGCCTAGTACGCGCAGCAGCTGTTGGGCGTCTTCCTTATCGGCGATGTTGCGGCCCGCTATCGAATCGCGCATGTTGGCGGATGCCTGGGCCAGCCCCCGCCAGTCGAAGCTCTGCATCAGGGTATGCCCCAGATACCGTTGTTGCGCGGCTCGCAGCATGGCCGGCACCTCCTCATCGGTGAGCGTCGCGTCCGAAAAGGCCACCACCCGCGGATCGGTATGGATGCTATGCGGCGTAATCCGCGAGCGTAGCACCAACCCGTCCAACCTCCGCAGCCGGCTCAGGGCGACATATACCTGTCCCGCCGCGAACGAAGCACCCGCGTCGATGATTGCCCGGTCGAAAGTGAGGCCTTGGCTTTTATGGATGGTGATGGCCCACGCCAACCGCAATGGAAACTGAGAAAAGGAACCCAGCACTTCCTCCTTGATTTTGTCCTGTGGCTTGTCGTAGCTATACCGGATGTTCTCCCAAATCTCCCGCTTCACCTCTACGTCGTCCGAACCGTCCGGAAATTCGACAATCAGCGAATCGCCCTTGCCGTCGATATGCTTGACAAAGCCAATCTTCCCGTTGTAGAAACGACGCTGCTCTCCGGAATCGTTGCGCACGAACATCACCTGCGCGCCCAGCTTGAGGGAGAGCGACGCCTCTACGGGATACATGCTTTCGGGAAAATCACGGCTTACGTCGGCACGCAAAACGCGGGCCTTGCCGGGCAGCTCCTCGAGCGCTTGCCGGTTAATGGCATCGGCCCGGTGATTGTGGGATGTCAGCGTAATGTAGGGCTCGCCCTTACCGGGCACAAAATCCGGCTGGTAGTAAGCGTTCAGTTGCGCCAGCATGTCGGCATCGCAGGCATTGTGGCGAATGGCGTTGAGGAGGTCGATAAAGCGTTTCTCCTGTTGCCGGTAGACGTGCTTAAGCTCGAGCAGTATGGGGGGATGCTCCCGCAACACCCTGGCATCGAAGAAGAAAGGCGTCGGATAATAGGGCTGCATGATGCGCCACTCAGCATCTTTAACGACGGGCGGAAGCTGGTACATATCGCCTATAAACAACACTTGCAGCCCCCCGAACGGGCGGGCATCGCGCCGCGCCACGCGCAATATGGCGTCGATGGCATCGAGTGTATCGGCCCGCAGCATCGACACTTCGTCTATAACGAGCAGGTCCAGCTCGCGAAGCAGTTGCCTGCGGGACTGCGTGAGGCGCACCGTGCCCAGCAGCCGATTTCGGTTATACACGTTATGGTCGCTTTCGTCCCAATTCAGCCGATACTCTTCCACGTAGGTGCCGAACGGCAGCTGGAACAGGGAATGCAGGGTGGTGCCGCCCGCGTTCATGGCCGCTACGCCCGTAGGAGCCGCCACCGCCATCTTCTTGTGGGAATGCTGTCGGATATACCGCAGGAAGGTCGTCTTGCCCGTACCAGCCTTTCCCGTCAGGAAAATATGCTGGTCGCTATGGTTTACAAAAGACACCGCGTGGGCAAAAGCGGTATTTTTAGTATCGAGCGTTTCCATTGTCCATGTATCTTATCCCCTATCGGGCTATCCAAGCCAGCCGGCCATTGGCACAAACTTATGCAAACCCACCGCAATACACAACGCGCACTGCTGGATCCCCCCCCGGTTGCCGGCGCGTTTCCGCAGCCAACCAGCCCTCCGCCATTTGCACTTCCGATTTTTTTTGCCGAACATTAGGGGATGACAACGAATACTGAAAAACCGATACGCGTACTTGTCGTAGGCTGCGGCAACATGGGTGCCTCGCACGCTACGGCTTACCATTTAAATGAAGGATTTGAAATTTGCGGCTTGGTGTCCCGCGGCGCCTCCAAAGAAACCCTCAATGCCCAGCTGGGCGGCCAATACGCCCTCTACGATGACTACGGGCAGGCCCTAGCGGCCACGAAGCCCGATGCGGTGTGCATTTCGACCTACCCCGACACGCACGAGCCATACGCCGTCCAGGCCTTCGAGGCCGGATGCCACGTATTCTTGGAAAAGCCCGTCGCCGACACCGTCGAGGGCGCGCTTCGCGTGGCCGACGCGGCAAGGCGGCACGGCAAGAAATTGGTCGTGGGCTACATCTTACGTTATCACCCCTCTTGGCAAAAGTTTGTGGAGTTGAGCGGGCAGCTGGGCAAGCCCTTGGTCATGCGGATGAACCTCAACCAACAAAGCGAGGGGCGTATGTGGGACGTGCACCGTAACCTGATGGCCAGCCTCAGCCCCATCGTCGACTGCGGCGTGCACTATATTGACGTGATGTGCCAGATGACGGGCAGCAAACCCGTACAGGTAAACGCAATCGGCGTCAGGCTGACGGACGACATCCCGGCCGACAACTACAACTACGGGCAGCTTCAACTTCGTTTTGAGGATGGCTCGGTGGGCTGGTACGAGGCCGCCTGGGGGCCCATGGTGAGCGAGAACGCCTTTTTTATCAAAGACGTATTCGGACCAAAGGGGTCGCTGTCCATCGTGGCGCGCGATGCCAGCAAGGAAGGCCAATCCGACAACGTGGCGGCACATACACAAACCGAATCGCTGCGGCTGCACCATGCGGATATCGATGCCGACAACCGCTTTACCAAGCCCGACGAGTGGATCGACTTGACCGACGAGCCCGACCACCAAGAGTTGTGTAACCGCGAACAGGCGTTTTTCCTACGGGCCATCCGCGAGGACCTGGACCTGACGGAGCTCACGCAGCATGCCGTCGACAGCTTGCGCATTGCCATTGCCTGCGACGAGTCGGTAAAAGCCGGGCAGCCGGTCATGCTGTAACGGGCTATCCCATGCGCGGGTTGCCGTCGCTGAGCGAGAAAGGTGCCTACCGCGTGAGCCAGACCGTTTCGCCTGTGGCGGCCGAACGCATCGCCGCATCGAGGATTTCGACGGCCACAACATTCACGCGGAGGCCGTACTGGTCAAATTCGTCCAGCACCAAGCGTCCCCTGACCACGGCCGCCAGTACCGAAAAAGGATTGTCGAAAGGCGCTACGCGCGGAGCGAGTCGCCTTTCTTCTTCTTGGCCGCCGCGCACGCGTTGGCGCAACGTGCCGGCGTCCGGCGCAATGGCGTAGCCCTGCGTGCCGTATAGCTCCATGTCCTTCCTGGAGAAGGGCCAGTTCCACGAGCCCTGGATCACGCACTGCGCCCTTGGGTACTGGAGGATGAGAGTCGCCTCATCGTCCACCTCCCGGTAGATATGGGGCTTGTTCCGCTGCACGACCGCCGTTACCGACAAGGGACGCTCGCCCTGCATCAGCCAGGTCATCAGGTTGGCGCCGTAGCACCCGAAATCGACGAGGGCCCCTGCCCCATTCTTTTCGGGATCGGTCAGGATTTCCAAAAACTCGGGACTCACGCCGATCTCCTTGGGCCCTTCGTGCCCGTCGTTCACCAGCACCTTCCGGATTTCGCCGAGCTGGCCTTCGTCGAGCAAGGCCTTCGCCTGTTCGTTGCTCGCATACCAAGACGTCTCGAAATTGGTAAGTACATGGATGCCGTGCGCCGTAGCAAGCGCTTCGATCTCTTCGGCATCGGCCACCGTGGTTGCCAAGGGCTTTTCGACCATGACGTGGACGCCCAGCGGCGCACAGGCCCGCACCACCCCGACATGCTCGCTAATTGCCCCAAAAGCGGCCACCGCTTCGGGCTTCACCTGGGCAAGCATCTGCCCTAAATCGCTATAGAATAGCGACCGGTCTAGGCTATAGCGCTGGGCATACCGATCGACGAGCTCGGCGTTGGTTTCGTAAATTCCCACCACCTCGACGTCGTCCTTTGCCATTCCGTTAAATACCCAATCCACGTGGCCGTGCGTCAAGCCCGCCACGGCCATTCTTAAGGGCGTCTGGGCGTGGGCGCAGAGGCCAAAGAGTACATGGATCAATAGGATTAACGCAAAGTTTCTCATCATGGCTGGGTTTGGATTAACGATCTAGCTCAGCTAAAGTAGCTATTCTTACGCAGACAAACCAAGCAAAGGGCGCGGGAAATATACAAGGGAAATCCGACTATCGGTTCTGGAAGGAGCCAGTAAGCATTCGAGGGCTATATTTGCATTTGGGTGAAAAATATTTTATTTTGCGAGAAACCAATTAAGATAAAACCTTGCCGTGAACCGTGATGTTGCCTAAGCCATTGTTTAGTTTAATCGGACAGTGCGTCGTGTTCGGTTTGGAGGAAAAATGCCGCCTCGCCGGCGTGGAATAAAAAAAGCCTCCTGGTTATATGGACAAGAGGCAATCCAAATGTTTTCACAACGGAATAATCCTTATTGTGATTTGCTTTCACGGGCAAAGATACTATATAAACTGACTTGTGCAACACCGCCAACCGGAATTAGATAATATTTTCGACTTAACTTTATCGCGTTAACCAAAAACCACAATACATGAAACGAATTTTAGGACTGGACCTGGGGACCAACTCGATTGGCTGGGCGCTGGTCGAACACAGTTTTGAAAATAAGACAGGGAAAATTTTAGGCGTGGGAAGTCGGATTATACCGATGTCCCAAGACATTTTGGGTGACTTTGGAAAAGGGAACTCCGTGTCACAGACTGCCGAACGCACGGGTTATCGGGGAATACGAAGGTTGCGGGAGCGCCATCTCCTCCGGAGAGAACGCCTGCACCGTGTTTTGAATGTTTTAGGTTACCTGCCCCAGCATTACGCAAGACAGATAGACTTTGATAAACGTCTTGGTAAATTCAAAACGGGAACTGAGCCGAAGCTAGCCTATCATGATAGAGAGTTCCTGTTTCAGGACTCGTTCAAAGAGATGCTGGAGGACTTCAGACAGCACCAGCCGGAAATGTTGGTAGATAAAAACGGAAGCGCTTGTTTGATTCCTTATGATTGGACAATCTACTATTTACGAAAAAAAGCCTTGTCAGAAAAAATTTCAAAAGAGGAATTAGCGTGGATTATTCTCAACT
>Ga0079224_100004792_pt1 | contig 17609 bp, 11 predicted proteins | sample Stecom2015_FD_80414 | JGI IMG/M metagenome (GOLD analysis project Ga0079224, IMG submission 80414) | Agricultural soil microbial communities from Utah to study Nitrogen management - Steer compost 2015 | ecosystem: Environmental > Terrestrial > Soil > Agricultural land | place: USA: Utah...
CTTACCTCGACTAATTTAATGTTACGCATAGATAGTTGTTTTACACCTTCTGGCTAAGATGGTATTTAACAACGCAAATTTTCAGCCGATAAGTTTCGGACGAAAAAAGGATTTTTCTGCATAGGTAGTTAGTAGGCTTGTCAAAAACTCAATTCTTTTGCCACAGGCATATCATTCCCATCCACCCCCCAAGGCACGGTACAATTCGATGTTTGACACGAGTATTTCCATACGGGTAGAAGCTAGTTCCAACTCGGTGTCCAAAGCATTGCTCTGGGCAGTAATGACTTCTAGATAGTTCGCAAAGCCGCTCTTGAATAACATGTCGGCATTTCGGACGGCCGTTTGGGCGTTGGCAAGGCGTTGCTCAGCGATTTCGAACTCCTCCAGAAGTTTTTGGTTTTTTACCAATTCGTTAGAAACTTCGGTGACTGCATTCAGGAGATTTTCGCGGAAGCCCAGCTCGGCGATATCTCTTTCCAACAAGGCGATCTGATAGTTTGTTTTCAGCCTTCTTCGTTGGAAGATGGGCTGGGTAATGGAGCCGGTAAATATGCCAAATAAGGAAAGTCCAGGATTAAAGAGATCCTTTAGCGACATGGCATCCAATCCGACGTCCGCCCCTAAGGTAAGGGAAGGGTATTTTAGAGCTTGGGCCACTCCGACGCGTGCATTGGCAGCGACAAGGCTAAATTCCGCTGCAGCAACATCGGGTCGGTTGGTCATCAGTTCGAGAGGTACCCCCGCTGCCATTTTGGTTTTGAGACTCACTTCTTTAAGCTCTTTTCCTGTGGGAACTTCACCCGGATATTTGCCCAATAGACGGTTGAGATTATTGTTTTGGATTTCTATTTCACCCTCAATCTGCGGGATCAACGAGGCCGCCACCAACTTTTGTGCTTCTGTCTGCCGAACGGCAAGAGAGGTCACCTGGCCAGCCTTAAATTGAAGCTCTACAATCCTCAGTGTGCTGTCGTTCAAGTCCAGGTTTCTCTGTGCGACCTTTAGCTGCTCTTTGAGCATCAATAAATTGTAGTAGGATGAGGCAACTTCGGCTACAAGAGACGTTTGAACGGCCTTAAGAAATTCTGTGGTTTGCATAAAGGTAGCCAAAGCCGATTCTTTTTGTCTCCTAAACCGCCCCCAAACATCAATTTCCCAACTGGCAGCCAAGGTGTTCCTATGGTTAACTTGCGTCAGATACCACGTTTTAGGGGCTTCCCCATCCCCGTAATACCTGCCGGATGGGCTCGCATAATATCCTTCCGAGTGATATTCTCTTTCGTAATACCCCAGCTCTGCATTGATCTCTGGGAGGAAATTTACCCTAGCCTGCTTTAAATCCTGCGTGGCGATATTCACGTCCTTGGCATATTGTTGGAGGTTGAGGTTGTTTTGAAGGGCGGTGTCGATGAGGCTGACCAACACCGAGTCATCAAAAAACTCCCTCCAGTTGATTGTAGCGATATTGGCCGTGTCCAGACTGTCTGTATCCGAGTTCCTATATTGTGAAGGCAGATCCAGATCAGGTCGGGTATAGTTTTTCCCCGCTTTGCACCCTACTAGCATCACCCCTAGCAGGGTGATATATACGATAGGCTGCCATCTGAAGACAGTTAGTTTATTATTCGGTTTCATAGATATAAAGTTATTCAGTTCCCTAGTCCTTTTGCTTTTTTCTCCTCTGGACAGGATATGAATGGTTGATCAATTTGGGTTTGATGACAAGCTTTCTTCTTCATCTTCTTCATCAGTGGCCAGCCGATGGCTTACTTTCTCATGAAGCGTCTGGAATACGATGTATAAAACCGGGATAATGAAGATCCCCAGTATTACTCCCATCAACATACCGCCGGCCGCACCGATACTCACGGACTGGTTACCTTGAGCGGATGATCCTACCGTCATGGTTAATGGAATCAGGCCAGCAATAAAAGCCAGGGAAGTCATGATGATCGGACGAAGCCTTAGGCGGGCGGCTTCCACGGCCGCATTGTAAATGCTTAAGCCAGCCTCTCTTTTTTGCACCGCGAATTCAACGATCAGAATGGCGTTTTTAGCCAACAAACCAATCAACATCACCAATCCCACTTGGACATAGATATTGTTGTTGATCCCAAACAGATTGATGGCGACAAATACCCCAAGAATACCACAGGGTACCGATAGCAGTACCGCTAAAGGCAAGAAATAGCTTTCGTACTGGGCGGCAAGCAGGAAATACACAAAGACGATACTCAACAGGAAGATCAGGGCCGTCTGACTGCCTGACTGGCTTTGCTCCAAACTCATTCCCGTCCACTCGTAGCCATAGTTAGCCGGTAGTTTTTCTGCCGCCACTTCTTCCAAGGCAGCCATGGCGTCGCCGGTACTGTATCCCGAGGCGGGCGTAGCGTTGATGGTGAGGGAATTGAAGAGGTTGTAGCGGTTGACGATTTCCGGGCCATACACCCGTTCTATTGTCATCAAGGTGTTGACAGGCAACATTTCCCCTTGGTCGTTTTTAACAAAGATGGCGGATAATGATTTCGGCTCATCCCTGTATTCGACATCAGATTGAACGTACACCCGGTATTGTCTCCCAAAGCGGTTGAAATCACCCGATTGAACCCTCCCGAAATAGGATTGAATGGTTCGCATCATTTCCCGGACGCTTACCCCCATGCTTTTGGCTTTGAGATAATCGATGGTTACTTCGTATTGGGGGAAGTTGGCTTTAAAAGAAGTGAAAGCTTCTTCAATTTCAGGGCGGTTGTTGAGTTCCGCTAAAAACTCCTCGGCTACCAGGCTAAAGTCTGCATAGCTTCCTCCAAGCCTGTCCTGTAAGACCAGCTCTAATCCATCGAAGTCTCCAAATCCTTGAACCGTAGGCCTTGCAAAGACATTGATATTGCCGTCGGTAATGGTAGACAGCTGGTTCTTCAGGTCTTCAATTACATCGTCTATTTTTTGGATGGAGCCCCTGTCATTGATTTCTTTCAAGTTAATATAGCCCATCCCGAAGGAGGGACTGTTTGCTGCATCGATGACATTGTAGCCGGAGACGCTGTTCACGCTAGCCACGGCTTCATGATTTTGAAGGATAGAATCCGCTTTCTGAAGCGCGTCGGTGGTACGATGCAAGGATGCGCCGGGAGGCATTGCCAAGGAGTAGGTAAGAAAGTTGTCATCCTCTGTGGGAATAAATGCTTTAGGTGTGGACTCGAACAACATATAAGTGACCCCCAGAAGTGCCGCCAAGGCACCAAGAGCCAGCCATTTCTTCCGTAACAGCCATTTTACCGCTCGGATATATTTGTTCGTGAAAGCTTCGAATGCCGTATTGAAGCCTCGAAAAAACCTGCGCTGAAATCCTTTGAACCAGTTGCCGTTTTCTTTTTGCTCTTTTTCCGGTTTCATCAGAAGCGCACAAAGCACAGGGCTCAAGGTTAAGGCATTAACAGCGGAAATCAAGATGGCGATGGCCAGGGTATAGGCGAATTGTCTATAAAATAGTCCGACGGGGCCCTCCATAAAGCCCACCGGAACGAATACGGCAGCCATCACGATGGTGATTGAAATGATTGCGCCCGAAATTTCATTCATCGCCGCGATGGTTGCTTTCTTGGGTGATAATTTATCATGGCTCATTTTGTGGTGCACTGCTTCTACCACTACAATGGCATCGTCCACCACTATCCCAATGGAGAGCACCAAGGCAAACATGGTTAGGATGTTGATGGAGAATCCAAGCATGTTTAGAAAGAAGAAGGTGCCGATTAAGGAGACAGGTATGGCAATGGCCGGGATAATGGTTGACCGAAAATTCTGAAGAAAAATAAAAACAACAATAAATACCAGGACAAAGGCTTCGATGATGGTATGGATAACCTGCTCCATCGACTCATCAATCTGGTTTCGGACGCTGTAGGATATGTCATAGGAAATTCCAGACGGGAAAAGTTCGGCAGTCCGCTCGAGTACTTTTCTGATATTTTCGTCTATTTCCTTTGCATTGGAGTTGTTGGTCTGGGAGATATTGATGGTTACGGCGGGACGGCCATTTACCTTGTTGTCACTTCCCACGTTGGAAGCCCCGAACTCGACCCGCGCAATATCCCGTAGGTATAGGATAGACCCATCCGTATTCGCTTTGATAACGATGTTCTCGTACTCCTCCGGATCGCTAAAGCGGCCCTTGTGCTTAATGACGGCTTCGAATGCCTCCTCTGATGTTTCTCCGAACCTACCGGGTGCGGATTCGAAATTCTGATCCCGGATCTGTGCCATCACATCTTGTGGAACCAGCCCATATAATGCTAGTCTCTCCGGATTAAGCCACACGCGCATGGAATAGTCCCTACCCACCAATAGGGCTGCCTGGGCTACCCCTTCCACCCGTAGCAGTTCCCGGATAACATTGATCCGGGCGTAGGCCTGAATAAAGGTCTCATCGTAAGGAGAATCCATCTCTTCAGCGAAGATATTGATGGTCATGATATTTCCGCTCTGTCGCTTTACCACAGAGATCCCCGCTTCATTAACTTCGGGTGGGATTTGGTTGACCGCCCTTGATATACTGTTCTGAACGTTGACCGCGGCGATGTCTGGATCCGTTCCTGGTTTAAAAAAAACGGATATGGTGCCTGAGCCGGAATTGTTCGCAATGGACCGCATGTAGGTCATGTTTTCCACCCCGTTGATCGCTTCCTCCAAAGGGAGCAAAACCGACTTGGCCACTGTCTCTGCATTACCCCCGGGGTAGCTGACGCTTACGCTTACACTGGGCGGGGCAATGTCCGGAAACCGGGTAACCGGAAGCTGAAGGAAGCCAACTATTCCTGCAATTACCAATAGAATGGAAATTACAGAAGCCAATACGGGCCTGTCAATAATCTTTTTAAACATACTTCTTTTGAAATGAATTATTGTTAAGGTGCCGTAGCTGCCGGCGAATCACCCCAGCAGTTACAGCAGAAATAAAAATCACAGCTGACAACCCTTACTCTCCGCGGTTATTGGCAAGTACCTGTCCTTCACCAATCGGGTTGATTTTGGTACCTTCAGTAACTTTATCAAGGCCCGCCGTGACGATTACGTCTCCCTCGGATATATTTTCTTCATTGACGATATAATACTTTCCGGATTTCCCTTCCACATTAAGTTCCCTTCTCACCGCTTTGTTTTCAGCATCTAGGACAAAAACAAATATCTTATCTTGAATCACAGAAGTGGCCTCTTGGGGTACCAAAAGTACATCTGGATGAATTTGTTCGAGAATGATCTTACCCGTGTTACCCGTCCTTAGGATAGCATCCGGATTGGGGAATTTGGCTCTCAGCGTGATGGAACCGGTAGAGCGTTCTATTTGGCCCGCGTCCGCGTCAATGACGCCGATTTGATCGAAGACAGTTCCATCGGCCAACAGTAATTTAACATAAGGGTTAAGTCTTTTGGCGGTTGTATCCGCACTCATCTTCTTATAAAAAAGATAATTGGATTCACTCATGGAGAAGTACACATAGACTTCAGAGATATCCGAAAGTACAGTCACTGGCTCACTGTCTCCTTTTGAAACAAGGTTGCCTATTCGTTTCGGGATCCTGCCTATGTACCCGCTTACCGGAGCTTTAAGTAAGGTGAACCCGACATTGATTCGGGAGGTGGCCTCCAAGGATTGCATTTGCTCCAAAGTGGACTGGGCTACCTCGTAGTCGGACTGTGCTGTGCGGAGCTGGACCTCTGAAATCACTTGGTGTTCTACTAGAGGCTGAAGCCTTTCCAGTTCGATCTTGGCATTGTTGAGGCGGGCTTTCTCAACCTCTACTGCAGCTTGGGCGTTCTTGAGCTGCTCGAGATAAGGAAGTGCGTTAATTTTAAATAAAGGCTGGTTTGCCTCTACATAATCCCCCTCATCTACGTAGATGCTGTCCAGGATCCCCTCAACTTGTGGGCGGATTTCTACATTGACTTTACCTTCCACAGCGCCTAAATACTCAAATGTCGTAATGGTTGAATCTTTCTCTAGGGTCGCCACAGGCAAGGGGATGCCTGGATCTTCCTCCACTTCAGTTCCTCCGCAAGACAGTATCAGAAAGGATATAAGGAAGATTATCAAGTTATTGGCTGTGGATGTGAAAACCTTGTTTTTTAAGATATTCATAATTTTTATAGAATATAATTTTGATTTGATGCCTATATGAGGTCGCCAAAGCAGCGTTTTGACTACCAGAATAATTCAAGATCGATTCCAACAATTGTTTTTCGATCCAGTTTAGCTTCAATAAAAGTTGGTTTTAACGGTTTTTAACAAGGAAGGACTCAATTATTGCCCCTTTCAGGATGCGCCGTCATTTCCGTGTCTTCTCTCCGAAATAGGTTTGAAGGAGGGACCGCTACAGTTAAATAAACAATTGCTAAGCCCTATTTGGCGGCCGCCCTCATCAATAAAGGGAAATATGGTGGAAGCGTTAACCCTACAAATTTAATAGGGTTTGTTGGTCGTTTAGATTTTTCGCCCTATTTTTGGCAAATTGATCAGCAAGGAGAAACCCCATTTTTCATGGACAAAGTAATCTTGATAATGAAAGAGAAGCCACTTTGGCTATTTTATGGCTTTATCGGAACCTGTATCCTGGCCTTTATCGTTAGCCAAACTTTTTTTGATATGCAGGCCATTATGCCGGGAGAGTACGAGATGTTTTTCTGGTTTCTGGTTGTGGGTTTTGTAGCGCAGACCATTGACGGAGCTTTGGGCATGGCCTATGGCATTACTTCCAATTCGATTTTGTTGGGAATAGGCATTCCTCCCGCTTCCGCAAGCGCTTGGGTACATTTGGCAGAAGTATTTACTACGCTTGCCTCAGGAATTTCCCACTGGAAGTTGGGAAATGTAAAATGGGACTTAGCGAAGCGATTATTAATCCCCGGGGTGTCAGGCGCCGTGCTCGGAGCTTATTTCCTTTCGAGTATCGATGGTGAACAGATTAAGCCTTTTGTGTCCGTCTATCTCTTCGTAATGGGAATAGTGATTCTTAGAAAGGTGATCAAAAAGAACAAGCCTAAATTAAACCCTGAGGACAAAACTATCCCTTACCTGGCTTTGGTAGGAGGATTTGCCGATACAACAGGAGGCGGGGGCTGGGGGCCGATTGTTAACTCGTCGCTGATGAGCAAGGGGCAGACTCCCAGATACGCTATAGGGACTGTCAATTTCGTAGAGTTTTTTATCGCAGTAGCCGGTGCAGGTACGTTTTTCTTGTTTTTAGATGACATCAGCTGGGCAGCCGTGTTGGGCTTAATTCTGGGTGGGGTAGTGGCGGCTCCATTCGCAGCCATTATTTGTAAAAAAGTAAGCCCCAAAACACTAATGATCATGGTAGGGGTCCTGATCATGATTCTCAGCTTTAGAACCTTCTATCTCTCCATGGTGCTTTAATAGGCGGGTCTTATTGAAAAAAGAAAATTAATACCCTACTAATATAATAGGTTATTGGAAGTAATGAAAATAGCCCTTATATTTGAGGATATGATTGGTAAGTAATTTGATAGTAATGAAAGGGTGCCTCCTTGGTATGCTATGAACCGATCAAAAAAACCGCATTCAGGAAAAACAAAAATGAAAGCCATGATTACCGTACATCGAGGACATAACGCTTTTCCGCCAGCCTACCCATGTTGTTGCTGTCGATCAACACGGGAATTGTTTTAATTACAAATACTAAACCTCTAAGCAAAATCAATCATGTCTAAAAATACATCCCCTTCTTACCTAAATAATGGATCCACACCTGGGATTTTCAGCTTTCAAACTGTATCAAGAGCCAAGTCTTCCATTGAGGACACGTCAAGTCTGTCCGATTGGATCGGCACCCAAGAGTTTGTGTCTTTACAAACGCAGTCCTATGACCAAGAAGGCAAGTCAGCAACCCTGACCTTCAGTTTGACCGGATTTGCCGCCGAGCATTTCTCACTCATGAGGGGACTCATCGCCCTTGGGCAGCCACTAAGTTTTATTTTACAAGCGGTTCCCAAAACGCGAAACTTCAGCTTGCAGTTTGAAGTGGGTCAGGAACAGGAAGTTAATAGTTACTTAAGCAGGCTTTTTGCAATTATTGAATCCGAAATTCGTTTTAAACAGGTATTACGAAAAGTGATTGCCAATCAGGAAAGATTTGAGCGAGAGGAGAGATTGCTGTTCAACAACTTATAAGTTGACGTACAGGTTGGTGGATCTCTCCATCAGCACCAACTGAGAAGCTTCCTGGTCAGGAAGCTTTTTTTTATGCCATGGTTTTTGTGGAAGAAAGGATTATCGATCTTTTATAGATGGTATATCTTTACCTCTCGTTTGTTTTGTAAATTTTAAATGTAAATTTTGCGTCGCCAATTCTTACCTAGTTACCAATATTATAATGAACAAATATATTGACCTGATACAGCAAACCTTTGATTTTCCCACCAAGGAATTCAAGGTGGAAAACAACCAGCTCCACTTCAATGGTGTTAACCTGATGGACATCATTGATACCTACGGCACCCCGTTGAAATTGACCTACTTGCCTAAGATCAGTGAAAGCATTCAAAATGCAAAAAGTTATTTTACTAATGCCATAGAGGCGCACGATTACAAAGGGAAATATACGTACTGCTACTGTACCAAGTCTTCTCATTTCAGCTTTGTTTTGGATGAAGCACTGAAAAACGACATCCATATCGAAACTTCCTCGACCTTTGATATTCCGTTGGTAAGGAAGTTATATGAGCGCGGGAAAATCACCAAAGAAACCTACATCGTCTGCAATGGTTACAAAAGAGAGCAATATTTGCGGAACATTACGGACCTTCTAAATGATGGTTTTGTCAACTGTGTACCCATTCTGGACAACCTGGATGAAATCGACTATTATCTGGAGCATGTAAATGTACCTTTCAAAGTAGGGATCAGAATAGCTTCCGATGAGGAGCCGAAGTTTGGTTTTTATACTTCCCGACTAGGCGTGCGATACAAAGACATCATTGACCTGTACGAAAGCAAGATCAAGGGTAATCCCAAGGTAAGCCTGAAGATGCTGCATTTCTTTATCAACTCAGGCATCAGGGATACAGCGTACTATTGGTCTGAGTTGACCAGGTTTATTCAGAAATATGTGGATTTGAAAAAAGTCTGCCCCGAGCTGGATACCATGGATATTGGCGGAGGCTGGCCGATCAAGACCAACGTCTTCTTTGATTATGATTACCAATACATGGCTGATCAAATCATCAAAAACATCAAATGGATGTGTGCCAAGAACCACACGATTGAGCCCGACATTTTCACTGAGTTTGGTAGCTATACGGTAGGGGAGAGCGGGGCTGTGCTATATTCTGTACTGGGAGAGAAACTCCAGAATGACAAAGAGCTGTGGTACATGATCGACGGGTCTTTTATCACCCAACTACCCGATAGCTGGGGTTTGAACCAAAAATATATCATGTTGGCCGTAAACAACTGGGCTGAAGAATATCATAATATATCCCTCGGCGGGCTGACTTGCGATAGCATGGATTATTACAATTCGGAGGCGCATCAATTTAACATATACCTTCCGAAAGTAGAAGCCCCGAAGAAGCAGTACATTGGATTCTTCCATACTGGGGCATACCAGGAGTCCTTAGGAGGATACGGCGGAATCCAACATTGCCTGATTCCCGCACCAAAACATGTGATTATTGACCGGGACGAGGAAGGGAACATCACCCACAGGGTTTTCGCTCCTGAACAATCCAATGAGAGCATGTTGAAAATCTTGGGATACGAGTAAGACAACATAGGTGCTTCTTTGGGTAGGCTTGTGGAACTATTCGCTGGACCCGTTCCTAGAAAAATACCAGGTTTTTTTTGGTCAGCGGGTTTTTCTCAAAAGTCGCGTTGGCGAAACCGTTGTTTCATTGAAGTGGTAGCTTCCGCGTAGATCAAGAGGCTAAAGAGAAGGGGGTTGGTAAAAAAGTTTACCAACCCCTATTTTTTTATCGGTTTTTTCGCCAAAGCAAGCACGCCTGTTTCAACTCCCTGGATAAACGGGTTGTTCTTTGGCAGGTACGCAGCCTCCAGAAACATTGAATGCATTAATTTTTTTCCATATACTTGACTATATTTAGTAATGAGAAATGGAAAATTCTAATTTTATTCAGTTGCAGTGATATTGATGACGTATTCCACAAACTTATATAGCAACCTAATATCAACCTGATGAAAACAAAATTTAAAATTGCACAACAACGGCGGGGCAGACTGTTGCTGGGGGCAGCGTTGCTTCTGTCTTTTCCTGTTCTGGCCAGCGGACATAGTGCTCCCGATGCAGAAATGGAGGCTCCCTGGGGTCAGCCAAGCCTTGCAAGCCAAAGTGGGATTTCGGACGTTTTACTACTTGATCAGACGCAGGATGTGGCTGTATCCGGTACCGTGGTCGATCAGGATGGAGAGCCTATTCCCGGAGTGACCATTTCAGTACCAGGTACCACTATAGGTACGGCTACTGACCTAGACGGCAAGTATGCACTATCTGTTCCCGAAGGTGCAACGCTGGTGTTTTCTTTTATTGGCTATATCTCCCAGCGGATAGAAGTTGGCGGCCGAAGTGTCATTGACATTACATTGAATGAAGACATAGCTGCACTGGAGGAGGTGGTAATTGTGGGTTATGGTACGCAAAAGAAGGTCAACCTCACGGGAGCTATTACAGCAGTGAAAGTAGACGAACTCAATACTATTTCCACTGCTAACCTTTCCAATACCTTGGCGGGCCGGGCACCGGGAGTAAATATTACTGGAACTTCGGGCTTGGCAGGAGCTACTTCTTCTATTAGGATACGGGGAGGTTTTGGCGAGCCATTGTTTGTCATTGACGGAATCGTGAGAGACAAGGAGGCCTTCGACGCTTTGGAAGCCAATGAGGTAGATCAATTAAGCTTTTTGAAGGACGCCGCTACGGCATCTATCTATGGATCTAGGGCGGGCAATGGCGTGGTGTTGGTGACCACGAAAAAGGGAGTGGCGCAAAAGCCTACCTTTACTTTTCAGACTTCTTACACCGCCTCTTCACCAACGCAGACACTGCTGTCTGATATGACAACGGCTACCGACGAGTTGATCTATCAAAACAGGGTCGCAGAGTTTTTGGGAACCACTCCTCCCAATGGTCCGGAAGAGTTTGCCTATTTTGAGAACAGAAGCTACAATGTCAATGACTTCATTTGGAGGAATCCTTCCAGCCAAAACTATGCATTGAGTGTTTCCGGAGGTGATGAGAGGATTACCTATTATTCTTTATTGAGTTATAGAGGTGAAAAAGGCTCCTACAAAGGATTGGATCATGGGAAATTCAATTTGAGGACCAACGTGACAGCAAAGGTTTCTGAGAGCATCAGTGCAACGCTGAACGTGTCCGCTAACCAACAAAACCACAACCGTTTCTATTGGCCGTTTTCTCCGGATGATGACTATGATGTATCAGATCTGTATAGGGTGACGTTTAACTGGCCGAAGGTTTATCCCTTCTACACTGAAGCAGATGGTACGCCCGCTGACTACATCACCGACTACCCCGTCCAGACGCCCATGGGAAGCTGGCTGGCCTGGAACGTAATAGACCAAGTAGTGGGGGACCGCTACATCAACACCAAAAAGCGTCAAGTAAATGCGATCTTATCTTTAGATATAGATTTAGGCAAATACGTACAGGGCTTGTCAGGACGATTGTCCGGAAATTATCTGGCTGAAGACTACATGCGGAAACGGTACCTCACTTTTCAGAAAAACTACACCTTCAACCAGGCTGATCCCGATGGCAACAGGTTTTTGCCTGGTCCACCGGACCCAGACCGATACAATACCTTCAACTTTAGCCAGAATGAGCCTTTTTTGAGTTACGAAATCAACACCCGTTGGAGCTATCAGTTGAACGCTTTTTTGAATTACAACAGGACTTTTGAAAAGCACGGTATTTCCGCCATGTTGGTATATGAACAAGCCGAAAGCGGTTTATATAGTGCTTTTGCCAGGGCAGAAGACCCCATCACCAATATTGATCAGGATTTTGCCTACTCCACGGATGCAGAAAGACGTTTTGGTCAGGGGTATGAGGAAATTGGCGCCCGTCAGTCCCTTATTGGCAGGGCCAACTATAATTTTGACGAGCGTTACATTGCGGAGTTCTCCTTCAGGTATGATGGCAACACTTTGTTTCCCGAGGATAGCAGATGGGGTTTCTTCCCTTCGGTATCCGCAGCGTGGAGAATATCTGAAGAGGCTTTTATGCAGGATCATGGCTGGCTGGAGGACGTTAAGCTCCGTGCTTCTTACGGGACGACCGGGAATGATCTCGATATCAATGGGGACGACATCCGGCCTTTTTCCTTCGCCAGTACCTATACCAATGCGGGGGCCTACATCTTTGGAAATGAACTATATCGGGCAATTGCCCCGGGACCTACCCCCAATCCGTATTTAACTTGGGCAACTTCCACCACTTACAATCTGGGGTTGGATGTAGCCGTGATGGACGGAAGGCTTTCGGGTACGTTGGATGTGTTTTATAAAAAAGAGAAAGATATTCTAGGTTCCAGGTTGGTCACCTTACCGGATAACTATGGGCAATCGCTGGCACCGGAGAATTACGCAGAAAGATCCTGGCGGGGTGGCGAGGTATCTGCCCTGTGGCAGGACCATGCCTGGGACAACCAAGTCCGCTATTCCATACATGGTAACTTAGGTTATGCACGGGACCAGTGGGATGTACTCGATCAGGCTGCGATTTTTGAGCCAGGAGGCAATCGCGCCTCTGAATCCGCCATAGGCCAACCGGTGGATAGAATATTCGGGTTAAGGTCTTTTGGTATCATCAGATCCCAGGAGCAGCTGAATGAATTGTTGGAAGCTGGCTTTAAGCAATTTGGACGGGATCCTTATTTGGGCGGGTTGTTGTTTGAAGACATTAGGGGAGATGGTTTTTCCCCCGGTCCTGACGGAAAGGTAGATGGGAATGATTTCCAACTGTTGTCGGCTAATGCGGCTCCCAGGATCAACTATGGTTTTGGGTTCGGTTTGAACTGGAAGAATTTCTCGCTCAACACACACTTCCAGGGAGTAGGCGTGTATGACCGCATCATTAGCAACCAGGAAGGACCAGGCATGCGTCAGCACGGCGGAGCAATTCGTCCGTACTACCCCATATGGGCATCGGACGTGTGGACCCCCGATAATGTGGATGCAAAATACCCCAGAGTGATCGGAAGCAACTGGTACGAATCCGGAACAGGAGAGTCCTCTTTCTGGATAAAAAACGGCGCCTATCTTCGGTTAAAAAATGTAAACCTTGGATATAATCTGCCCGCCAATTGGATCGGTGCACTCAACCTAAGCAGTGCCCAGCTATTCTTTAACGGGACAAATTTATTTGCGATCTCGGCCATAAAGGAGTTTCATGATCCCGAGCAGAAGAACTATGACTCTTTCCCGATTATGCGCTCATTCACGCTTGGAGTAGATGTAAGGTTTTAAATAAAGAGATATTATAATGAAAAAGATACTATATGCCTTATCCACATCCACAGTTCTTCTCTTCGGAAGCTGTGGTGATATACTCGACATAGAGGATATCCAGAACTATAATCCCGAACTCGTGTGGAATGACGAAAACCTTGCTACCGCCTACATGGCCAACCTTTACCCCATGTTTGGGAACTGGAACACGGGAGCGGATCGCAACAGTGAGCAAATAGCGGGCATTGACTTTTATTCCGATCGGGTTACCATTTCCAATGCTGCTTATAAAAGTTGGAATTTTGATCGCATCCGATTGATCAACCAGGCATTGCTAGATGTGAACACGGGAACACTTGACCAAGAGGTAAAAGACCAGATCATTGGCCAGGCCTTGTTTATGAGAGCTTATGCCTATTTCGATATGGTTAAACATCATGGGGGCGTGCCTTATCTCAAGGAACCCCAAGATCGGTACGAGGACGACCTATATGTGGCAAGGAATACCACCGAAGAATGCTTCCAGTTCATCCTAGAGGATTTAGACCAGGCAATTGCTTTGCTGCCTCGCCGAATATTACCATCATCAGGAGATTATGGGAAAATAGATGGGAACTTCGCTGAGGCTTTTAGGGCCAAGGTGCTTTTGTACAAAGCTTCGCCCCAGTTCAATCCTTCAAATCCTTGGGATAATACCTATTGGACGGACGCCCATGCAGCGAACAAGGAGATTTACGAGAGTCTAATGGCTCAGGGATATGCCTTGGTAGAGGATTATTCAGATATTGCATTGTCGGAGCGAAATTCCGAAGTAATATTCTCCGTAATCAATTCCTATCCAAACAAAACTGCCGCTTGGGACCATGGTGTGAGACCTGGTTCGGAAAGCAGGGGTCCGGCCTCTGCCGTGCCCACCTGGGAATTTGTAAAAGAATTTCCCATGAAAGACGGTAAGCGTTATGACGACCCTTCCGGTGCGTACCATAGAACTGATGAGGAGTTTTTGCAGGATTTTTGGACCGATCGTGACCCACGTTTTGACAAATCGATTGTTTGGAACGGTAAAATCTATGAAGTATCCGGAAAGACGGGAAGACGGCAATATACGGCGCTAGGCATAGCCCACGAATTGGACGATTTTGGTGTTAACCCAAATGCTGCAACGAACTCCACCAACCTCGACCGGTATACCGGATTCTTCATTTTGAAGAACAGCTTGCTGAATCTGACCCAAGAAGAAGTACAGCAATACGATGTTGACTATGTGGTGATGCGCTTGCCGGAGGTCATGTTAAACTATGCAGAGACCGCCAACGAGACCGGCGACATGGCTGCAGCCCTGGAGATTTTGCGTCAAATCCGCCAAAGAGCAGGGATCGAACCGGGAACTGACGGCAACTATGGTATCCGAGCAACCAACCGGGAGGAAATGCGGGAAGCCATTTTGGCTGAGCGAAACATAGAATTTTGCTTTGAAGGACATCGGTTTTGGGATCTGCGAAGGCTCAGGATGCTCGATAGGTTACATGGTACCACGAAACATGGCGTGGAAGCTATTGCGGTAGAGGCCGATGGACGCGAGATGCCTATGTCACAGGCCCGGCAGAAGGCAGCAAGTTATGAGCTGGAACCACAAGACTTTAAGTATAGCCTATTGCAGGTTCCGCGCTCGGGCGTTCAAGTCAATGTGGTTCCGGAAAACTACTATTTCTTCCCGATTCAGGAGAGCGTGATCACTAGAAATACCAATATTGAACAAAACATCGGTTGGGGCGGGACATTTAATCCGACCCTGGAGTAGCCAGATGTGAAGCGTTGAGCGAGCAGCCCGGATAGGGCTGCTCGCTTTGTTTAAGGACGGAAGCTTGGATTGGAGAGGCACCAACACCTTTATCCAAAAGTATATAGGTTGTGCCTAAAGTGTTCTGGAACATTTCTTTTTTAAAATATACATTGTAGTTTTATATCCTTCGTCCCAAGTGTACTCAAAATATTTTTGGCGATTCCAAACAATAAACCAATGAAACTATACAAAACCAGACGTGGCATTTTAATCCAACGGGATGCTTCTTACTATTTGTTGCCTGACGCTCCATGGGATGATTTTGTAAATGATGATAACCTTTATGACAAGATGTTTGAGGTGGCCAATAGCCGTTCAGAAATTTCCTCGGGATCGGAAATCATTGACCAGGAATTACTGACTCCTATCGAGAATCAGGAAATTTGGGCCAGTGGGGTGACCTACTACCGCAGTAGAGTAGGTCGAGAGGAAGAATCCAAACAAAGTGGCGGAGGTGATTTTTACGCCCGGGTGTACGAGGCGGAGAGGCCGGAACTCTTTTTTAAGGCGTCCGCGCACCGGACCGTCGGGCATGGTGGAAAAGTTCGGATCCGGAGAGATTCTGTCTGGGACGTCCCAGAACCTGAGCTAACGTTACTGATCACCTCTTCTGGCAAGATTGTCGGATACACGATAGGGAACGACATGAGCTCACGGAGTATAGAAGGTGAAAACCCCTTGTATCTTCCTCAAGCTAAAAGTTATGATGGTTGCGCCTCTATTGGTCCTTGCATTTACGTGACACAAGAACCATTATCTATGGAGACATGGATAACCTTGGACATCCTTCGTGATGGCGTAAGGGTCTTCGAGGGGAAAACAGCGCTTAGCCAAATCAAGAGAAAGTTAACCGATCTGGTTTCCTTTCTGTATCGGGAATGCAGCTTTCCCTATGGCAGCCTGTTGATGACGGGAACGGGGATTGTGCCTGGGAACGATTTTACGTTACAGCAGCATGACGAGATCAGGATCACCATAGGTCCCATTGGCACCTTGGTAAACTTTGTAGAATAATTTTCTTAAACAACGTGATGATGACACTAACAGGGAAAAATATAATTGGGGATCGCCTATGGGGAGATGGACCAAGCACGTTCCATGCATTTAATCCTTCTACTGGACAGGCGATGGATCCGGCTTTTGCAGAGGCTACTTCAGAAGAAATAGAGGCAGCTGTTCAATTGGCGAGTATCGCATTCCAGGAGTACCGTCGAAAAAGTGGCACGGAGCGGGCAGCGTTGTTAGAAGCCATTTCCTTAGAGATCTTAGCGCTGGGAGAGGATCTGATTCGCCGTTGCATGGAGGAAACAGGTTTGCCCGAGGCCAGGCTAACAGGAGAGAGAGGTAGAACCGTGAATCAATTAAAACTGTTCGCCGATTTGCTTCGGGAAGGTTCTTGGATAGAAGCTAAAATCGACCATGCCGATCCCGCGCGAAAACCAGTTCCCAAACAGGATATCCGAAGCATGCTGAAGCCCATAGGCCCAGTGGCAGTTTTTGGAGCGAGTAATTTCCCCTTTGCTTTTTCTGTGGCAGGGGGAGATACGGCTTCTGCTCTCGCGGCGGGTTGCACGGTAGTGGTAAAGGGCCATCCAGCCCATCCAGGTACGTCAGAAATGGTTGGGCGGGCCATACAGCGTGCAATAGAGAAGTGTAACATGCCGAAAGGGACTTTTTCCATGCTCAATGGGACCTCTGTGGAGGTGGGCTTAGGAATGGTGGAGCATCCGCTGATAAAGGCAGTTGGTTTTACCGGTTCTTTCCAAGGGGGGAAGGCACTATTCGATGCTGCAGCAAGAAGAGACGAGCCCATCCCCATCTTTGCGGAAATGGGGAGCGCCAATCCGGTATTTGTTTTGCCAGGTGCTTTGGCAGAGCGAAAGGATGCCATTGCCCAAGGTTTGTCCGCTTCGGTTACCTTAGGAGTTGGGCAGTTTTGCACCAATCCCGGACTGGTTTTTCTCCAGCTGTCCGAAGACACCACACTATTTAAAAAGACCTTGGCTGAACACGTGGCGACAAGCGCTGCGGGGGTTATGCTTTCTTCCGGTATTTCTAAAAACTACCATTTAGGCCTGGAAAAGGCAAGCGCCATCCCGGGTGTAGAGGTGTTGGCCAAGGGCCAAGATGGAGGTAGTTCCTGTCATGGTACCTCTCACTTGTTGCATGCCACAGCGCAGTCTTTTCTGAATGAACCGGCGCTTCAGGAGGAAGTATTTGGGCCATCTACTTTGTTGATCACCGGAGAGCCAGATGAACTAA
>Ga0079224_100004793_pt1 | contig 17607 bp, 14 predicted proteins | sample Stecom2015_FD_80414 | JGI IMG/M metagenome (GOLD analysis project Ga0079224, IMG submission 80414) | Agricultural soil microbial communities from Utah to study Nitrogen management - Steer compost 2015 | ecosystem: Environmental > Terrestrial > Soil > Agricultural land | place: USA: Utah...
CAGCGTCGCAGAGAACCTCCAGAATTCCGGGTGGGAAGTCACCACGGTTGCAGAGCAGCACGGCATCGTGCCGGCAGCAAGCGGGGGCGCCCGCAGCTCCTGCGCCATCGCCGATTGCCCTCCTTCTGTCAGCACTTACAGCGCGGTCAATGTGACCGTCACCCGTGAGACCTGTGCCAGCATCATTGTCAGCCTGGCGGCCTTGCTGCGCAGTGACGATACCCCCTCCGCCACGGAAAATTGCCTGACGCCTGCCGCTGTCCCGATGTCGCGCACTGCCACGGCCAGCAAGCCCATGTTCGTTGCCTTCTCTGCCGGCACAACCCTGCTCACCCTCTGCACCAACGATGACAATCCCCAATTGCTGCAAGCGGTACTCGATCAGCTACTGGGAACAGGTTTATGCGCTGCAATAGTCGGTCAAGCTGGTATCGCCGACCTGGGGGTCTCTCTACTGGAATTGAGAGATGGCCTGGCCCTTCTGCGACCTGACCTGGCTCTGGGATCTCCCGAAGAATTACTCGACGCCAGAGTGACTGTGGCAGAATTGATGGAAGTATCCTTGAATATGCTTGAAGCCGGCGATCCAAATGCTCTGGCTGCGTTGCTCAATACCGAGGAAATCAGACTGGGAGATCTACTTTCAATCGACCCGGACTACCTCAACAACGCCACTGCCCTGGCAACCAGGATTGGAGTGAGCGATCTCATCAGTGCGGGTGTGTTGCTGGCCAACCAGCAATGTCTTCCAGGGACCGGCTGTTACAGCAATGGAATCCCCGCCTCCATCGATCTTGGCCTGGTGAAACTGTCAGCAGATATAGGCCTGATACAGGCACCCGTTATCGCCATTGGCCCGGTCGGATGCACCGATGGCAGCGCTGGACCTGGGTGCACAGCGTGGCGCACAGAAGCCAGGCCTGCACAGATTGACATCAGCTCAACTGTAGAAATCGATCTACCCCTGGTGCTTAATCTTACTTTGAATCTCGACGTGGTTGGCGCCAGTGCAACAGCGGGGCTTACCAGTGTTACACAGATTCCTGCTCCAGGATCAGGTGAAGAGGCTGATCATTATGAAGTGCTGGCAGGGGCTGTATTGCACCCATTATCGCTGCAAACCACGGGTAACCTGACTCTTACTGCAGTGGATCTTCTGACACAGATCCCCCTCCTGGGAGATCTTGTGAAAGGGCTGTTGAGTATTCTATACAGCGAGACTCTGTTATCCACTACAGCCGCGAATCCCGGAACGTCCAACATCAATCTGGTCCCAGTTGAAATAGTTGGCGAAGCGCAGGATGCGTATTATGTCTGGCCGTCGGATGACCCCATGCGCTTCCAGTTGGGGAGCCTGGAGCTCGATCTACTGCAGGTCATTGACGACACCACCAGCAGCAACGTGGGTTTGATCTCAGAGGTCAAGAAATGCGCATTGGTTGTCCTCTGCGCTACGGAGGAGAGACCTGCCACGGTATCCTTGGGCGCGCTTCTTTCCTCCATTAACCAGCTCCAGAAACCTCTGGTCGAGATCGTGTCCCAGCAGCTGTTCCCGGTGCTCGAAGCCTTGGGAATCGGCTTGAATGAGACAGAAGTTAAAATCCTTGATATCAGCACCGGCTCGGCCACTCTGGCCATTTAGTCAACGGAGATAATGCGTGCTCAATAGAGAATCACCGCTGTCATCAAGGAAATCGGAAGCTCGTCAACGGGGAGCATCCGCCATCGAGTTCGCCTTGGTGTTCCCGTTCGTTCTACTGATATTCTATGGAATCATCTGCTATTCCCTCATCCTCCTGCACAAGCAGGCAGTGACTTCCATTTCGGCGGAGGCGGCGCGTGCGGCACTGGCGGCTGGAGATGTGGCAGGAATTCAGGCGGAGATTCAGAATACGATCAACGGACACGGATGGATCGCGGACAGGATTGAGGGTTGCCGGGACGGCGGTGCCTTCTATACCTTGACCGGAAATCAGCTGCAGCTTTGCCTGAAGGCATCTCTTCCCAACGATCCGCCCATGCCCACGATCAACCTGAGCGCATTCGGCCTGCCGTCACTGCCCCCGGATACCAGCGGTATGCTGCAAACCGAAACCTCAGTCCGATGGCAGCCCTGACAGCCGCCATTCCAACCTAGCGCTTCTGCCCCGCCCCCTCCAGCATCAACGCCAGCTGAGTCCGGTTGCGCAGGTTGTAGATCCGCAGAATCTGCGACACGTAGATTTTCACGGTGTTTTCGGAGATGCCCAGATCGCAGGCGATCTGGTAGTTGGTGAGGCCCTTGTTGATGAGCATGGCCACCTCGCGCTGGCGTGGAGACAGCTTTTCGGCGGCGCTCGGCAGCAGGGCCACCACAGGGTCATTTTCCGCCGTCTCGGTAGGCACCCTGGACATAGCCTTGACTCCGTCGGAGCCAGGCTCACCTTCGCCATCGAATATGTCGCTCAGCGATTTGCTCAGCAGCGTCAGGTTTTGGCTCAAGGTTCGGACCTGGGATTCGGCCATGCGCCGCTCGATTTTGTTCAATACGCGGGTGATACCATCGACCAGCAGTTTGAGATCGAGAGGTTTCTGGAAATAGTCCGAGACGCCGGCGCGCAGGGCATTGATCACGTCTGCGGTGTCGGCGTCACCGGTAAAGATGATGGTTTCGAAAATGCGATCGTTGCCGGCAATGGACTTCAGCGCCTCCAGCAGCTGGATACCGTTCATTTCCGGCATCCGGAAGTCGCTGACTACCAGTACCACGTCCGGGTGGGCGGTGAACTGGATGAGCGCATCGTGGGATCCTACGGCATCAATGCAGGAGAACCCCTGCCCCGTCAGGAACTCCACCAGTTCTTCTACGACCAGTGGTTCGTTGTCCACCACGAGAATTTTCTGATTGGATTTCACTTCGTTCCCTACTGACCCGCTGTCCCTTATTGGAGTTGAGAGTTTCAACGGCATGATGACCCCATTAATCCCGTCATTTTTAGGGCTCGTTATTTGCAGCAATTTGACATATTTACGCTGTGGATACAAGCAGCCCCGAGCACCTAGAACACCACAGTCTTGTTGTCGTTGATGATGATGCGGTGTTCGCAGTGCCATTTGACCGCACGGGCGAAGGCTGCACATTCGGCGTCGCGGCCGATCTGGACAAGCTCGTCAATGTCAAAGTTGTGGTCGATCTTCTCGACCGCCTGTTCGATGATAGGGCCTTCATCCAGATCCGTGGTGACATAGTGTGCGGTGGCCCCGATGATCTTCACCCCTCGCAGGTAGGCCTGACGGTAGGGGTTGGCACCCTTGAAGCCCGGCAGAAACGAATGATGGATGTTGATGGCGCGACCGGCCATCGCCTCACACATCTTCGGCGAAAGAATCTGCATGTACCGAGCAAGTGCCAGGAGATCCACTTTACGCTCGGCGATGATCTGCAGGATCTGATCTTCCTGTTCGGCCTTGTTCTCTTCACTCACCGGCAGGTAGTCATACGGAAGACCGTACCACTCGGTGATGCCGCGCATGTCCTCGTGATTGGACACCACGCCGACAATGTTGGCGTGCAGCACCCCGCTGCTCCAGCGGTGCAGGATGTCATGCAGACAGTGTCCGTGACGTGACACGGCGATGAGCACACGGGGTTTATTGGCCAGGTCGAAGAAATTCCAGCGCATGTCGAAGCGGGTGGCGATGTCGCTGAAGTCGGCGTCCAGTTTTTCGGTGCCCGGCAGGTCGGCCTCGACCTCCTCGAACTCAACCCGCATGAAGAAGCGGTTGACCACGGGGTCACGGTGCTGGGCGGCATCGCTGATGGTGGCTCCACGCTGAAACAGGAAATCACTGACTGCCCGGACGATGCCGTTGGCTTCGGGACAGGAAACGGTAAGGACGTATTTTTTGCGTTCGGTCTTGTTCATGCTCGCCGTTGGGTACTGGTCGGATACTGAGTGGAATGCGCGGGAATGGTACCACTATTTGCCGTTCCTGCGGCTCCTAATTACAATCCGGGGGAATCGGTAAACCACTCTCTTCGTCACGCCTGTCCGCAGGCAACAAGGAATCCATCATGAAAACACGCGCCGCTGTCGCCTTTGCCGCTGGCAAACCCCTGGAAATTGTGGAAGTTGACCTGGAAGGCCCCCGCGCCGGTGAGGTGCTGATCGAGATCAAGGCGTCCGGTGTCTGTCATACCGATGCCTTCACTCTCAGTGGAGACGATCCGGAGGGTGCCTTCCCGGCAATCCTCGGTCACGAGGGCTGCGGCATCGTCGTGGAGGTGGGCCCCGGCGTGAAATCCCTCAAACCGGGCGACACCGTGATCCCCCTGTACACGCCGGAGTGCCGCGAATGTGAGTTCTGCCTGCACCCGAAGACCAACCTGTGTCAGGCCATTCGCAGCACCCAGGGCCAGGGGCTGATGCCCGACGGCACCAGCCGCTTCTCCCTGGACGGCAAGCCCATCCTGCATTACATGGGTTGCTCGACATTCTCCAATTTCACGGTGCTGCCGGAAATTGCGGTGGCAAAAATCCGTCCTGACGCGCCCTACGACAAGGTTTGCTACATCGGCTGCGGCGTCACCACCGGCATCGGCGCGGTGGTGTTCGATGCCAAGGTGGAAGCCGGCAGCACGGTCGCGGTGTTCGGGCTCGGCGGCATCGGCCTCAACGTCATCCAGGGTGCGCGCATGGTCGGAGCCAACCGCATCATCGGCGTCGACACCAACCCCGCCAAGGCCGAGCTGGCCCGGCAGTTCGGCATGACCGACTTCGTCAATCCCCATGATGTTGACGACGTCACTGCCGCCATCATCGATATGACCGGTGGCGGTGTGGACTACAGCTTCGAGTGCATCGGCAACGTCAAGGTCATGCGCCAGGCGCTGGAGTGCACCCACAAGGGCTGGGGCGAGTCCTTCATCATCGGCGTAGCCGGGGCTGGGCAGGAGATCTCCACCCGCCCCTTCCAGTTGGTCACCGGCCGCTCCTGGCGCGGCAGTGCCTTCGGCGGAGCGCGCGGCCGTACCGACGTACCGAAGATTGTGGACTGGTACATGGACAACAAGATCAGCATTGACCCGCTGATCACCCACACCATGCCACTGGAAGACATCAACAAGGCCTTTGACCTGATGCACGAGGGCAAGAGCATCCGCTCCGTCATCCTGTTCTAGGGCCCGTCATGGACAGACTGCAGAAAAGCGTGCTGGTGATGGTGCTGCTCAACGGCTTCGCCACGCCCCTGATGCTGTCGTCCGTCAATGTCGCGCTGCCGGACATGGCCGACGCGCTGGCACTGAGCGCCATCAGCCTGAGCTGGGTGCAGATGATCTATCTGATGGCCAGCGCCATGTTCGTGATGCAGTTCGGCTCCCTGGCCGATCGGCTGGGGCGCAAGCGGGTGTTCCTGTATGGCACTGGCGCCGTGGTGGTGACCTCGGTGCTGGCAGCCCTGTCAGTCAACGGCACCATGCTGTTGAGCGCGCGCTTCCTGCAGGGAGCAGCCTCGGCAGCCCTGGCGGCCACCCAGGTGGCACTGGTCTCTTCAGTGTTCGCGCAGAAGGAGCGCGGGCAGATGATCGGCCTGCTGGTGGCATCCATCTATATTGGGCTGGCTGCCGGGCCGCTGATCGGCGGCTTCGTGATCGATGCAGTGGGCTGGCGCTGGGTATTTCTGCTGCAGATTCCGCTGGCACTCGTGGTGCTGGTGCTGGGCATATGGAGGGTGCCGGGCGAGTGGGCCGCGCAGTCGCGATCCCCGTATGATGCTGTCGGGTCCATCGGCTACAGCTTCGCCATCCTGCTGCTGTGTCTGGCGGTGTCGCGCATGCCAGCGCTCGACGGTTTCGTGTTGCTGCTGGCGGGCGTGCTGTGCATGACTTACGTGGTGCGCCACGCCCTGCGCAGCCCCGCGCCATTCTGGGACATGCGGCTCTTCTTCAGCAATCGCGTGTTCTCCATGTCCTGTGGCGCCTCCCTGATCATGTACAGCGCCACCTATGCCAATGTGGTGCTGATCAGTCTGTTCCTCCAGTACCTCAAGGGCATACCCGCCAGCCAGGCAGGTATGATCATGATGGTGCAGCCCTTGACCATGGCGGTCCTCTCACCCCTGGCCGGACGCCTCTCCGACCGGCTCGAACCGCGTCTGCTGGCCTCGGGCGGCATGGCGGTGACAGCACTGGGCCTGGCATCGCTGGCCAGCCTGACGAGCAGCAGCTCCCTCACGGCGATGGTGCTGGCACTGCTGCTGACCGGGGTGGGCTTCAGCCTGTTCTCATCGCCGAACGTCAATGCCATCATGAGTTCGGTGGAACCGCGGTTGATGGGCAGCGCCAGTGGTGCGGTGGCCACCATGCGGCTGCTCGGTCAACTGACCAGCATGGTGCTGGTAACCCTGATGCTGACACTGCTGCTGGGCGATGCCACCATTACCACCGAGCAGTATCCGCAGCTGGAACGCAGCATTCGCCTGAGCCTGGGGCTGGCCGCGTTGCTCTGTGTGCCGGGCATCGCCATGTCGCTGGCGCGGGGCCGCCTGCGGCCTTCTCCATGAAGTCCGCTCCACGACGTACACACTGATGTAAGGATGTAAGTTCACTGATTCACACTCAAGGAAGCACACCATGAAGCAGACTCTCCCCTTTGGACAATGGCCCTCCCCGCTCACCGCCAGCAGCCTGTTCGAGGCCACCGAGAGCATCAGCTGCCTGCGCCCTGCCAGCCACGGCGTCTTCTTCCTGCTGAGCCAGCCGGCCGAAGGCGGCGCGCTGGCGCTGATGTTCCTGTCCGCCTCGGGCACCACCATCCGCGTATCACCCAAGGGCATGAACCTGCGCTCCCAGGTGCACGAATATGGCGGCGCCCCCTATACCTTCGACGACAACGCTGTCTGGTACTGCCATTTCAGCGACCAGCGCATCTACCGGCAGGCTTTCGATCAACGCGCCGCCCTTGACCACGTAACGAGCGTTAGTGAAAAGCCGGTAGCGATCACGCCACGCACCTCCTCCGCAAGCCTGCGTTATGCGGACATGGTGGTCGACGCGCAACGCCAACGCCTGATCTGCGTGCGCGAGGATCATCGCGGCGGCGGTGAGCCTCACAATGCTCTTGTGGAGCTGCCATGGGAGATGCAGAGCGAAGACGGGCACGAGGGCCATGTGCTCTATGGTGACAGCGACTTCGTCGCCTCCCCGGTGCTGAGCCCCGATGGGCAGTGGCTGGCCTTCCAGACCTGGTCGCATCCGAACATGCCCTGGGATGACACGGAGCTGCGCATCGGCCGCCTGGACCGGCAAGAGCTGGCGGACCTGCGCCAAATTTGCCCGGATCAGCCCGGCGCCCTGATGCATCCGTCCTTCAGCCCCCAGGGCGATCTGTACTTCGCTGCCGACTGGAATGACTGGTGGAACCTTTATCGCATCGATGGCAGTCGCCTGAGCGCCGCCGTCCCGCTGGAGGGCACGGATGCGGTACTGCCGCAGGAGGCGGAGATGTGCATGCCGCAGTGGCAGTTCGGCCAGCATCAGTACGATTTCGTCGATGCCGACCGGTTGCTGGTCAGCATCAACCGCGACTGTCGCTGGACCCTGGCCCTGCTGGACCGGCCCAGCGGCCAGCTCACGCCATTGCACCGCGACCTGGGCGGCCTGGAGAACGTGTTCCATCACCAGGGCCGCGCCATCTACATGGCAGCACCAACGGACAGCGTCGGCGCCATCTATCGCGTCGATCTGGATCGCAGCCCCGCCCAACCCGAACGCCTCCTGCGTGGGCACAGTTCCGTGACACTAGCTGTCGACTTCATTTCCACGCCTGAGCACCTGAGCTACCCCAGCGGAGGCGAGATCGCACACGCCCTGTTCTATCCTCCCCGCCATCCACAGTGCCAGGCGCCGGCAGGCACCCTGCCGCCACTGCTGGTGAGCGTCCACGGCGGTCCCACTGGCACCGCCCGCGCCTCCTTCAACCCCATGATCCAATTCTGGACCACCCGCGGCTACGCCTGGCTGGACATCAACCACCGCGGCAGCGCGGGGTATGGCCGCCGCTTCCGGCAGCGCCTGTACGGGCAATGGGGCGTGGTGGACATCGAGGACATCGTCAGCGCGGTGCGTCATCTGGTGGACCAGGGACGGGTGGACCCGCAGCGCGTGGCCATTCGCGGGGGCAGTGCCGGTGGCTATGCCGTGATGGCGGCTTTGGTGGCCAGCGACCTGTTCCGCGCCGGAGTCAGCTATTACGGCATCGGCGATCTCGAGTTGCTGGCCCGGGATACCCACAAGTTCGAATCCCGTTACCTGGATCAGCTGATCGGTCCTTACCCGGAGCGGGCAGATCTCTACAGGCAACGCTCACCGATTCACCGCATCGCCGACATCCAGGCCTCTGTACTGCTGTTGCAGGGCATGCAGGACAAGGTGGTGCCGCCGAACCAGGCCGAGGCCATTCATGCCCTGCTCAGCGAGCGCAACCCCAATACCCGGCTGGTATGCTTCGACAACGAAGGACACGGCTTCCGCCGCCCGGAGAACCAGCAGGCAGCGCTGGAGGCAGAAGAGGATTTCTATCGGCACAATCTGCTGTGACGCACGCTAGACGGCCACAGCCGCCACCGGATGGTAGTGCACCGCCAGCCACACCGTGTCCTGGTCCGGGTGGGTCCACTCCACCCGGTGACGGCACAGGGCTGGAATATTGATGTAATCGCCGGGGCCCAGATCGTAGGTCTCGGCGCCATCTTCCAGGATGACGGTGGCGGCGCCGGTGATCACCAGCACCCATTCCTGCCAGTCCTGCTCGTACCAGAAATTGTCTGCGGAGCGATGGCCACGGGAAGTGATGCGTTCGATGCGCACGTCCTGACCGCTGGCAATGGTCTCGAATGCCTCCTCCTCGTCCCTGGCAGGCAGATTTGCCAGGATATTGCCTACTTTTTCCATCTCGGCTCCTCCGGTTTTTTCGTGTGACCCGTTCGACGCTTGCCCTTATAATGTGGGCGAACCGTCCAGAGGGGAACCCATATATGCTGAATCTGTTCGTTAAATCGCGATATCGGCCAATTCCGGCTCTTTTGCTGCTGATCGCCATTGGTGCCGGCAGTGCGCAGGCCCAGGACGCCATTGAAGAAGCGGATCTGGTCGGCGAGTGGCGCGGCATCTACAACATCAACATCGGCGGCGACCGGGAAATCATCTTCACTGTCACCCACGACGAGGACGGCCTGAAGGCCACCTTCGATGATCCCTCCCGCGGCATGCTGGCCATCAGCGTCGAGACAATCACCTTCGATGGCAAGAACATCCGCTTCCAGATTCCACGCATCTACGGCGACTACAACGGCATCGTGCTGCCCGCGCTGGGCAGTGATGGCAAACCGCTGCGCATCGATGGCGACTGGGCGCAGGCCGGCGAATTCATCCCCATCATGCTCAACCGCACACTCGCGGATTGACGCAAGGAGTTCACGATGAAATATCTGCATACGATGGTCCGGGTCAGCAACCTGGAGGAATCGCTGGATTTCTACTGCAACAAGCTGGGTCTGCAGGAACTGCAACGCCGCGAGAGCGAGCAGGGCCGCTTCACCCTGGTTTTCCTGGCCGCACCCGGCAACACCGAGGCCCAGGTGGAGCTGACCTATAACTGGGACCCGGAAGAATACGGCGAAGGCCGCAACTTTGGTCACCTCGCCTACTCCGTACCGGACATCTATGCCATCTGCGAGCGTCTGCAGAAGGCCGGCGTGACCATCAACCGCCCACCGCGCGATGGGCGCATGGCCTTCATCCGCTCGCCGGACAACATCTCCATTGAACTGCTGCAGGAAGGGGATCCCCTGCCACCGCAGGAGCCCTGGGCCAGCATGGCCAACACAGGCAAATGGTAGACCAGGCACGTATTGCCAAAGGAACAAAAAATCACCCACAGTGGATAGAGAATAAATGCAGCTACTCGATGGAAAACTGACTTCTGAACAGATCAAGGCAGAGATCGCCGATCAGGTCGATGCCATGCGCGCGCGCGGCGAAAAGGTGCCTCACCTCGCCGCTGTACTGGTCGGCAACGACGGTGCCAGCGAGACCTACGTGAATAACAAGGTGCTTGCCTGCGAGCGCGTCGGTTTCAAATCCACGCTGGTGCGTCTTCCCGCTGATATCAGCGAGCAGACCCTGCTGGCGAAGATCGACGAGCTGAACCGCGACGACGACATCGATGGCTTCATCGTGCAGGTGCCCCTGCCGAAGCACATCGATGAGATCAAGGTGACGCTGGCCATCGACCCGGCCAAGGACGTCGACGGTTTCAACCCTGCCAACGTCGGCAAGATGTGCCTGGGATTGCCCACCTTTATCTCCGCCACCCCCAACGGCGTCATGGAACTGCTGCAGCGCTATCACATCGACACCGTGGGCAAGCACTGTGTGGTGGTTGGCCGCAGCAACATCGTTGGCACGCCAATGGCAGTGCTGATGTCCCGCAACAGCAATCCCGGCAACAGCACCGTGACCCTCGTACACAGCCGCACGCCGAACATGGCGGAGATCTGCCGCAGTGCCGACATCCTGATCGTGGCCATCGGCAAGGCCAACTTCGTGACCGCCGACATGGTCAAGGAGGGCGCAGTCGTCGTGGACGTGGGCATCACCCGCCTGAGCGATGACACCCGCCCTTCCGGCTTCCGCCTCGCTGGCGACGTGGACTTCGCCGATGTGAAGGACAAGTGCTCCTTCATCACCCCGGTGCCTGGCGGCGTCGGTCCCATGACCATCGCTTCGCTGCTGCAGAACACGCTCAAGGCCCGACAGTGGCGCAATGCCGAATAATCGCTAACCGCTGCAAGGCGACCACCCGCGCTGGAGATAACCATGTTTGAACATCTGACTCCCCTGCCTGCCGACCCCATTCTGGGCCTGATGGCGGCATTTCGTGCCGACAGCAATCCGAACCGCATCGACCTCGGCGTTGGCGTCTACAAGGACGAGCAAGGCAATACAGCCGTCATGCGCGCCGTCAAGCAGGCCGAACGCCAGCTGCTGGAAACCCAGCAGTCCAAGACCTACGTCGGCCCGGCTGGTGCAGCGGGTTTCAACGAATTGGCCGCACGACTGATCCTGGGCGACGGACTGGCTGCCAGCCTCAGCGAGCGCCGCAGCACCTTCCAGGTGCCCGGCGGCTGCGGCGGCCTGCGTCTGGCAGCGGAAGTGCTCAACAAGAGCAAACCCGGCGCGCGAATCTTCGTCAGTGATCCCACCTGGGCCAACCATATTCCCCTGCTGGGCGAGGCGGGACTGCAGATCCAGAGCTACCCCTACTACGACTACGCCAGTCACAGCATCCGCTTTGCGGACATGATGGAGACGCTGCGCCAGGCCAAAAAGGGTGACCTGGTACTTCTGCATGGCTGCTGTCACAACCCCTGTGGCGCGGACCTGAACCAGGAGCAGTGGCAAGCGGTGCGCGACCTAGCGCTGGAGAACGGCTTCACGCCCTTTATCGACCTGGCCTATCAGGGGTTGGGAGACGGCATCGACGAGGACAGCTATGGCGTACGCCTGCTGGCCTCGGCGCTGCCGGAGCTGGTCATCGTCAGCTCCTGCTCCAAGAATTTCGGGCTCTATCGCGAGCGTGTCGGCGCGCTGACCGTGATCTGCGACACAGCCGCTGCTACCCGCGCCGCGGCCAGCCTGCTGGCGAGCACCGCACGCGGCATCTACTCCATGCCACCTGACCATGGTGCAACCGTGGTGGAAATGATCCTGGCCGATGCCGCACTGCGGGCGGACTGGGAGGCAGAGCTGACCGGCATGCGCGAGCGCATCAACGGCCTGCGGGAACTGCTGGTCACGCGCCTGCGTCAGGAAGGGGTGGCCCAGGACTTCAGCTTCATCCAGCGCGAAAAGGGCATGTTCTCATTCCTGGGAATTTCGGTGGCGCAGGTGCAGGCACTGGTCAAGGACTACAGCATTTATCTGGTGGATTCGAGCCGCATCAACGTGGCCGGCATCAACGCCGGCAACATTGATTATCTGGTACAGAGCCTGAAAAAGGTCCTGTAGCCAGGGCCTTTCGAGGGAGGCAGGCTAGCGGGTGGGCAGCACGGGACGCAGCCTTGCTGCCATGTCTCGCAACGCCTGTTCGGTGGTCTTCCAGTCGATGCACGCATCCGTGATCGACACCCCGTAGCGGATCTCTTCCAGATCGTCCGGAATCGGCTGGTTACCTTCACACAGGTTGCTCTCGATCATCACCCCGATGATGGAACGGTTGCCGTCGACGATCTGCTGCGTCACGCTCTGCAGCACGTCCAGCTGGCGCTGATGCTGCTTCAGCGAGTTGCCGTGGCTGCAATCCACCATGATGTTTTCCGGCAGCGAGGCCTTGCGCAGGTCCTGTTCACAGCTGGCCACGAACTCCGGCGCATAGTTGGGTTCCTTGCCGCCGCGCAGAATGACGTGGCAGTGCGGGTTGCCGGAGGTGCGGAACGCGGCCACCTGCCCGTCCTCCGTCACGCTGATGAAGGAGTTCGCCGAGGAAGCCGAGCGAATGGCATTGACCGCCACGCTCAGGCTGCCGTCCACATTGTTCTTGAATCCCACCGCCGAAGAAATGCCACTGGACAGTTTGCGGTGCGTGGGCGATTCGGTCGTGCGGGCGCCAATGGCGGTCCATGAAACCAGATCCTGGAGATACTGCGGCGAGATCAGGTCCAGGGCCTCTACAGCGATGGGCAGGCCCAGGGCATTGATGTCCAGCATCAGCTGGCGACCAATGCGCAGCCCATGTTCGATGCGATGGGTGCCATCCAGATGCGGGTCGTAGATCAGGCCTTCCCAGCCCACCGTGGTGCGGGGCTTTTCAAAGTACACGCGCATGAGAATCAGCAGGGTGTCGCTCAACTCGTCCGCCAGCGGCTTGAGCAGGCGGGCATAGGCAAGCGCCTCTTCCACATTGTGAATGGAGCAGGGCCCCACCACCACGATCAGGCGATGGTCTTCCCGGTCCAGCACCCCTTTCACTCCCTTGAGACCGGCCAGCACCGTTTCCAGCGCTTTACCAGCGACGGGCATGGCTTCCTTCAACTCGCGCGGACTGGGGAGGAGCTCCTCCTTGACGATGCGCAGGTTGTCATTCTCGTGCTTCTGCATGCTGTGTTTTCTCTCTTTTCTCTAAAAAGCTGTCATGTTCGTTCAGCCCCCGTGCGTCGATGTGTTCGTTCGAGCATGGGCGGGCTGTTGCGAAAGCACCATAGCCCAGCCGGTCGGGCGGAGTAAATCCCAATTTCTCTATCATGATATTCCAGTTTTCTGACCATCGCGTCACACGACCTCTTCGTCGACTCAAATGGGAATACGAATGGTTCCTATTTACAATAAGGGCATGACCTCTTATTATGCGAAAGTTCATTATCGACGGGGCCCCCTGCCCCATCCCGGAGAAATCATCATGCCATCCCACCCCACCCGCAGCGCCCCTTTTGCCTTGAACCGTCTCGCATTCGGCATTGCCATAAGCATCGGCAGCAGCCTGGTAACGAGCGCCATTGCCCAGACAGGCGAGCGCCAGATCGAAGAAGTCACCGTCACGGCCACCTATCTCACCCGCTCACTGGATGACATTGCTGGCACCGTTTCCGTCATCAGTGCCCAGGAGATCGAGCAGCAACTGGCCGACGACCTCAATGACATCACCCGCTTCCAGCCCGGCATCAGCATGGACACCGCCAGCCGCGGTGGCAACCAGGGGTTCGTGATCCGCGGCATTGGAGGCAACCGTGTGCTGACGGTTATCGATGGGATTCGCAGCAACGATATTTACGCAGCCGGCCCTGCCTCCTATGGCAAGGATGCCTTTGAAGTGGATGATCTGAAGGCTGTGGAGATCATCCGCGGTCCGGCCTCCGTGCTCTACGGGGCGGACGCCATGGGCGGAGCAGTCATTCTGCGCAGCAAGGATCCCCGCGACTATCTCGACGATGGCCAGAGTTCCGCTCTGTCACTGCGCAGCTCCTACAACAGCGTCAACGACCTGACCAAGCTGGGCGGCAGCTTCGCCTTCCAGAGCGGCGATGTTGGAACGGTCATCCAATACACCCGGCGCGATTTCAGCGAGAGCGAGATCAATGGCAGTGGCCGTCTCAATCCCCAGGACGGCGAGTCCAACAGCTGGCTGCTCAAGAGCGTCTGGACGCCCGGCGACGTGCAGGAACTGCGCCTGACCCTCGATTACTCCAACGAGCTGATCGACACCCGCATGGACAGCGATCTGGGCTCGTCCGTGCAGCGCTCCATCGGCGAGGACGAGACCGACCGGCTGCGCGCCAGCCTTGTGCACGTGTGGAACGCCGATCTGGCCTTCGCCGACACGGTGGAGACCCAGCTCCACTGGCAGCGCACCGACGCGCAGCAGTCCAGCGAGCAGACACTCACCAGTTATGCCTTCATCAACCCCGGAAACCCGGCCTCTTTCCGTGGCTCGGCAGCAGAGCGTTTCAGTGACTTTGAGTTCAATCAGGAGACCACCAATGTGGGGCTGTTGCTGACCAAGAGCCTGGCAACCGGCTCTGCGGAACACGCCATGATCTATGGATTTCATGTGGATCGCACGGAGACCGAGCGTCCCCGCCATCGCTGCGACACCGAGATTGCAACCGGCGCGGTCAGCTGTGCCATCCCCAGCTACCCGATGGCACCGCCCGAAGTTTTTCCGAACAAGACATTCCCGGACACCACCACCACCCGTGCCGGCATCTTCTGGCAGGACGAGATCACGCTGGGAGACAGCGGCCTGGCAGTCATTCCCGGCGTCCGCTACGACCACTACGAAATGAATCCGCACCCGGATGCGCTGCTCAACGGCGGGGGCGACATCAGCAACTTCGGCGGCTTCGACGTCGTGGACGTGGAGGAAGAAGAGGTCTCCGTCAACCTGGGTCTGATCTACGACCTGAACGACAACTACTCGATCTTCACGCAGTATTCCGAGGGCTACCGTCCGCCGAACTTCGACGAATCCAACCAGGCCTTCGTCAACCTCGGCCACGGGTACGCCACGGTGCCGAACCCCGATCTGAAGGCCGAATCCAGTCAGGGTTTCGAGGCGGGCCTGCGCGCCAGTTTTGCGCGCAGCAACTTCAGTGTGGCGCTGTATGAAAACCGCTACGAGGACTTCATCGAGTCGCAGTCTGCCGGTGTGGTCAACGGCATCCTCCTGTTCCAGGATGCCAATATCGGCGAGGCGAAGATCCGCGGCGTCGAGGTGGCGGGCACCCTGCTGGTCAGCAACAACTGGCAGCTGCGCTCCTCCATCGCTTATTCGCGCGGTGAAGATGAGATCTCCAGCCGCCCGCTGAACTCGGTGGATCCGCTCACCGGAGTATTCGGCGCGCGCTACGACGCCGACGACGGCCGCTGGGGCGTCGAGACCCTGCTGACGCTGGTGGATGACAAGGACCGCGTCTCCGATCCTGATCTGGCCAAGGGGGAGAGCTACGGGCTGGTGGATCTGATCGGCCACTACAACCTCAGCCCCAACGCCTCATTGCGTGTCGGCGTGTTCAACCTGTTCGATGAAGAGTATGCGCGCTGGAGCAGCATCAGCGGACTGTCCGCCACTGACACAGACAACCTCGCCAAGGCCCAGGGGCCTGGCACCAACTTCCGCGTAGGATTCAACTATGACTTCTAAAATAGACACTTCCACGCCCTGCACAGAAGCGGGGCAAAGGAAGGCACCATCAGGGGCCAATATCATGAAAAAGATTCTCCAACCCACCCTGCTGGCCTTCAGCATGGCGTGGAGCCTGAGCGCAGGCGCACAGGATGACGACTTCGGTGTGCTGGTCATGGCACACGGCGGCTCGCCCGAATGGAACCAGGGAGTGCTGGACACCGTGGCGCCCCTGACCGCCCGCCACAACCTGGAGGTGGCCTTTGGCATGGCGGATGCGGTCTCCATGCAGGAGGCGGTGACCCGCCTGGAAGAACGGGGCGCCGATCGCATTGCCGTGGTCCGTCTGTTTGTCAGCGGCGAGAGCTGGTACGAGCGCACCGAACAGATCCTCGGCATGCGTGATGGAGCCCCGGCACGCGGCGAGGCAGCCGGCCATCCCGAGCACATGGCAGCCGACGCTCATGCCGGGCATGGCGCAGCGGCGAGCCAGGATGCCCACGCAGGGCACGGCGGTGGCGTTCCCGACGGCAGCGCCGGTGCCACGCGTGCAGCAGCAGACACAGACTCTCACGCCGGCCACATGGCTGCGGCGGAACCGGCAGCATCCGCCGGCATGGGGCACAGCATGGAATTCTGGCGCATCGACACGGATGCCGAATTCGCGCTTAGCAAGCCCGGGCTGGCCGATGCGGAGGAGATGGCGGATGTACTGCTGGCCCGTGCCACTGCCCTGAGCAGGAATCCTGCCCGGGAGGATGTGCTGATCCTGGCACATGGTCCGGGCGACGACGCAGAGAACGAGCGCTGGCTGGCGTCCATGGATGAGCGCGCCGAACTGATCCGCGACACGCATGCCTTCCGTCGGGTGAAGGTTGCTACTCTGCGCGAGGACTGGGAAGAGAAGCGGGTGGCAGCAGAGCAGGAAGTGCGCGAATTCGTGACCAACGCCAACGCTACCGGCGGCACGGCCATCGTGATTCCCTACCGGGTCCACGGCTTCGGTCCCTACGAGAGGGTGCTGGAGGGTCTGGAATACGTCGCTGACGGACAGGGACTGATTCCCCACCCCGGTGTCACCCGCTGGATCGAAGCGCAGATCGCGATTCTTGAAGAGGAGCTTTGAGCGCTACCTTGAGGCCGGGCCTCATTATTCCTGGCCCTGGAAGTCGCGCAGCCGCATGCCGCCGATGAACAGGGCCAGCATATAGATTATCAACCCTGCGGTGCAAAGCACAGCGATGTTGCCGATTCGTGTCCAGGAGCTCCACTCCAGCCACATGACCCAATCGCCCGCCATGTACCATAGAAAAAGACACATGGCAGCGTTGGCGAACAGCATCCGCAACAGGAAGACTCCCCATCCCTTCTGGAAGACAAAAGTCCCCTGCCGCAGCAGCCCCGCAAGCAACAGCCCCGCATTCACGTATGCCGCGATCGAGGTGGCCAGCGCCAGCCCCGTATGGGCGAAGTCGAAAACAAACACCAGCAGGATGTTCAGCACCATGTTGGTGACCATGGCGATGATGCCGATGCGCACTGGAGTGACCGTATCCTGACGGGAATAGTATCCGGGGGCGAAGATCTTGATGGACATGAAGGCCAGCAGTCCCAGGGTATAGGCCTGCAGGCTGCTGGTAACCTTGGTGACGTCGTCCACAGAAAAATTCTGGCCCTGGAACAGGGTAATGATCAGCGGTTGCGACAGCAGCACCAGGGCCAGGCTGGCAGGCACGGCGATCAAGAGCACCAGCCGCAGCGCCCAATCCAGCATCGCGGCAAAGGCATCCACCGACCGTTCCGCATGCCGGCGTGACAGGCTGGGTAGCACCACGGTGGCGATCGCAATGCCAAAGATGCCCAGCGGCAGCTCCACCAATCGATCAGAGAAGTACAACCAGGACACGCTGCCGGATACCAGCAGGGAGGCGATGAAGGTGTCCAGCAA
>Ga0079224_100004794_pt1 | contig 17605 bp, 15 predicted proteins | sample Stecom2015_FD_80414 | JGI IMG/M metagenome (GOLD analysis project Ga0079224, IMG submission 80414) | Agricultural soil microbial communities from Utah to study Nitrogen management - Steer compost 2015 | ecosystem: Environmental > Terrestrial > Soil > Agricultural land | place: USA: Utah...
CACTTTTTTTGTGCTGAATGGGATAGGCCAATTTTTTAAGTCCCCAATCTTCCTTGGAGACCATTTTGGCACCATTCGTAATCAAGAGATCCTCGAATTTCTTGACTGTTTCCTCTATCTGGGTCTCAGATAGAACGGGATTCAAAATGAAAACAGTTTCGTAATGGTTCATATTAATTATTTTTAAAGGAGCGCAAAAGTAACAATTAATCCTTCCCCTTGCAAGAAAACACATTAATCTTCGTTTAACCAACAAGAGTTATCAACAATGATGAACCGTAACGACCCATATAACGTAAATGGTAATGTACACAACAAATTGGACCATGTTTACATCTTTTGTTGCGCTTTAGCGTCCTTTTTATGTAATTTGCCGATGATTTAAACCCCACAAATCAACCAATTCTATGAAATTAAGAAGTATAATTGTAGACGATTCTTCCATGCAGCGCATGGCCGTTGCCAAATTGGTCAACAATCATCCACATCTTGCTTTGGTCGCTGAGTACAGCAATGCCATTGAAGCCAAAAATGGCCTGAAAAACCACGAAGTCGATTTGATTTTCCTGGACGTCGAAATGCCCATCATCAGCGGTTTTGACCTTTTGGAGGCCCTGGAGAACCCACCACAGGTCATATTGATCACCGGAAAACCCGATTACGCCCTCAAGGCCTTTGACTACGACGTTACCGATTACCTGCACAAACCGATCACCCTGGCCCGTTTTGAGGCCTCTGTGAAAAGGGCCGTGGCCAAATACGAACAGCTCAACCGGGTGGATGAGGATGAAGAGCACATCTTCGTGAAGAGCAACCTGAAAAAACGCAAGGTCATCCTCAATGACATCAAGTGGATCGAGGCCCTGGGGGATTATATCAAATTGGTGACCGATGAGGCCAATATCGTGATCTTGTCCACCATGAAGTCCTTTGAAAAACAATTGCCGGGGGAGAAATTCCTTCGCATCCATAAATCCTACATCGTGAATCTGGAGAAAATTGAAAAGTTCAACAGCAAGAATGTTGAGGTTGGGGGCAGACAGATTCCCTTGAGCAGAAACAAAAAGACAGAACTGGCGGAGGCATTGGCCAACGTTTGATCATATATGGTCCACATTGTAGACCAAACGCACACTTCGATACTGGGAAATGGCATTAAAGGATCTTTCAATTCTTTTGATGCCATATTTTGTTTGTGAAAGGGATCGGCCTTCCGGGATCTTGATCAGGATATTCTTCAAGTAATCCCTGCGTATCCTGGCCACCGGTGGATATTCAGGGCCCAGTACCCCGCTCCCCAAAACGTTTCTAAGGGATGTTGCCATCCAATCCGAAGCCTGGTTCACCATGTTGAAATCCCGCCCCTTCAGGGTCAACTTGATTATCTTGGTCAAAGGGGGATATCCAAACTGTCCCCTCTCTAGCAATTGTTCCGCATACATGCCCTGATAGTCGTTCGAGGCCACCTGCTGCAAGATCTGGTGATAGGGATTATAGGTCTGTATGAGCACCTTGCCCCGCTTTTTGGTCCTGCCGGCCCTGCCCGCCACTTGGGTCAACATTTGAAAACTGCGTTCGTGGGCCCTGTAATCCGGAAAGTGCAGCATGGAATCCGCATTGATGATCCCCACCAGGCCCACATTTCTGAAATCCAAGCCCTTGGTCACCATCTGGGTCCCCACCAAGATATCCGTTTCGTGGTTTTCAAATGCGGAAATGATTTTTTCATAGGCGTATTTGCCCCTGGTGGTATCCTGGTCCATCCTGCCCACCGAGGCCTCGGGGAAGAATTGCCCCAGTTCCTCCTGTATCTGTTGGGTGCCCAGTCCCTTTTTGTCCAAGGTATGGCTCCCACAGGCCAGACAACTGGGCTGCAGGGCCATATGGTACCCGCAATAATGGCATCGCAGCTGTTGGCTGTGCCGGTGGTAGGTAAGGCTCACATCACAATTGGTACATTGGGCCACATGGCCACAGGTGGTACATTCCACCACCGGGGCAAAGCCCCTGCGGTTTTGGAACAAGATCAGTTGCTCCCCCGCTTCCAGGGTTTCGGCAATGGCCTCGAAAAGGGTATCGGAAAAATGTCCCTTCATCCGTTTCTTGCGCGTGGCCTCCTTGAGGTCCACCAATTGGATCTCCGGCATCATGACCTTCCCGAATCTGTGCTCCATGGTGGCATGGCCATATTTTCCCAAATCCACATTGTGGCGGCTTTCCAAACTTGGGGTGGCCGACCCCAGAACGACCTTGGCCCGGTGCAGGGAAGCCAGGACGATCGCGGCATCCCGGGCATGGTAGCGCGGGGCTGGGTCGAACTGTTTGTAGGAGCTGTCGTGTTCCTCGTCCACCACGACCAGGCCCAGTTCCGGGAAGGGCAAAAAGAGGGAGGATCTGGCCCCGATCACGATCTGGGCCTTTTCCGCCCCCTTGCGAACATTGTTCCAGACCTCCACCCTTTCGTGGATGCTGTACTTGGAATGGTATACGCTTACCTTGGACCCAAAATATCCCCTCAATCGATCTATCAATTGGGAGGTCAGGGCGATTTCCGGCAACAGGTACAGGGATTGTTTTCCCCGGTCCAGGCATTTTTGCAGCAATTTTATATAGACCTCCGTCTTCCCTGAAGCGGTGACCCCTTGCAGCAGCACGGGCCGATCTTGTGCAAAGCCCTTCCCTATCTCTTCCAGGGCCCTTTCCTGGTATTGGTTGGGAACAATGGTTCCCGACCCTTGGGATTCCCCCTCATAGCCTACCCGATCCTTTCTGATGTGGAACTCCTCCAGGATACCCTTGGCGACAAGGGCCTTGATCACGGCCTTGGAACTGCCGCTCTCCCGTTCGAGATCCTGGATGGAAATGGGTTTTTTGGACTTGGCCTGCCATTGGAACAGGGCCAACAGGACCTGGCTCTGTTTTGGGGCCCTGGAAAGTTCCTTGAGCAGTTCCTCCAGGGCATCCCCCTCTCCATAGGATGGCGAGAGTTTGACATATCGGACCAATTTGGGCCTGTAGCGTTCATAGAGCTCCTCCCTTTGCAGGGCCACCCCTTTTTGGACCAATCGGTCCACCAGGGCCAATACGTTCTTTCGGTCCACGATATCACTGATTTCCGCTATGGTCAGGGAACTGTGGTGCTGAAGTGCCTCAAAGACCAAAAACTCATCATCCGCTAGCCCCATTTCATCGACCTCGGCCTCCTTATTGGGCAAGATCAAGGTTTCGCTTTCCAATAAAAATGCCCCGGGCAGTGCGCTCCGGACCACCTCCCCCAAACTGCACATATAATAATCGGCCACCCATTTCCAATGTTTCAACTGGATTGCGCTGACCAGGGGGACCTCGTCGAGAATCTGATAGATTTCCTTGGCATCGTATGCCGTGGGTGCGTTTTGGTGGACCCCGTGGGCCAGGGCGGTATAGATCTTGGATTTGCCAAAGGGAACGGCCACCCGCATTCCCGGACGGATGAATTCGGCCTCCCGGGGCGATATCCTATAGGTGAACAATCGCTCCAGGGGAATGGGCAGGACAACATCCAAAAAATGATCCATTGCGTCTTTTCCGTTTTTTTATAGATTGGGAGGGTCCCCGGCCCCATCCACGGCCTGTACTTCCCCCTCAGGGGTTTGGAGCTCTTGCTTCCTCCGATGGGAACGCTTTAGGGAATTCAAGGTGGCGTTGAGTTCAAATCCCAACAAGAGTATGTTGGCGTTCAACCAGATGAACACCATCAAGATCAACAATCCCCCCAAAGCTCCATAGAGCTCGTTGTATCGTGCAAATTTTTCAACATAGATCCCAAAAAAATAGGAGGTCAACAAGAACAATAGCGTCGTCATCAGGGCCCCTGCCGAAAAAAACTTTGCGTTCTTGCCCTCTGCGGTCCCAAAGTAATACAGGATGGCCGTGATCATATAGGTAATGCACAGAAAGAAAAGGATCTTTGCCAATCGGATCCATGCACTGTCCCCCCTGATCTTGTCATAACCGAAGAGTTCGGCCAGGGATTCATTGGCCGCATCCAGGATATAAAATTCGAAATACACAAAAATCACTGCGCCCAAGATTACCAAAATGGACAGGAGAATGCCCACCATCAGGGCATAGGCGTACTGCCTGAAAAAGCTCCGGGTGAGCTCCACATGGTAGGAATTCTCAAACCCCCCAAAGATCGCGTTCACGCCATTGGCCACCAAAAATATGGACAAAAGGAAGGTGGAGGACAACAGCCCCCCTTGTTTCTGGTCCTTGATCTGTTGATAGATCTCCCCAAAATAATCCGAAGTGGCCGAAGGCAGGAAGGACTCCAAAAATATGAGGAACTGTGCGTCAAAGTTTTCATTGCCCACACTGACATAGGGAATTACAAAGGGGACCAGGGTCACCATAAAGATGAGCAGGGGGAACAGGGCCATGAACAGACTGAATGCAATGGAACTGGCCCGGGTCGAAAGGGTCCCCTTGACGATTCCCAATAGGTACATTTCGATCAAATCGTACATGGACAGCCCTTCGAAGGCTTTCAACTTGATGTTCTTCAATAGGCGAACAAGCCAGTTGACCACCGGGATCTTCTCCAACTGCTCTTCCACCTCCTTGGACATCTATACGGCTTTAAGGCTTAGGTCCATATTGTGTACCGAATGGGTCAGGGCCCCCAGGGAAACATAGTCCACCCCGCACTCGGCATAGGCCCGGAGGGTACCCTCATCGATTCCCCCCGAAGACTCGGTAAGGCATTTGTCCCCGATCATCCCCACGGCCTCCCGGGTCTGGGCATAGTCAAAATTATCGAGCAGGATCCTATGGATTCCCGGGGACTCCAAGATCTCCTCCACTTCCGCCAAATTCCTGGCCTCGACGATTATCTTAAGATCCCTGTTGTTTTCCCTGAGGTACTGCCGGGTCTTCTCTATGGCCTTGGTGATCCCCCCGGCAAAATCGATATGGTTGTCCTTGAGCATGATCATGTCGTAGAGGGCGAACCTGTGGTTCTCCCCGCCCCCGATCTTGACCGCCCATTTTTCAAGGGCACGGATCCCAGGGGTGGTCTTGCGGGTATCCAAGACCTTGGTCCCCGTGCCCTCGAGCAGGGAAACACAGTGCCGGGTCTTGGTGGCAATGGCACTCATGCGCTGCATGGCGTTGAGAACCAAACGCTCCCCCTTGAGGATACTTTGGGAACTCCCCTCCACATAAAAGGCAATGTCCCCGACCTTGACGGGACTGCCGTCCGGGATCAAAACCTCCAATCGCAGCCCGGGATCGATCTTTCCAAAGGCCATTTTGGCAAATTCAAGCCCGGCGATCACGCCATCCTCCTTGACCAAAAGCTTTGCTTTCCCCCGGGCAGAGGCCGGGATACATGCCAGGGAACTGTGGTCCCCATCCCCCACGTCCTCACGGATGGCATTGGCAATTATCGATTCAAGTTCGGTTTTGAATTGTGTTTCGGATATCATCCCTTTGGGCTTTTGACGAAATTAGTAAAAACAATGCTGCCCCTAGTCGCAATATTACACAATCCTTGTTTGGATCCCGGTTCCAAAAACGGACAATTTTAGGTGGAAAACTCTATTTTTGGGGATGCAGATCAAGCTAATTGCAATAGGAAAGACCGACCGTACCGAATTGGAACAGCTTATGGCCGTCTATACCAAGCGGTTGAACCATTATGTCAAATTTGAATTCATCCCCATCCCCGATATTCGGAACCGCAAAAATCTTTCCCAGGACCAACAAAAGGAAAAAGAGGGCGAACTCCTTTTGGCCCAGATAGGGCCGATGGACACCCTGATCCTGTTGGATGAAAGGGGCAGCCAGTACAGTTCGATGGACTTTGCCCAATTCCTACAGAAGAAAATGAACAGCGGTATCAAGCAATTGGTCCTGGCCATTGGAGGGCCCTATGGATTCAGCGAGCCGGTATATGCCAAGGCCCAAGGGAAGATCTCCCTTTCCAAAATGACCTTCTCCCACCAAATGGTACGGCTGTTCCTGTTGGAGCAATTGTACAGGGCGTTCACGATCCTGCGCAACGAGCCCTACCACCACCAATGATCAATAGAGTACCCTGAACTTGATGGTGTTCTCGATGTTCTTGAGCTCCTTGATGACCTCTTTGTTGTACTCCCGGTCGAGGTCGGTGATCACATAACCCACCTCTGGATCCGTGGAAAGGTATTGCCCGGTGATGTTCAGGCCGTAATTGGCCAGAACCTCATTGATCTTGGCCATGACCCCCGGAACATTTTTGTGGATGTGGAGAAAACGGTGCGCCTTGTTCTGTTTGGGCAACCTGATGTTGGGAAAATTCACAGCGTCCACAGTGGTCCCGGAATTAATGTAGTCCATGATCTTATGGGGCACAAAGTCGGCAATGTCCCGTTGGGCCTCCTCCGTGCTCCCTCCGATATGGGGGGTAAGGATCACATTGGGCAAGCCTTGAAGGGCCGTTTCAAAATCGCCGTTGCCCGCAGGCTCTGAAGGATAGACATCCACGGCCGCCCCTGCCAATTTTCCGCTCTTGAGCGCCTCTGCCAAGGCGTCGATGTCCACGACAAAGCCCCGGGACAGGTTGATGAGCATCGCCCCGTCCTTCATTTGTGCAATCTCCCGTTCACCTATAAAATTTCGGTTGGCCTTGTTGTCGTCCACATGCAGGGTGACCACGTCGGAAATGGCCAACAGTTCCTCCAAGGTATTGCATTTGCTGGCATTTCCAAGTGCCAATTGATCGTTCACATCGTAATAATACACGTGCATGCCAATGGCCTCGGCCAAAACGGACATCTGTTTACCGATATTGCCGTAGCCCACGATGCCAAGGTTCTTGTGGCGCACCTCCCTGGAGTTGATGGCGGTCTTGTTCCATTGTCCCCCGTGGATTTCCGTACTGCGGGTGAAGATGTTGCGCATCAACATGATGATCTGTCCCACGGCCAGCTCCACGACCGAACGGGTATTGCTGTACGGGGCGTTGAAGACCACCACTCCCTTCTTCTTGCTGTACTCCAGGTCAATCTGAGTGGTCCCTATGCAAAAGGCTCCCACCACCAATAGTTTATTGGCGGCATCCAGCACTTTCTGGGTCACCTGGGTCTTGGACCTGATCCCAAGGACATGCACCCCCTTGATACGTTCGATGAGCTCCTCCTCACTGAGGCTGTGTTTTACAAGTTCCACGGAAAATCCCTCCTCGGAAAGATTATCAAAGGCCGCGGTATGCACATTTTCCAACAATAGGATCTTGATCCTATTCTTGGGATAGGACAGGTTTCTCGGTAAATCGTTCACAAATAAAAATTCATCTAGGTTAGGTGCCACGTGATCGGCATTGATGGTGGCCTTTTCACGGTGCACATTTTCAGTGTAGGCAAAAAACTTATGGGCGATACCGGCCTCGCGCATCACATAATCGCTATAGCCGTCCCCAATGACCTGTACCTCGCCCTCGAGGTTCAGGTTTTTCAGACATTCGATCTTTCCGTTGTGGGTCGCCAGAACATTGGACGCGTCAAATCCGGTGATGTTCCCCCTTTCATCAAAGGTAAAGGTGTTGGCAAAGACCCGGTGCGAAGGAATGTTGTACTCCTCCACAATGGGATCGATAAACTCCTTGAAACCACAGGAAATCACATAGATGTCCTCCGAGAACTCTTTAAAGAATTCCTTGTTGTCCTCAATGGACTTGGAAATCTTCTGCCGGAGTTGATCCACCAGATCCCCCAGGTCACTTTTGTTGGCCTTCAACAGCCGAATCCTTCGTTCCAGGGACTCCGTAAAGGAAATGTCCCCGTCGATTCCCAGATTGGTGATTTCTTGTATTTCCGCCACGATCGCATCGCGATCGGGATTTCCCTGCAAGGTCATTTCAGCAAGCACATCCAATGCTTCCACCCGGGTCAGGGTGCTGTCAAAATCAAAAACAAAAGTGCGTTTTGTTTCCACCATGGATCCCATCAAAAAAATTAAGGCGTAAAATTAAACATTAATTCCATCCCGATAGTTGGGGGCTCCCAAAAACCTTACATAAATGGGGTAAAATCAAAAAACCCTTACAATTTGTTTCAAAAAGCCCAAGAAAACCCAATATTCCCAACTTGGGACCCTTAAAACCACCGTCGGGTTTCCTTGAGGTATTTGGAATATTCCGTTCCGAACCTTTGGAAAAGCCGATCCTCCTCCCTTTTGATCTGAAAGCGGTTCATATAGGACACGAACAGGGCGGCCAACAGGGTGTTGAATGCGTTCCCCAGGTACAGCCCAAGGGAAAGCAGCAGCAACAACATCCCCAAATACATGGGGTTCCTTGAATACTTATAAATGCCCCCGGTCACCAGGGAAACGGTCTTTTCGAGCAGCAGGGGATCGGTGGTCGTGCCCGCCGCCCTGAACTGCACCACGGAGACCAGGATGATCAGGATGCCAAGTCCCAATAGCATGTGGGCAAGCCAGGTCCTCCCGAAAAAATCAAATTCCCCGACGGGCAGGAACAACTCCAAAAGGTACATAAGGCCCCCAAAGACCAACAGCACCACCAAAGGCGGCAATTTTATCGTCATGGCCAAAAAAGTTATGGCACGAAAATACTACTTTTGGCCCTGAATCAATCCCCGGTCATTTTGAAACTTGTCTTTGCAACCCATAATACGAACAAACTAAAGGAGGTGCGGCAATTGTTGCCCGACTCCTTTGAACTTTTGTCCCTGGAGGACATTGGCTGTTTCGGGGACATCCCGGAAACGGGGTCGACCCTGGAGGAAAACGCAAAGATCAAGGCCGATTTTGTCAGCCAAACCTATGGCCTCGACTGTTTTTCTGACGATACGGGACTCTTGGTGGACTTCCTCAAGGGGGCCCCGGGGGTCCGTTCTGCACGATATGCCGGGGAGCATAAAAGCGACGCTGACAACAGGACCAAGATCTTGCACGAACTCAAGGGGGCCGGGGACCGCTCCGCCCATTTCAAAACGGTGATCCATTTGAACCTCGCAGGGGACAGCCATGTTTTTGAGGGAGTCGTAAAGGGCCATATCACCGAAAGGGAACAGGGGGATGGAGGTTTTGGCTATGACCCCGTCTTCATGCCGGAGGGCCATGACAGAACCTTCGGGGAACTGCCCGCATCCGTCAAAAATGAAATTGGCCACCGCGGTCTTGCCGTGGGCAAATTAATGGATTTTTTGAAAAAATGGAGCTGATTTGGCACTAGCTTACAAATTTAACGTACCTTTGCCGCCTTATTAACGCCGCCGGTATGGGCAAAGCGTTGCGAAGGGCCAATTTGGGAAAAATAAATCGCTCTGTGCAACACAACATATTTGCGATTTAAGCTATACACCAAATGACAAAATTTGAAGCCCTGGGGTTGGACAAACCCCTATTGGATGCCATTTCCGATCTCGGATTTGAAACCCCCTCAGAAGTACAGGAAAAAGCAATTCCGATCCTCTTGGAGCAGGACACCGATCTGGTGGCCCTGGCCCAGACCGGAACCGGAAAGACCGCTGCCTTTGGATTTCCAATGATCCAAAAGATCGATGCGGACAGCAGGACCACGCAGGGCCTGATCCTTTCCCCCACCCGGGAACTCTGCCTGCAGATCACCAACGAACTCAAGCATTACTCCAAATATGTAAAGGGGATCAATACCGTGGCCATATACGGGGGCGCAAGCATTACCGAGCAGGCCAGACAGGTCAAAAGGGGCGCTCAGATCATAGTGGCGACCCCCGGGAGGATGAAGGATATGATCGGCCGTGGCATGGTCGATATCTCCCAAATCGATTTCTGTGTCTTGGACGAGGCCGATGAAATGTTGAACATGGGATTCTATGAGGACATCAAGGAAATTTTGTCCAATACCCCAAAGGAAAAGCTGACCTGGCTGTTCTCGGCCACCATGCCCAAGGAAGTGGCCACCATTTCCAAAAAATTCATGCACAATCCCGTGGAGATCACCGTGGGGACCAAGAACGCCGGGGCGGCCACGGTCCATCACGAATACTATGTCGTGGGAGGCCGGGACCGATACGATGCGCTCAAACGTTTGGCGGATGCCAACCCCGGAATATTCTCCGTGGTGTTCTGCAGGACCAAACGGGATACCCAAAGGGTTGCCGAAAAGCTGATCGAGGACGGGTACAACGCCGGGGCCCTGCACGGGGACCTGAGCCAGAACCAGAGGGACATGGTGATGAACTCCTTCAGGAAAAAACAGGTACAGATGTTGGTGGCCACCGATGTGGCGGCCCGGGGCATTGACGTGGACGACATCACCCACGTGATCAACTACCAATTGCCCGATGAGATCGAGACCTATACCCACCGCAGTGGACGTACCGGGAGGGCCGGAAAATCCGGAATCTCCATGGTGATCGTCACCCGTTCGGAACTCAGGAAGATCAAAACCATCGAAAACATTGTCAAGCAGGCCTTTGAAGCCAAGAAGATTCCTTCCGGCATGGAGATCTGCGAGATCCAGCTCTACCATTTGGCCAACAAGATCAAGGAAACCGAGGTCAACAAGGACATTGACCCCTACCTACCCGCCATCAACAAGGTATTGGACGGAATCGATCGGGAAGAGCTCATCAAGAAAATGGTTTCCGTGGAGTTCTCCCAGTTCTTCAACTATTACAGCAGGTCCAGGGACCTCAACACCTCGGAAAGGGACAGTGCCGGCGATACAGCGGGCAAAAAGGGAGGTGCCGCCCCTTCCAAAAATGGAAGCGTGCGCTACTTCATCAATATCGGGGAACGGGACGGCTATGACTGGATGAACCTCAAGGATTTTCTCCGGGATACCCTGAACTTGGAAAAGGAGGACATATACAATGTGGACACCAAGGACAGTTTTTCCTTTTTCAATACGGATTCCCAGCTCACCGAGCTGATTCTTCAGACCTTTACCGATTTCAAGGTGGACGGTCGATTCATCAATGTCGAAGTTTCGAAAAACCCCGAAACCCCCTCAGGCAAGGGAGGTCGAAAAAGGGATGGCAAAAAAAGGGGCCATCGCAAAGGAGGCGAACACAAATCCTTCAAAGGAGGCAAAAAAGGGGGATTCGGAAATAAAGGAGGAAAACGAAGGGCCGGTTTTTATTGAGACCAAGGGCCTTCGACCATCGGGTTTTGCCCATAACAGGTGCAATCCCCGTTAATTCTATATTAAAAGGTAGGGGGTCCGGAAGATTTTCCTTTGTTTCGTATTTTTATCGCACAAAGCCTACATGAGAAGAATATTATTTACACTTTTCACCCTTGTTTCCCTCTACGGCCTAGCCCAGGACCCCGACAATGGATCTGAGGCCGGGGAGCTTACCGCAACTGTGATAAACGCACAGACGGAACTTCCCTTGGAAAGCGTCCACGTAATAAACCTGAACCAGGTCAAGGGAACCATCACGAACCAAAAAGGAGAATTTACCATCCCCGCCCAGGTGAACGATACCCTTTATTTTTCCTATTTGGGGTTCAAGACCCAAAAGGTTAGGGTCACCAACGATATGTTTCGGTTTGGGAACACCAAGGTGTCCCTCACCGAACTGGCCTATGCCCTGGAAGAGGTCATTGTAAGGCCCTACCAACTCACGGGCTATTTGGAAATCGACGTCAAAAACCTTCCCATAAACACCAACCCCCAGTACAGTATTTCTGGGCTTCCCACCAGTTACGAGGCCGGAAACAAAAGTCCGTCCGCCGTGACCAAGGTCTTGGGGGCGATTCTCAATCCAGCCGATCTGCTGCGCAATCTCTTTGGAAAAAAGCCAAAGCAGCTCCGAAAACTGCAACTGGTAAAGGAGGAAAATGAAATCAGGGACCTGCTGGCATCAAAATTTGACCGGGAAACGCTCACCGAACTGCTGCAGCTTGAAAAGGTGGACATCGAGGACATCCTGAACAATTGCAACTATTCCAGAACCTTTATCCAGACGGCCAACGACCTCCAGATCTTGGATGCCATTTCCAGTTGCTATGAGGAATATAGGGTGCTGAACAGAAATCGGTAAATTCCCCCTTTTTGGATTTCGGTCAAGGGAACGGGAATCCCCAAATAAAATTTTAGTATCCCACATTCATTTTTTAGCTTTATGCAAAATAATCCTGCATGAAAAAGCTACTTGTTGTCCTGTTCGCCATTCCTCTTTTTTTTGGGTGTAAAGAGGTCCAAAAACAAGCAGGGGATCCACAGGTAGTCCAGCCCACACCCCAGCTGAGAAAGATTCCCTTCAAATGGGAAGGGGCCAATGTCTATTTTTTGTTGACGGACCGTTTTTACAATGCCAATCCCGAAAACGACCTGAATTTTGAAAGGAGAGACTCCACTGCCGTACTGCGGGGATTTGAGGGGGGCGACCTCCAGGGGATCACCAAGAAGATCGAGGAAGGCTATTTTACGGACCTGGGCATCAATGCCATATGGATGAACCCGGTGGTGGAACAGATCCACGGATCCGTGGATGAGGGTACCGGGGCCACCTATGGGTTCCATGGGTATTGGACCAAGGATTGGACCGCCATCGACCCAAACTTCGGAACCAAGGAGGATTTGGCCCATTTGGTAGAAGCTGCCCATAGCAAGGGAATCCGGGTGCTGTTGGATGTGGTCCTGAACCATACGGGGCCCGTGACCGAACTGGATGAGGTCTGGCCGGAGGATTGGGTAAGGACCGGCCCGCCATGCGATTACACCTCCTATGAAAATACAACGGCATGTACACTGGTAAGGAACCTGCCGGATATCCTCTCCGAGTCCGTTGAAGCGGTCGAACTCCCCGATGCCCTTCTGGCCAAATGGAAGGAAGAGGACCGATTGAGCAAGGAACTGGACGAGCTCAACCTCTTTTTTGAACGCACCGGATATCCGAGGGCACCGCGTTACTATATCATCAAATGGCTGATCGACTATATCTATGATTACGGCGTGGACGGGTTCCGTGTGGATACCGCAAAGCACGTGAACGAAGATGTTTGGGACGAACTCCGGGTGGAGGCCGATCACGCTTTTGCGATGTGGAAGAAAAAACACCAGGACCGGGTACTGGACGACAATCCCTTCTATTTGGTCGGGGAGGTCTATGGATATGGAATATCAGGGGGACGCAATTATGATTTTGGCGATAAAAAAGTGGACTATTTTGACCATGGGTTCAAGAGCCTCATCAATTTTGAATTGAAGGGGGAGGCCGATATGGCCTATGAATCCATCTTCAAGAAATACAGCAACCTCCTGCACACCAAACTCAAGGACAAGAGCGTGCTGAATTACCTGAGTTCCCACGATGATGGCAATCCCTATGACCCCGAAAGGAAAAACGCATATCGCGCGGCCAATGTCCTGTTATTGACCCCCGGGGCCTCCCAAGTATATTATGGGGATGAAACCTCAAGGCCCCTTAAGGTGGAAGGGGCCCAAGGGGATGCCAACCTGCGTTCCCCCATGAACTGGCAAGCCCTGGACAGTGTCCCGGAAATCCAACACCTGCACGAACATTGGCAAAAACTGGGGAGGTTCAGAAGGGACCATCCTGCCGTCGGGGCCGGGAAGCACCAGATATTGGCCAAGTCCCCCTATGTGTTCTCCAGAACCTATGTCGACGGTGATTATAGGGATAAGGTGGTGGTGGGACTGGACCTGCCCAAGGGCAAAAAGTCCCTGTGGGTCAAAGGATTTTTTGGGGATGGCACCACATTGTACGACACTTATTCGGGTACCGAGGTCACCGTGGCCAACGGCAGGGTGAACCTGGACAATGAATTTGACATCGCCCTTTTGGAACTCAAGGACTGAACGGATACTCAGGAATTTTCAAGTCGATCTTTCAATCGGTCCAGACCCTGCTCAAAATCCCTGCCCATGGTCTTTTTCATCAGCAGCATCACAAAATTCATCGGAAATCCGTTCTTCCCCGAAAACCCCCAGCGCACCCGGGTACTGCCGGGGTCGATCGCCTCGGTGAGCAAATAGGCGGTGGATGTGGATTTAAAGGGTTTTAAAAAACGGAGCTCGGACTCGATGCGTTTCCCATCAATGATTTTGGTAATCTCCTGCTCCCCTTCCCCGACCTCTTTGTTGCCCTTCCAATAATTGGTGGCACCGACCTGTCCATCCGTCCCGCTGAAGCGCTCCTCCATTTGGGGATCCCTTCTGGCCCACGGGGACCACTGGTTTTGTCTTTTCAAGTACCTCAGGTCCTCAAAGACCTCGTCCAAGGGCCGGTCGATCACAATGGAACGTGAAATGTCAAAATGCTTGGGAGTGGCCAGGGCGAGAACTGCGATCGCGAAAGCAATGCCACAAAAAATACCGACTAGGGTCATGGTCTTTGTTTAAAGGAAACGATTTTAAATTTACAATTATTCCTTAATTGGAGCGATATCTCTTGATGATTCCCTTTACGTTTTTGATGGATTTCTTGGTCCAATCCAATCGCTTTTCAAGGATTTCTTGATCGGACAGCATCCACTCCACATTGGAGGCCCTTAGTTTTTGGGCCAGGTCCTGTAGGATGATTGCGGCCGATACCGAAACGTTCAAGCTTTCCGAGAAACCGAGCATGGGGATGTTCAACTGGCCATCGGCCCGCTGCATGACCTCCTCGCTCAAGCCTTCCTTTTCGGTTCCGAAGAACACGGCGGTCTTTTCCATGGGGTGAAATTCCTGCAAGGGTATGGAATCCTTGTGGGGCGTGGCGGCCACGATCCGATATCCCCTTTTCTTGAGCCCATCCAGGCATTCCCCTGAATTGCCATAGCGATGGACATCCACCCATTTTTCCGCACCCATGGCTATATTCTTGTCCAGGCCTTGGGCATAACGGTCCTCGACCACGTGCATTTCCTGCAGCCCGAACACATCACAGGAGCGGATGATGGCACTGGTATTGTGCATTTGGAACACATCCTCCAAGGCCACGGTGATGTATTTGGTCCGCTGTGCCAGAACCTCCAGGAATCGCCCTTTGCGATCCTCGGTAAGGTAGGTTTCCAAATATTCCAACAATTGGTGGTCAAACATGGGAACAAGATAGGAAAAAATGAAAATGTTATTTTTGGAACCGATTCGCATAAGGACCGAAAAAAACTGACGAATGGGAAAGAAAAAAATTGTGGTCTTGACCGGAGCCGGCATGTCGGCCGATAGCGGTCTGAAGACCTTTAGGGACGCCGATGGCCTTTGGGAGGGCCATGATGTCATGGAAGTGGCATCCCCCCAAGGCTTTGCAAAGGACCCCGAACTGGTATTGGAGTTTTACAACCAAAGGCGCAGGCAGTTGTTGGAGGCCTCCCCCAACGCGGGCCATAAGGCCTTGGTGCGCTTGGAACAGCATTATGATGTATCCATCCTGACCCAGAATGTGGACAATCTGCACGAGAAAGCCGGAAGCTCCAGGGTCATCCACCTGCATGGCGAACTTCTCAAGGCCAGGAGTACCGTGGATGAGGAACTCATTTTGGATTGGGAAGGGGACCTCAGGCTCGGGGACCTGGACGGGAAGGGGCATCAATTGCGCCCACATATTGTCTGGTTCGGGGAAATGGTGCCCCTTTTGGAATTGGCTGCCGAACTGACCCAACAGGCCGATATCCTGATCGTCATCGGCACCTCCATGCAGGTGTATCCAGCGGCCAACCTGATCCATTATGTGGGGCCTTCCACCCCCATCCATTTCGTCGATCCCAGGCCCAGTGTAGGGGCGTCGGATTTCAATCAGCTCCATCTGATCGCCAAAACGGCCGCCGAGGGGGTGCCCGAACTTGTGGATTCACTATTGGAAGGGGTATGACCCCGGGCGAATTGAGGGTTTGGTTGGATTCCAAGGGGATTACAAGGTCCGAGGTGGACCTCCTGGTCGGACAACTTATGGACCATCCCGGACTGATCAAGGACCTTATCGAAGAAATAGCCCACGGGGACGAAGAAGGGAACTTTTATGGCAGTTGGGTCCTGGACCATTTGTTGCGCAGGAAGCTTGAATATATCCTCCCCCATATGGAGCGGTTTACGGTACTGTTGGCCATGCTGAAAAATGAATCCTGTATCCGTCCCCTGGCCCATGTCTGTGAAATGCTCTGCCATGCATACTTTGAAAAGAAGGAGCTGCGCTTTGTAGGGGCAATAAGCGATGTCCAATTGGAACGGATCATGACGGTTTGTTTCGACTGGTTGATTTCCCCCATGAACATGGCCCCAAAGGTCTTTGCCATGAGCTGCCTGTACCATCTGGGAAGCAAGTTTGACTGGGTCCGTCCCGAATTGCGGGCGATCCTGGAAGCATCCATGGCCAAGGGGAGCAGCGGTTACCGGAACAGGGCCAAAAAAACCTTGGAGATGTTGTCCCGATCAGACCCTTAAACTGCATGGGTTTAAGTATCTTTGATGCTTTCAAAATTTCTTGGACATGCCATTGACCCAATTGAATGCCATTTCGCCCGTTGACGGGCGTTATAGGGACAAAGTAGAGAAGCTGGGGGATTACTTTTCGGAAGAGGCCCTGATCAGGTACCGCCTTAGGGTGGAAATCGAATATTTCATCGCCCTTTGTGAACTTCCCTTGCCCCAATTGGAGGGTGTGGACAAAGGCTTGTTCCCCGAGCTTCAAAAAATATATGGGGAATTCACCCCCGGGGATGCCGGGCAGATCAAGGAAATCGAACGTACCACCAACCACGATGTCAAGGCCGTGGAATACTTCATCAAGGATAAGTTCGATGCCTTGGGCCTTGAAAAATACAAGGAATTCATCCACTTTGGCCTGACTTCACAGGACATCAACAATACGGCCATCCCCTTTTCCATAAAGGAGGCCCTGGGCAATGTTTACCTGCCCCTATATTTTGAACTGTTCGAAAAACTGAAAGAACTTTCCAAGGAATGGAAGGACGTTCCCATGTTGGCCAGGACCCACGGACAACCGGCCTCCCCTACCCGATTGGGAAAAGAAATAGAGGTCTTTGTTGAACGCCTTACACAACAGTTCGACCTGTTGAACGACATTCCGAGTGCCGCCAAGTTCGGGGGGGCCACAGGCAACTACAATGCCCATAAGGTGGCCTATCCGAAAGTGGATTGGAAGGCCTTTGGCCAAGGGTTCGTCCAGGAAAAACTGGGCCTGCACCATTCCTTTCCCACCACCCAAATAGAACATTACGACCATATGGCCGCCCTTTTTGACGGCCTGAAGCGCATCAATACCATCCTAATAGATCTGGACCGGGATATCTGGACCTATGTGTCCATGGATTATTTCAAACAAAGGATAAAAGAGGGAGAAGTGGGCTCTTCGGCCATGCCCCATAAGGTAAACCCCATTGATTTTGAAAACTCCGAAGGGAATTTGGGCCTGGCCAATGCCATCTTTGAACACCTTTCCTCCAAACTTCCCATATCCCGTATGCAGCGTGACCTGACCGACAGCACGGTGCTCAGGAACGTCGGGGTTCCCTTTGCCCACACCCTGATCGGGTTTCAATCCACCTTGAAGGGCTTGGACAAACTGGTATTGAACCTTGATAAATTTGAAAGGGACTTGGAGGACAATTGGGCCGTGGTGGCCGAGGCCATACAGACCATTCTCCGCAGGGAAGGCTATCC
>Ga0079224_100004795_pt1 | contig 17604 bp, 15 predicted proteins | sample Stecom2015_FD_80414 | JGI IMG/M metagenome (GOLD analysis project Ga0079224, IMG submission 80414) | Agricultural soil microbial communities from Utah to study Nitrogen management - Steer compost 2015 | ecosystem: Environmental > Terrestrial > Soil > Agricultural land | place: USA: Utah...
GGCTCAGGTAGCAAAAGAGAAATGTTTGATGCTGCCCTTGAGAATATAGCCGACGATCTGGCCAATAAAGTGGGGGAAATGGAACATTTTATGGAAATGTCATCCTCGGTCATGGCCAGCGTTGATCTTCAAAACGGTGTGTTCGAAGAACAAGGATTGAAGATGCTTGAAGAATGGGAAAAAAACAGTACTATCATGTTATTGGGTGAAGGAACCCCATCTTTCGATGAGGATTTTCTGGATCTCAACGAAAAACCAGCGGATCGAATCAAAATTTCTGAGGACAGAAAGTCCCCGGGGACCAATGAATCCTATGAGCAACTTTTCGATTGACCTGATAATCCATTGAACACGCCCTTCGACCAGGTATTGCGTCCTCGGTTGTTCAGACGGTCCAAATGGGGTTTGGTATTTCCTCTGATGGCAATTCAGTTTGATGTTAAGGAGTCCTGTTCACCAAGCAGATCTGGTCTCCGTTTCCGGGTAATTTCCATGGCTTTTTGTTCCCGCCATTCGCGAATGTTTGCATCATGCCCTGATAAAAGTACAGCGGGCACTTCCATTCCACGGAATGTAGCTGGTCGAGTATATACCGGTGGTGCCAGTAAATTGTCCTGAAAGGAATCTTCCAATGCACTGGATTCATCATTGAGCACACCGGGCAACAACCGTCCAATGGCATCGGTCAAAATCGCAGCGGCCAATTCACCGCCGCTAAGTACGTAGTCTCCTATGGATATTTCCATCGTCACCAGGTGATCTCGCACGCGCTGATCTACTCCTTTATAATGTCCGCACAACATGATGAGATTCTTTTTTAACGAAAGCAAGTTTACCTTCGACTGTTTCAATGTTTCCCCATCGGGAGTCAGGTAAATGACTTCATCATATTCCCTTTCTGATTGAAGTCTTTCAATGCATGCGAATATTGGTTCCACCTTCATTACCATGCCAGCTCCCCCACCATAGGGGTAGTCATCGATTTGTCTGTATTTTCCAAGACCATAATCACGAAGATCATGGATGTGGATTTCGAGCAGACCTTTCTCCTGAGCTCTCTTCATCATACTGTGATTCAAAGGGGAGTGTAGAAGATCGGGCACTGCTGCAATAATATCAATTCTCATGGCGATGACTCAGCAGGGGCATATTGCAATAGAAATTCAGCAATGGTTTCTATGCCGATGTAGTAATTGAATAAGCCATAATGTTCATTGGGAGAATGGATCGAATCGGAATCCAGCCCAAAACCCATCAATATGGAATCCACTCCAAGGATTTCCTTAAACATAGCCACGATCGGAATGCTTCCCCCTCCCCGCACTGGAATGGGTTCCTTTCCAAATGATTTCAACATAGCCCTGCTCGCAGCACGGTAAGCCTCCGAATCGATGGGAACCACTGCTGGTCGGCCTCCGTGGTGAGGAATGACCTCGGCATGAACCGTGGCTGGAGCGGCAGACGTGAAGTAGTCCACAAATAAACGGGTTATTTTATCTGGATCCTGATTGGGTACCAATCGCATAGAAATTTTTGCTTCTGCCTTGGAAGGAAGGACAGTTTTGGCACCTTCCCCGATATATCCGCCCCATATACCATTCACATCAAGCGTGGGCCGGATTGAAGCCCGTTCCAGCGTTGTATATCCTTTTTCTCCAAATACTTCCTTGATACCCAGTTCTTTCTTGTACTTGTCAAGATCAAAGGGTGCCTGATTCATTGCCCGGCGTTCTTCCTCAGACACCTCCTCCACATCGTCGTAGAATCCGGGTATCGTGATACGACCTTCTTCGTCATGCAGGTCTGCAATCATTTTGGACAAAACGTTTATAGGATTGGCCACAGCCCCGCCATATACACCGCTATGTAAGTCAACCCGGGGACCTGTCACATTGACCTGAACATAGCTCAATCCACGTAAGCCTGTGGTAATCGTGGGTTGATCATTGGAAAGAATAGCTGTATCACAAATCATTATAACATCATTGGCCAGCAGGTCTTTGTATTCCATGCAGAATTTGTCGAGATTGCTGGAACCCACTTCTTCCTCCCCTTCATATATAAATTTCAGATTGCAATTAAGCAAGTCATTTTGTATCAATGCTCCTGAGGCTTTCACCTGCATATACAGTTGACCCTTGTCGTCGCAAGATCCTCTTGCAAATATCGCGCCCTGGGGATGAATATCAGTAGTTCTAATCACCGGATCGAAAGGTTCCGTTTCCCATAATTCCAATGGATCCGGGGGCGGTCCATCATAATGCCCATAAAATAGAACGGTTGGTTTATCCTCAGATATGAGATATTCTCCATAAACGATGGGGTGCCCCTCAGTCTCGTATAACCTGGCGTTAGCACCAATCTGTTGGAGCCGATCTCGTAACCATTCTGCCGCGGTTCGAACATCATTTTTGTATTTGGGATCAGCCGAAATGGATGGAATCCGAAGGAATTCTTTGAGCTCTTCCAGATGAGCTTCTTTGTGTTGGTTCAAATATTCACCAAGCTTTGCCATAATCATGTATCTTTATTCGCTAGAACACGCTGGACGTGAAATTGCTTTTTTTTCAAAATGCCAGCCCGTTGTAAATTTGTAAAGGGCTAAAGTAAGATTTATTTGTATAAAATGAAAAAGATACCCGTACCTCGAAAATGTGATCACTTACTTCCGAAGGTACTTTGGTACCTTATGCTATTGGTGATTGGTCAGGGTTTCTCGTCTCTTTATGCCAGCTGCGTATTTCCAGTGAATATCACATCCCTGGACCAAACCACACCAGGGCGTTATTTTCCTTATACTCTGGATACCATCCCCTGGTTCAAAAAAAAGAAGCCAGTTTCCGAACCAAAATTTACTGAGTCACATGCTTCAAGTGTGCTTCCCCCATCTGACAATTTGTGGTATGAATACCCTTGTAACGTTTATTTTGAGGGCATAGATCCAGTAACAGGTGATCGGAAAAAAGAATTGTCTTTTGAACCTTTGATTTCCTATACGCCGACACATATCAAGCCCTATATACCCGGACAGGATATTCTCGCCGCACACAGTAAATTTGTACGATTCAGCGGTGGGTATACCTTCCTGGGCATCAGATTTGTATGGAATGCCAGAGATCCTGAGCAGAATTATGGTGGACTTAAATCCAATGGGGCCATTCAGTTTGTCCTGACCGATAATAAGAAAGTTACTTTGTTCCACCAGGAAGAATACACCTGGATCTACAACAAAGAGGAAGGCCATTATGAAATTAATGCCCTGTATATGTTACATCCTAAGCAGATAAAATTATTTCAGAGACACGCATTGATCAAAATGACGGTCTATTGGGAAAAAGGGTTTGAGGAATATCCCGTGTATCCTATCCTCTTATTCCAGGATCAATTGCGTTGTTTGGACTAATGAAGTCCCCTGGTGGTCAATGATTTCCCTCTAACGAAAACTTGTGCCGTAGTGTCAGAAAAACGGTACAAGCCATACTTACATTCAATGATTCAGAACGGGAGTGCGTGGCAGCTGGAATCGTCAATCGTAACGGGTTCTGTGGATCGAAAGAAGAAGATACACCCTGGCCTTCGTTTCCCAATACCAGGACTCCTCCGATTGTCCAATTATGCTGGTAAGCATTTTTACCATGCATATCTGCCAATATCAAAGGATGAGGCCAGTGAATGAAATCGGCAGGATGCGCTTGAAACAACTGGAGATAGGAATGGCTTCCCATACCTGCCTGTACGGTTTTGGGGCCAAACGGATCTACCGTTCCTGCACCGATAAACACCTGCTTTATTCCAAACCATTCTGCACTGCGCAATATGGTGCCAAGGTTCCCGGGATCCTGGATTCCATCCAGGTAAAGAGAAAATAGTTCGGTATTCCATCCATTTGAAAAGTATTGGTGGGGTATTTTACATACCGCCAGGATACCCTGGGGTTGGACCATATTACTTAGCATCCTGAAGGTCTCGGTATCGACGGTATAGACATTCACATTGGGTATTGCGAAGGGGATTTCATATGATTTGTCCACCACCAGATATGCTACCATTTCAGCTTTGTGGCGCAAAATATCTGTAACCAGCTTTTCGCCTTCCACCATGTAATTTTTGAATTTATACCGATATTTCTTTTGTTTTAAGGTGCGAATAAACTTTATTTGGTTTCTGGACAATATAGGGAACATCGTGGTGTTAATTTTAATGGTTGAAACTATTTTATGAAGAGTACTGCGGGTGCATATAGCTTAATCTTAGTATTGGGATCCCTTTTCTTGTTCTCTTCATGTAATGTTACTAAATTTTTGGCGGAGGATGAATACTTGTTGTCTGACTATGTCATCAATATAGATGGTCCGATTGGTACACGCCAGAAAAAAATCCTCGAGAATGAGATTTACTATCTCGATACCCTACAGACCATCGAAAACCGGAACTGGCGGATATGGCTTCATTACAAGTTCCAGGATGCAGATACAGGATCTGTAAAACACTTTTTATACCAGCAAGCTGCTGCACGACCCAGTATATACCGGGAAGGATTTGGTGCTCAGGCATCGGATATCATTACCAGGTACATCATGGATAAGGGGTATTATGATGCTGAAGTCTTCTTCTCTGACCGCCTCAGGAACAAAAAAGCGACCATCGAATATCACATAGACACCGGCCCATTATACACTATTGCCAGCAAAGAAGTGAATTATCCCAATGATGTCATCCGACGATTGATTCAGAGTTACGAAAATGAATCTTTTCTCAAACCGGATAACGTGCTGTCCCTGGAAAGTTACAACAAGGAGAAAAATCGGATTGCCAATATTATGCAAAACAATGGTTATCCTTATTTTACTTCTCTGAACATATCAAAAAGACCTCAGGCAATCAAGCTAAGCGATCAGGTTGATATTTATTTCGAAATCCTCAGTGATGCTGACAGTATTGGGCTGCGTCGATATCATTTTGGGGATATCGTGGTGGATCATAATTACAATCCATTTTCATTTGAACCTGTGTGGGATACTGCAACCATTGATGCCATCCAACATCTGAATTTTGATAAAACGAAATCTTTGAACCGTGTGGTAATGAATGCGGCTATTCCTTTTCGGAAAGGGGACCTTTTTAGTGCGGAAGCGCTTGAAATTGCCAGGCAAAATATCGTACGTTATAATATTTACTCGTCTGTCATTGTTCAGAGGATACCTTCCCCTGAAGACCCCAATGTGCTCAATATATATTTCATTCTACAGCCTTCAAGAAAGTACGAACTAAAACTGGATTTTGACCTCAACACCACAGAATATAGCTCTCGGTCCTCATTACTTGGTATTTCAATGGGACCGGAACTATCCAACCGAAACACCTTCGGCGGTGGAGAAACATTTACCACAGGTTTTCAACTGCAGTCAGAATTCAATCCATTCCTTAAATCCGACACGACGGGAAATGCGGCAGTGCAGACCTTTATCGTGGGATTTAGGAACAACCTTATTCTACCGCGCATGGTAGACTATTTCAGTCTGTATAAATTGTTATCTCCGATCGCACCCGATCTGTATACCACGATAAGTCAAAATGGAATAAGTACTATTGATCTGAATTATGAGTATGTATATACAGATCAGTTATACAAGTACCATTCATTCTTGTTTCAGGCTGGGAACAACATAAACTGGGCAGCAGGTCGCAACAATCTGCGAATCAATAACATATCGATGAGTTTATTCCTGCCCGATTTGTTCCCGAGTTTTATCGAAGAAATTCGAGGCCGTGAATTTGTACGGAAATCCCTGGATCCTCAGATCTTCACAAGCCTTTTTTTCCACAATGCCCAATTTACGCATGTTGGCCGGAAAGATTATGCCCAGCGACAATTTTCATTCTATGGTTCTCTCGAAGTATCGGGTTTGGAGATGCTGGCCGCCAATGCTATTGCCAATGGCTTTAGGGATACTTTCCAATTAGTTAATCGGTTCGATTTTGCTAAGTATTTCAAAATCGATCTGGATGGCCGATTTTCTAAAGACTTATCGTCCAACACTTCTGTGGCGACAAGGCTCAACATAGGAGTTGCTACCCCACTGACTGGTTCTGTGTCCGTTCCATTTGTAAAGCAATTTTTCCTGGGCGGACCATCCAGTATGCGTGCCTGGCGTATTCGGGAACTGGGTCCCGGATCCTATCAGGATTCAATATCATTGCGCGGTAGCAGCCAACCGTATGCCAACGTGGGAGATCTCAAAATAGAGATGAATGCTGAATATCGTTTCCCCTTATTCTGGCGACTCAACAGCGCTCTCTTCCTGGATGTAGGCAACATCTGGATTATGGGACACGCTGACAATCCCGAAACCAGACTTTCTCCCCGCTTCTGGGAGCAATTTGCTGTGGGTACAGGTACCGGGATCCGCATGGATCTTACCTTTTTCATTTTGCGATTGGACTGGGGAGTCAAACTCAAACTGCCCTATCGGCGTGAAAATGGTTCCTACTGGGCCTATTCCCGATTTGGGCAATACCTTAGACATTCCAACCTGAATTTAGCTATCAGTATGCCATTTTAACGAAGGTCGCTGATCAGAACTTAACCTTTATTTCAAGCCCCTTTTTCCGGAAAACGCCAAAATTCTGAAAACTATCGGATTATTCCGGCCAATGCGTTTCCAATCCCTGACTTCTGATCCACGTTTGAAAATCATCCAATCTCGCATCTGTTCTTACCCCCCGAGGCGGTAATCGGTGCTTGAGTGCATAAACCGCAAGCATACCTACCGCCTCACCAATGCTCCATTCTACGGGATGGAGACGGTAACACCCATTAGTTATATGGGTGGTGCCAATGTTTTTATTGGCTGGAAGTAGATTGTTCATTCGGACTGGTAAAAGTGCACCCAGAGGAATCTGAAATGGTAAAGAATGAAAATCTATATAATTATCTCCCCTGTTGCTGGGATGCAGATCGATATGATAATACCCGGTTCCTACGCTGTCATAAAATGATGCGGACCGGGAACCCTGCTCCGGCCCAGCAACCATCTGACGTTGTTCTCTTCCCACGTGCTCCTCCAGAACCGTAAATTCGGCTCTGATCCTCCGGGATTCCCGAACATAGGGATAAAGCGCCATACCATCATCCGTTCCCATGACATCTCCCCGAAGACGCAATCCCTTCCAACCCTGGCCACCATCCGGACGAGGTGCTTCGGTCTGTAACCAATATAAAAGAGATAAATTGAGTTGGCGGGCTCCTTCCAGTGTTTCACGATATATCTCCTCTGATACGTCGATCAGATTCCCCATAAAATAATCATTCTGAGGCCAATTCACCAAAGTGATATCGCCGGGGTAAGTTCCAGGTACAAAATTGTCTTTGTTGATCATACGACGGTACCACCACAGATTTAGTACACCCTCCAATTGCGCTACTTCAGGATTGAATCCCAAGGCTTTAGGTTCTAAAGTTCGGGGATTGGAATAAGCCAGATCCAAAAGTTTACCTGACCACGGTGGATCCATGTCTGGTACGTAATTGGACCAAAAATCATAATCATCGGGGCGAGTGATAACATGATCCGCGCCCGGCTGATAATCCAGAGCAAAGCAAAGTGTAAATGCCTGGTGATTCTGGGGATCAGCTTTTTCTGGTGCATGCAATTCTCCACTCTCATCTATTGATTCTGTTCCCGTGACATACTCGGTTCCGGTCATGGGAAGCAAATCCCCCAATTCTGTAGCATCGACAAAAATCGGAGCATGAAGGATCACATCAGTACCTTCCAGTTGATGACGAACTTTTACCGCTCTGACATTGTCTCCTTCAACCTCAGCCTCGATGGCCTTATGGTGAGTAAGAATTTGAAGAATCCCCTGACTGATATAAGGGTTCATCATTTCCAACAACACCGCTACAGAGACTCTGGGTTCGTGACAGATTCTGGATACACCTCCACTCCCGGGATTAAGAAATTCCACCTCTCGAGCTGCAGCGGTCATTGGATAGTTTCTCCTATAATAATCCCGGACTCGATTCCTGTATTCCCGATAGGATGCAGGTGCACCGTGGGTTTCAATCCAGGTATGTTCATCAGGCGGAACACCTTGTTGTGCTATTTGCCCGCCAATCCACTGAGTTTCTTCGGTCAAAACAACCCTCAATCCGTTGCGACAAGCTGCTATTGCAGCTGCACACCCTCCCAAACCACCACCCACGATAACCACATCTGCATCCAATTCCCGGAGGTTTGAAGGAATTATTTTGTAACCGGATCTTGTTTTTAATCTGCCAGCCCTATCCATCAATAAAGGAGCTGAACCAATGAAGGTCCCACCACCTATGCCCATTAATTTTGCAAAATCTCTACGTCGCATCATGAACACTATTTAACACCTGCTCAAATGTAGGAAACTAACTTCAATATAGGTCTGTTTGGAGGTACCATATCTAAAAAGACGTATGGGATATTCTGGTTTATCTTAAAAAACCATAAGACCACATGGAGACAATATTAGGAAGATCCCTACCCTGTAGGTAATCCCATATTCCGACAGGTATTAGAAATGCCGCCAGTTTATTTCGTATATTACCAACAGGTTAACCTATTATTGCAGGAAATTTACAGAGAATACAATAGATCATGAGGACCTCAGATAAAAATGCCTTAATAACCGGGGCGTCTCGCGGAATTGGGCGTCAGTTGGCTGTCAGTCTGGCAGAATTAGGGTACAATCCAATACTGGTAGGACGGAATTCGGATGATCTACGTTTGGTCGCGGATGATATCCACTCCAGTACGGGTAGGCAAACATCGATATATGTCGTTGACATCACCGATGAGTCAAAAATTCGAAGGATGGTCAATGACCTGGAAGAGAAATTATTGAACATCCATATCCTTGTCAACAATGCGGGAATCCACCGAAAAGGTACTTTAGAGCTCCAGGAGAACGAATTTCAGGAGTTGCTGGAGGTGAATCTGAAAGCGCATTTCCTGATGACCCGGGCCATTGTTCCTTTGATGCTGAGAAATGGTAACGGATACATATTCAATATTGCTTCCCGATCTGCAAAAGTGGGTTTTGCAGACACTGGAGGATATTGTGCATCAAAATGGGGACTTCTGGGATTGAGCGAATCGCTCTACCACAAATTGACGCCACAGGGAATAAAAGTAACCGCATTGTGCCCTGCCTGGGTGGACACAGACATGGCCCGTAGAGCTGATAGTCCTCTGCATCCCGACGAAATGATTGAACCTGCAGACCTTTCGAAAACCATAGAGTGGTTGTTGTCCTTATCTTCCGGTGCGTGTGTCAAAGAGATTGTCATTACAAATCCTAAAAGTTTATAAGCAAATCCCGGATTTCCTGTACAATAATATACAAGCTGATGAGAACCTTTACCCGCAGAAATTTTCTCAGGCCTCTGGCGGGCATACCGCTCCTGGGAACATTTTATCCGTTCAATAAAGATGTCCGGCAAAATTCTGAATCATCGCTCAAATACAAATTGAGGCTCAGTCTCAACGCCTATTCATTTCATCGTCCTCTGACAGATAAGAAAATTGATTTATTTGATGTTTTGGATTTTTGTGTGAAATACCAATTTGATGCCATTGATCCGACGGGCTATTACTTTCCCGGATATCCCTCTGCACCTGACTCAAGCTATATACGTGAATTTAAAAGGAAAGCATTTCTTGAGGGTATCGAAATCAGCGGTACCGGGATACGGAATGATTTTGCCAACCCTGATGTTGGAAGCCGTGAAAATGATATTTTGTTGATTGAAACCTGGCTTGGTGTTGCTGCCCAACTTGGTGCTCCGGTTCTTCGGATTTTTCCGGGCCATCATCCCCATGATGGATATTCCCGGGAGGAGGTTATGGGATGGATGGTGAAGGATATTATGAAGTGTGGTACATTAGCTGAGCAGCATGGAGTACTACTTGCTGTACAAAACCACAATGGGTTTCTCAAAACCGCTGATGATGTTAACCAACTCATGAGTAGAATACCATCGCCCTGGGTAGGTCAAAATCTGGATATTGGCAGTTACCGTCAACATGTTCCCTATGATGAAATTCAGAAAAATATCCATCATGCTATTACCTGGCAGATTAAAGAAAATGTCTGGATCGAAGGCGACGAAATACCCACCGATTTCAATCGATTGTTCCGTTTAATTAAAAGTGCAGGGTATCGGGGTTATCTCCCACTTGAAACCCTGGGATCGGGAGATCCTTTTGAAAAAGTACCCAAATTATTAGAGCAGGTAAAGTCAGTCTGGGAACAATAAGGATTTCAATGCATATTGTATCCGCACAGGCATATTCCACTTTGGAACTGAAAAAATAAGATTTTCACCTTATTTCCGGATGTTCCCACCCCTGCCTGTAGGGTCTTCTCAGCATTCTGGTTGCTTCCTCATCATCGCGTACGATCTGTGAAGCAGGGTCATATACCAATGATCTGCCCAGACCCATTGATATATTGGCCAGGATGCAACTGGCAGAGGAAATATGTCCCTCACGAATATCAGCTATCGGTGGCTTTTTTGATTCGATGGCTGCTAAAAAATCTAACATATGGCGTCGCATAGCCGGTGCAGTATGCAGTTCGATATCTTTCTCGCTGAGATCCTCCGGAAATTGGTCCCGCTCATATTCCACATCAGCTTGAAGCGCTTCCCCATCGCCATAAGGTGTAAAATCATATTTCCACACGCTACCTGCGAGAACTCCCTTTTCTCCGTATATTTTAAATGCCCAGGGGTATTCAGGATCTGCTGGATTACCCCAACTTCGGTGGTTCCATACACATTTCAATTCCGGATATTCAAAAATCGCAGTCTGGGTATCTGGCGTATTGGACTTTCCATCCTTTTGAACCAATATACCGCCAGTGGAATAAATTCGGGACGGCCAGTCCAGATCAAGCATCCACCGTACGGTGTCAAACATATGTACACACATATCGCCTATAATCCCGTTGCAATATTCCATAAAAGTACGCCACCAACCGCGATGCGGTATCCTGTCAAAAGGACGAAGCGGAGCCGGGCCAGTCCATAATTCGTAGTTAAAATAATCGGGAACCGGGATGATATCGGGGTTGCCATTAGCACGCATATGGTAGTAACAACACATTTCCACATGGGCGATGCGTCCCAACAAACCCTGGTCGATGACTTTTTCTTTGGCCTCGATCAGGTGAGGCGTGCTTCTCCTTTGAGTACCCACCTGGACCGTTTTATTGTATTTACGCGCTACGGCCAGCATGGCCTCACTTTCAAGTACTCCGGCACTGGTCGGTTTTTGAACAAAAACGTGGGCACCCGCCTGAATGGCATCGATCGTATTCAAGGCGTGCCAGTGATCTGGGGTGCCAATGATGACGATATCAAATTCATGGTTGGCCAGCATTTGTCGGTAATCGGTATAGGTTCTGGGGGAGGCAATATCCCCAATGCGTTCTTTCACCAATTTGACCGCTTCCTTTATATGATTTTGATCCACATCACATAAACCAACAACCTCGATTTGGGCAACCTGCATCAATCGGGCCAAATCACTTTTACCATACCAACCACAGCCGATCAATCCCACACGCCACCGTTTTTCCCGATAGAACAAATCAAGGCCAAATTCTCCCAGGGTAGTAAACGCAAGTAGTGCAGAGCTGCTTTTTAAAAATCGTCGTCGATTGTAGCGGAATTCCATGAAATGTGAGTTGCCTTAAGGTTTTGCCTTTCTTTCCTTCATCAACCAATATAATCCTTTCACTCCGATTCTTATATCATCAAGACGAAGTAAAACCAAAATTTTCTCAATATAGGCGATTATACCCCACCCGACGGCCAGGTAATACAACCAGGGATAAAAATCAAAGGCAAAGAGAATAAATAAAAATATCCCTTGCAAATATCCTGCAATCACCGCACCATACAAATGGAGGCCCGGAATTTTTCCAAAACGGTAAAACCCAACCACATAGCTCAGGGTAAAAATTCCCAGAAACAAATACAGTATCCATATATGAGGGGCCAGGTCTGTCCACCGAAATACGAACAAACCCCAAATAGCCATGATGAATGTAAAAACATCAGCCAAATTGTCCAATGCAGCACCGAAATTCGATTGTAATTTGAAAATCCGGGCAATATTGCCATCCAAAATATCAGTTACCAGACTTATACAAATAAGGATGACAAACCAGGATTCCTGCCGGGTTATGATCATATAAAGAATGACAGGGAAAACCAACAATCGATACAGACTCAGGATATTTGGTACGTTGAGTATATTTTCTCCCTTGACAAAGATCTTTTTCATCAACCCACATTTCTGTTGCTTAACCTGGAATGCAATTTCTCACGGATCTGGGTCCGCTCGGAGCCAAGATAAAAAGAGAGCATAGCCCTCAGGCTCTCATCAGACACCTCCCTTGCGCCGAAAGGGAGAACCATATCCCGGTTCTGGGTATCAAACTGGATGTTGGTATCGATATAATTACCAGTAAATTCCATTCCTGCCAGTACCATCTGTTCCAGTTTATTCATATTTGTTTCCGAAATCTCCTGCATAGGAATAAGATCAATGGGTAAAATATCACTGATGTAGCTTATGATTTTTTGATTTTGTACTGCCTTATTGGCGACAAAATTGAGTATAGTCGGAATATGATCTTTTTCGATCAAAGCCATAAGATCACGAACTGTGGTGTCTATGGAGATAAGGTTTTGAGTGGCCAGGGGGTCCACCAAAATACGTATGGTCTGATTTGGGTATTCGTTAGCCAGAGAATGAATTCGTCGGGCGAAATCAAAAATACCATAATCCGTAATTGTAACGCCCGTCTGGCTATTACCGACCACCTGGGAAAGTCGTATAACATGACCACTGATTCCATGGTCGCTGATAAATTTTTCCAGTAATATTTCCGCATATCTTTTGGACTGTTCATAGTAATTGCGGAAGGATGAAATATCAGCTTCGGGATAAAATATTTCCTTGAATACACCAGAAAACAGACCACATGAATAAGCAGTGCTTATAAAAAAGAATCGATCCTGATGCCTGGCGAATTTCCTAAATACCTCAAGAGAATTCCCTAAACCCTTCACATTGGTTTGGAAAATTTCTTCCCTGGATTGATAATCAAACTTCAGGCTGGCGGCAAAATGATAAAAGTCGACATCCTCGTTGAAAATTTGCTTCAGGGTGGAATCATCCAATCCAAAATCTTCCTCGAGCAAAGCATAATCCAAAACCTGGAGCCGTCCATGATGCGTCGGGTAGCCCAGCGTCGTATCTATCAATGCCTGATCCATACGTTCCTGTGCGGAATACTCTGAATTGCTCCTGACCAATGCCACTACTTCATAATTGTTTTGTAATAATTCATGAACAAAATGAGATGCTACAAAACTATTAGCACCTACAATGATGACTCTTTTCATAGGAGGCGTGTTTGACATTATGGAACAATAAATTTATATTAATTATTACAAAATCCAGATAATTTCCCGATCTGTTCTAAGAAATTCACTGGTTTCAAACGAAGAAAATGATATAATTCATTGCGGTGAATAATATTTTGTTGTATTTATCCGCATGAAATCAAGTAAAGTTAAAGGAGCATCAATAAGCCTATCTGGACGCTGAGCGGAATAGATAAATTGTCTGAACCCCGCCAGCTAAATAATTCACCCAGAGTGCCAAGAAAACCAACAAGTGGTGAAATCAATACCACCTGATTTAAATTGAGACCGGACAAATGAAGAATAAGGCCACAAATTATCGTACTTGATACATAGAAAGCCAGGGAACCAAACAATGTTTTATTTCCATTTCTACCAGGGAGAGAAAGCGTCACATTATTTTCCCTGAAATACATTCCCACGATCGCAGCCAGAGGGTCACACAATGCCAGAACAATGATGGGAATCAGGTATATGACCGGATTTCCTGAAAAGGAGTAAATAAGAAAGCTCAGGTAAATTCCCGCTGGGAGTAGGAAGCTACCATAGGATGGCCTGGAAACATCATGAATGGAATCGAGCTGTTTGATACGCCTGCTGCCCCACAATACTATGCCAAATAGAAGCGCAAGCCCCAAAATGTACCAGTGATTATCAAATATAAATGGAAAAGGAGCAGTAGCCAGGGTAGCCAGTACGTGGGCTGTTTTACGACTGTATTCCCCCTTGTATTTCCATTTCCTATAGCTCAATTCATTGAGGATCAACAAAATACTTATGCCGATAAGGTAATAAATTGAAATCCGCAGGACTTGATCCATAGTTTAAAGGTTATGTTTTTTGCATTAGCTACTCAGATACATATAAAAACCCGTCCAGGCACCAGCGGCTATGAGGCTATCAAACCGATCCAGAAATCCTCCATGCCCCGGTATCAACTGATTGAAATCCTTTACTCCATATTTCCTTTTGTATATAGAGGATATGACATCCCCCAAAAACGCTGAAAAAATTGTCATTCCCAAAAAAAAGATCCGACTTGAAATTGTCAGGTCCTGGTACAATGATTTCATTAAAAATCCACTTGCCAGGGCAATAACTGCGCCCCCAAGAATGCCCCCGAGCGTTTTATTTGGACTAATCGATGGTAATATTTTCCGTTTTCCCCAGAGTTGCCCCGAAATTTGGCTAAAGCTGTCAAAAATAGACACAATCAGAAATACATATAATATGACGGTGTAAGTTAATCTGCTATAATTGTAAAAACCGGAAAAAAGGAAAGCGAAGCAAATCACTGCGACTAGAAAAAAGAGAGGATGCCGATATCCTGAACGCAGAAATAGAAAGACCAACTCACCCAAGCCTATTAATCCGATAACAATTACCAGAACTGGGAAAAAAGATGACCACCATACCACCCACCAGTATATCAAGTTGATAATGATGAAATAGGTCAGAAATTTAACATAACTAGCTTTCGCTTCGGTTTTGGATCTGCGCCTGTTAATAAAATAAAAGCCAACCGCTCCAAGTAAGAAATAGCCCAGGATGACGAAATAAATCGTATGTATCAGCTCATCCGTATTTTGCCACATCGCAGTCATCCCCTGATCATGATTATCCCCAAAATGATTATTCCAACGGCAAAAATATAACGGATCCGATTTTCGGAATTATCTGTTTTTACCCGAGAAATTAAAGACGGGCCAACCCATGCCCCTATAATCGATCCAATGGTAAGGAAAAATACCAAAGTAAGATCTACAGATCCAACCAGGAAATGACCGCCAATAGCAAAGAAAGTATTCGAGGCAACCACTACCAATGATGTACCAATGACTACTTTTACGGGCAACTGGAGAGAAAACAATCCCGCCATGAGGGGTGCTGCTCCACTGGTTCCAAATGCGCCGGTAATCACACCGGAAGAAAACCCAAAAAAAGTACTTTTAACCCAGTATTTACCGGATGTTCCCACAGGTAACGCCTGATTTCCCTTACTCATGTTCGTCAGCTTTCGTGTGGACACCATGATATATAGCCCTATAACAATGCAATAGGACCCAAAGCCAGTAACTAATCCCTCTTCTGTGAATTGATTGGCGACGGCTGCTCCTGTAATGGCACCTACCAGACCCGCTGCAGCAAACTGGCCTGCAATGCGAAACTGGACGTGCCCCTTTCGATAATGAGCCAGGGATCCTGCCAGACTAATGGGAAGTGTGGCTACCAGGGAAGTTATGAGTGCCGTATGCGCCGGAATCTCCAGGAAGAGAACCAGTACAGGAAGAAATATCAATCCGCCACCCCCGCCAACCATAGTGCCAAATAAGCCGACCGCGAGACCTATAAATGGAAGTAGATAATATATGGATTCAACCGGGGACGTAAAAATCATTATGGCTATGTTGTTGAAGTTTCTAACGGTACGACATGGCAAAGATAAATTAAATATGGAGGCCGGATAATTATTACTAATAATCATCTTATCGGAAAGGTATTTTTATCGTGTAGATTGAGATCTGTGGATTGCCTGCCCCAGCCATCAGATCCCAAATTTCACATGAAAATTAAAAACTCCCAAACCAGGATTTCTATTTTCTTCAAAGTATATCCATCGGGAGGACATGGTGAGGAAGAGGAACTGAAAACCCTCTTCAAATAAGGGCCAATTGGAATTGTCACAGCCTATGATGGTAAATCTTCGGATCCGAATTCTAGCCTGATCAAAATGTGAGTTACTCCAACCAGGTAGTCAGATCCCAATTCAAAATTTCAGATAATCGTTTAATTCTTGGCTCATAGTACCGCTTCAATGAACTTATATCCTGCGATTGCAGAGTGTATTTGGGGGATAAATACCAGGATCTCAGATGGGACTTTATCCTAGTGGGAAGACGATCCGCGATCGATTGTCTTAGTCCTACCCGATGCAACCAATGATTTAGATGACGGAATCGGGGTATTTCCCCTACATTGCGCCTTATTGTAAAATCAGGCTTTATGGGATCAATATTTAAAAATTGAAAAGTTTCATTAAAGGTACTTTCTGGATTGGCTATCCATTCCTCATACCGGATAAAATGGAGTTGGTCACGGGGAAAAACTTCCATATACCGTAATACCTGCTCATCATAATGCCCCAATTCCAGAAACAGATGCGAAAGTCCCCACCCTTTCTCAATTTTTTTCTGATCCTTTTGAATCGCAGTTAGGAAATCGTCAGTTGTATAACCGTATTTTGCGGACATGGTGTAATGAGAAAAAGCGCGTTCGATTGGATTGCGGAGGATGGCCAAAATTTTCATACTGGGATTATGGTCCCGAATTCGTTTTGCAGCCCCAGGAGAATACAAATAAGAGGTACTGGCTTCTCCTGTAATAGTACCGGGGGGAGCAGTCTCAAATAATCTGAGGTAGTGTTGTTTGTCCTGAATAAAAAGCTGAAACCGTTCAGGTAGTATTTCCTGAGTGAAATATGCCTCGGTATCAATGACATTATTCGAACGAAATTCTCTGGAAAATTTGTCCACATCAAATTGAGAAAAATAGTGAGGTTCCTTGACAGGAGGCCCAAATATTTCCGGATGTTGACATAGAATATTAAAAAAGGCCGTTGTACCACATTTGGCCGCTCCAATAAGTACAAAATCAGGGGGAAAATGAATATTTTTCATCAAATTTCCTTCTTGTTTTTGATTACCTGCCCAAAATCGTCGGTTTCAGGCAATGGCACATACAGGTCACAAAAATACATACGCTCTATGAATTTCTTCCAGTAAGGGAAACATGTGCAAAATAATGGTCTTTGTATATGAATGCCCGAATAGTACAATTGATCAGCAACATTATAAACATACGCTTGTCATCCGGAGCAGGGTATGGGGAAAATCAATTTCAGACAGAATCAATGAATACTTATCTACATATGGGTCCATTAGATAGTGTGCAGATGCAGATAAAGACGGGTCCTACCATACCAGCTTTATACCTAGGAATATCAGGCGTGTCTCAAGTACCACACATCTCACGAATATCTGACCATACTCGGAATACCACTATTGTTGCAACCACGATGTACCATATTAGGACCATGCCGAACAATCTCCTCCAAAACCAAAATGCCA
>Ga0079224_100004796_pt1 | contig 17603 bp, 16 predicted proteins | sample Stecom2015_FD_80414 | JGI IMG/M metagenome (GOLD analysis project Ga0079224, IMG submission 80414) | Agricultural soil microbial communities from Utah to study Nitrogen management - Steer compost 2015 | ecosystem: Environmental > Terrestrial > Soil > Agricultural land | place: USA: Utah...
CCGAAGCATAGCCGGTACACACAAAAATAATAGGCTAAAAGATGCGTTTTCAAAAATAAGTTTGTAGTATTGGCACCAAACAAACTAATAAATCAAAACTATCACATGATCTCAAACATGAAAAATCTGAAGAAATCATTGTCAGTAGTGTGTACCGCTGCTGTGCTTGCAGCATGCGGTTCCGGACAGCGCGCCGAAGAAAACGGTCAGGACACCACAGCTTCTGCAGCCACCACCGAAAACGAAGGATGGGTTTCGCTTTTTGACGGGAAGACCACTGAAGGATGGCACACCTATCTGAAAGACTCTGTTTCAGCAGCCTGGACTGTCCAAGACGGGGAACTGCGCTTCAATCCTGATGTCCCGCGTGAAGAACGGGGTGACATCGTGACCGATGGAGAATATGAGAACTATGAATTGGAATTGGAGTGGAAAATAGCCTCCGGAGGCAACAGTGGTATCATTTTCGGTGTACATGAAGATCCTAAATTCAGCGCTACTTATCTGACTGGCATGGAAATGCAGGTGCTTGACAATATCGATGCGGCTGACAACAAGCTCGAAAATCACCTTGCAGGATCCCTGTATGACATGATCGGTAGTAAAGAGGTCTCTCAGCCGAAGCCGGTAGGCGAATGGAACCAGGCCCGCATCCGCAAAGAAAACGGCCGGATCACGCTGTGGCTCAACGGAACCCAAACTGCCGACGTCACGATCGGTACACCGGAATGGGAGCAAGTGCTAAGCACCAGCAAATTTAAAGACTGGGAAGGCTTTGCCAAATATCCCAAAGGGAAAATTGCCCTTCAGGACCATGGCGATGTTGTTGCTTACCGCAATATTCGCATCAAGGAACTTTAGTGAGTAGCCGGTCGTCGGTGATGAGTGGCCGGCCGTCGGTCATCCATCACCGATCACCTACTCCAGATACGCGCCCTGGCGCATCAGCAACGCCCGGTATTTGTTGAATACCGCTGATTTTGAAACAAAGCCCATGTAGTTCCCCTCCCCGTCAACCACGGGAAGGATCCAGATGTCCTCCCTGTTCATCTTCTGCATCACGGCTTCCATATTTGCATCCATGCGTACGATGTCCACTGGCTTTTCAGCCAGCTCCCGCATGGTCTTCTCGGCCTTTTCAGGACTCTCTCCCAGAAGGATCTCAAACAGACGCTCGCTGTAGATGATACCGAGCAGCTTTCCTTCCATATCGACCACCGGGAAAATATTACGCTTGGTATGGATGATATCATGCCGCCGGTCTGCCGGCCGTTCGTCGGGCCGGAGGACGGTAAAATTTCTTTCAAGCACGTAGCGGAGTTTCATCATGCTTAGCACGGTACGGTCCTTATCTTCATGTGTCAACAGATCTCCCTGTTCGGCTAACCCCTTGGTATAGATTGAGTACTTCAATGCTGTGCGGTTGATCAGGTAAGAGAGCGCCGTCACCAACATTAAGGGCACCATCAGTGCATATCCCCCCGTAATCTCCGCAATCAGGAAGATAGCTGTCAAAGGCGCATGCATGACACCAGCCAATGCGGCCGCCATACCGGCCACCACAAAGTTTGGAATATTCAGTTCGATCAGGCCGGTTAAATTGATCCCGTAAGCGAAAGCGAAACCGAGCAGTCCCCCCATCACCAGGCTGGGGCCGAAAGTGCCTCCATTACCCCCACAGGTAATGGTGATAAGCGATGCGAATGATTTAGCGAATACCGTCAGCAGCGTGTAGGCGAGCACTACAATACCTATGTGCTCATAGTCGGCGAACAGGCTATTGGCCAAAAGTGCGTCCGTCCGGCCGTCCAGTATCCGTTGGATCGTCAGGTAGCCTTCACCATAAAGCGCCGGAAAAAGAAAGATCAGCAGTCCAAGGCTGAGACCTCCGGCGAACACCTTCTGGTAAGGATTACGGATCCCATTAAACAGGCTTTTCACCCACCCGTTTGCCTTTGCGAAGTAAATGGAGAACACCCCCACAATGGTTGCAAGCAGCAGGTAAAAAAATAATGCCTGAACGGCCCAGTCATCAGTCACCAAGTGGAAAAGTGGCTCGCTATAGACCAAGCGCGATGTGACAGAAGCCGTAGCGGCAGCCATCAAAAGCGGGATGAACGCAGGAATTGAAAACTCAGGCAGGAGCATCTCAATGGCAAAGATCATTCCCGCAACCGGACTATTGAAGGCTCCCGCAATACCGGCAGCGGCCCCGCACGCCAAAAGCATGGTCACTTCACGGTAATTCAAACCGAAAAATCGTCCAGCATTCGCTCCAATTGCCGAACCACTGTATGCTATGGGGGCCTCCAGCCCGGAGGAGCCTCCAAATCCCACCGTCAGTGCACTGGTGATAATCTGAGAATAAATATTATGCGGTTGTATACGGCTCGATTTGCGAGAGATGGCATAAATAATGGGTGTCAGCCCGTGATCAAAGGTACCTTTCCGTATAAAACGCCGGACATACAGCACGCTGAGCAATATACCGATAAGCGGGAAAAATAAGTATAAATAGTACTTATATTGCCATTGTACATCGTCCTGCAGGGAGGCGGCAATCGAGTGCGTAAGCCCCTTTAGTAAGGCGGCAGCCAGTCCGCCGATGATCCCCACTACGACCGCGAGGATCAGCAGAAAGTTCCGGTTGGAGATTTTCTGTATCCGCCACTGGTTAAGCCTGTAAATCAAATGTTGCGGGCTTTTCGGCATAACTATTCAATTCCCATAATTTCTTTTTTCTTCTTTGTCTTGAACCGCTTTGGCACCGAAGCGATGATCGTTCTTTCCAGTGCATCGATCGCCTGCTTTTTCACGTAATTGTTCATGGTGACCAAACTGATCTCGCGGACCGGTTCAGGCGCTTTGAAGTACCGCACGCGCGCCAATTGCTCCTCGTCGAAATCGGTTATACCCAGCTCCGGGAGGATCGTGCTGCCCGAATTGCTGTCGACCATCCGTTTCAGCGTTTCCACGCTTCCTGTGTTGTATTCAAATGTTCCCTGTGGATCCATGCTGCGCTTGCGCTGACAGATATTCAGGACCTGGCCGCGCATGCAGTGTCCTTCAGTGAGCAGCCATAGCTTATCTGTGAGCACGTCCTCCGGGGTTACCTGTTTCTTACCCGTCAATGGGCTTTTCGGCGACACATAAACGACAAACGGCTCGTAAAACAACGGACGTTCTATCAGGGTCGTGTCGTAAACCGGAGTAGATAAAATCCCACAGTCAAGCAGCCCGACTTTCAATTCGGAAATGATTTTTTCAGTGGTATACTCCCATATCTGCACCTGCAGTTTCGGAAACTGCGCCATAAATTCACCCAGCATCCGCGGCAATAAATAGGGAGCAATAGTCGGAATCACGCCGATCCGCAGTTCCCCTGCCAACTCTCCTTTTCTCAACTGGACAAGCTCATGAATCTTCCGGCTCTCTATAAGCACAATACGGGCCTGCTTGATAATCTCCACCCCGATCTCCGTTGGCACAATCGGTTGCCGGCTGCGGTCGAATATGCGCGCTCCGATCGATTCTTCCAGTTTCTGGATTTGCATACTCAAGGTCGGCTGCGTGACGAAACACTTTTCGGCTGCTGCCACGAAGCTGCGGTATGTATCTACTGCAATAATATATTCCAATTGCGTAAGTGTCATGGTATCGACAAAATCGATGCAAATATGCGGATTTTATTCCGAAGCAGGAAGTCAGTACTTTGGTTTAATTTGATATATTAGCGCCGGTAAAAATCCGTCATGCAACGCAATCTGGCAGCGCAATATATCCTGAACAGACTAAAGGACGAGCTTTCGCCCGATCTTACGTATCACAATGTGACCCATACTGAGGATGTTTATTCAGCGGCGCAGCTTATTGCAAGGGAGGAAGGCATTACCGGACGCGACCTTGAGCTGACACTTACGGCCGCACTTTTCCATGATACAGGATTCCTCATCAATGGCATGGGCCACGGCCATGAGGTGTTGTCATGTTCGATCGCCCGGGAGACACTACCGGCGTTTGAATACTCAGCTACGGATATCAGCCTCATTACTGAACTGATCCTGGCCACAGAAATACCGCAGCGTCCGGACCGACTATTGGAGCAGGTATTATGTGACGCAGACCTGGACTATCTGGGCAGGGATGATTTCTTCCAGCGTAGTGAGCTGCTCTATAATGAGATGCGTAAGCTTGGCGCTGTTGCATCGCGGACCGACTACGACCGGCTGCAGCTGGCCTTTCTGCGCGGCCACACGTATTTCACCGAGACGTCCAAACGGATGCGAAACCAAAAGAAATTAGACAATTTACAAAAACTGATTGCCCTATCGTGAATAATCTGAACAGCATGAATGACAAATGGCGCGGCATCATCCGCGATGTGATCTATGTAATTTGCGGTGTACTACTCTGTGGGTTTGCACTGAAAGGTTTCTTGGTTCCCAATCATTTCTTTGACGGCGGCGTCACAGGAATTTCACTTCTGATCCACGAGATCTACCATTTCAATATCGCCTACGTCATCGTACTGGCCAACCTCCCCCTAATCGTCATGGGCGCCTACCAAATAAGCCGCACGTTTGCATGGAAAACGCTAGCTTGTGTAATCTTATTGGGGATATGCCTGCTTTATGTTCCTTATCCCCCCATCACGTCTGATAAGTTGTTGGTCTCCATTTTCGGCGGCGTATTCATGGGACTTGGTGTCGGCCTTGCGATGCGCGCTGGCTGCGCACTCGATGGTATTGAAGTGCTCGCTCTCTACACTTTACGGTGGGCCAGCTTCACAGTCAGTGAAGTGATTCTCGGCATTAACATCGTGATATTTCTGATTGCCGCGGTTCAATTGGGCCTGCAGACCGCCCTGTATTCCATCCTCACCTACTACACCGCATCCCGTACCATCAGCTTTGTCGTAGAAGGGCTGGAAGAATATACCGCTGTGAATATCATTTCGTCCAAGAGCGATGTCATTAAAGCACGCCTGGTACAGGAGATGGGAAAAGGGATTACCGTTTACAAGGGAGAGCGCGGTTTTCTGAAGGACAGCTTCGACGTGAGCCATCCGGTTGATATCATCTTCACCGTCGTGACCCGTTTCGAGGTCAGACGGCTGAAAGCGGTGGTAAAAGAAGTTGACCCGCAAGCTTTTGTGTACACCAATACCATCAAAGAGGTCGCCGGAGGCGTGCTGAAAAAGCGGTCCGGCGGTCACTAGCTATTCGATCACTTCATAAACGGTTACCGGCCGGGCCTTGTTCTTTAGGCTGACCGAGCCCAAAGCTTTAAGGTTAAAGGATTCTTTTGCTTCCACATAGACGTGTTCAGGCACAAGAATCTGCCCTGCCGTGGCGACCGATTGCAGACGCTGGGCAAGGTTGACTGTGTCACCGATGACCGTATAGTCGAGCCGCTTAAGCGAAGCCGACCCGATGTTGCCGGAAATCATTTCCCCGGCGTTGATACCGATGGACACCTCCGGTTTAAATGTCTGATCAGTCAAGTCCGCCACGGCCGTCTTGGCAATGCTGTCCCTGACCGCGAGCGCCGCGTCTATCGCCCGGTCGATATGATATTCCCCTTTGAAGACAGCCATAACTGCATCCCCCATGAACTTGTCCACTTGTCCCCCATTGCTGATAATCTCCTTAACGATCACATCGAACAAAGAATTCAACATCTTCACCACACTATCGGCACCCACGGTCTCAGTAATGGCCGTGAATCCGCAGATGTCCACAAACACCACCGTTCCTTCAATTGTCTCGTTTGCCATCAGGCTTTTCTCGAATTCCTGATGGGTCATGAACTGCAGGACGTGTTCATCGACGTACATCCGGAGGATATCGTTTTCTTTGATGGCACGGAGCGTCTCTTTGAGCTGTTCCACATGCTGCAACGTTTTTTCAATGGTAATGTCTAAGTCACCGAAGTTAACCGGCTTAAATACAAAGTCGAACGCGCCACGGTTCATCGCCGTCCGGATATTGTCCATATCGCCATAAGCCGAGACCATAACGGCTTTGCTTATGGGATTAGCTTCCGGCAGCTTGGTAAGCAAGGTCAGACCATCCATGCCAGGCATATTGATGTCGGTAAGTATCACATCGATATCGTCCCGTTCTTTCAACACGTTCAGTGCCTCATTACCATCCCGTGCAAAAACAAAAGAATAAATCTGCTCACGGATTTTCTTCCGGAATTTTTGCCGGATGAGCACTTCGAGGTCCGCTTCATCATCCACAACCAATATATTAGCCATGCGTTTCAAGATTGTTAAGTTTTTGTTTCAGCAAATTAAAATCCAGCGGCTTTGTCAGGAAATCATCCGCACCCAGGCTGATCGACTGTGCACGGCTGGACTCATCATCATAGGCTGTGATCATCATTACAAACGGTGGCGCCGTCCCATGCGCCCCGCGGATGCGTTGCAACAGTTCCAATCCGCTCATCCCCGGCATGTTAATATCTGAAAGGATAAGTACCACGCGGGAGTCTCCTGATTCCAGGTAGCGCAGCGCATCCTCGCCCAATAGCGCAAAGTCAAAAGTCACCTCGCCGCTTCGGATTTCCCTTCTGAACCGCTGCTTAAACAATGGCTGGATATCCTCCTCATCGTCGACTACTAATATTCTCATGATACCGGTATCGTTATGATAAATGTTGCGTACTGGCCTTCTTCTGATTCGACATGCATCTCACCACCATGCATTTTATGGATGATGTCATAACTCATGGAAAGCCCCAGACCGGTTCCCTGACCCGTTGGCTTGGTAGTAAAAAACGGTTGATAAATTTTGTCAAGAATTGCCTTCGGTATCCCCATTCCATTGTCATGGACGGTAATTTCGATTGCGTCCCGTCCATCCATCCAGCGTGTATTCCGGGTTGACACACGCACCACCGGCTGAAAATCCCCACCGACCGCCTTTTTCTTTTCGCTGACGGAATAGAACGCATTGTTAAAAAGATTCAGCAGCACCCTGCCGAGATCTTGGGCCACCACTGAAACGGGATGGAGATCAACTTCAAGGTCTGTTTCCATTGAAGCATTAAACCCCTTGTCCTTGGCACGAAGACCATGATAACTGAGACGCAGATATTCATCGGTCAGTGCATTAATGTCTATCACCTCCTTGCTGCCGGCACTGGTCCGGGAGTGCTGAAGCATGCTTTTGACTATGCCGTCGGCCCGTTTACCATGAAAACTGATCTTCTCAAGGTTCTGAGTGAGATCCGCGACAATTTCTTCTGCCTCCTCCCTGCTGTTGGCGGGCAACTCAGTGAACGGCCCGGACTTTAACTCCTCAAGCAACTCCACGCTGACTTCTGAAAAATTATTCACAAAGTTCAACGGATTTTGGATCTCGTGGGCAATACCCGCCGTCAATTCGCCAAGCGATGCCATTTTTTCCGACTGGATCAATTGGTCCTGGGTCCGCCGCAGCTCCTCCAAGGTAGTTTCCAATTCTTCCTTCTGCTTGAGCAACTCTGATGTCCGCTGCGCCACTTCAGCTTCAAGGCTAACCTTCATTTCAGCCATGACGCGTGACCGGGCCTCTTCGGCCTCCCTTTTCTGCCGTTCTTTCTCCAGGGCGCGGCGCTGGCTCCGGTTGACAAACCACATGGCACCGAACCACAGTAAACCGAAGAGTTCAGCGCTCTCGAAAATGTCATCATGGGCTCTATAAAAGCCAGTATTTGCCAGCCGCACAATATCACTGACCAGCGAAATGGCCATGTACGGCAACATACTATACATAAAACCTCTGCCTGCGCGCAGTTCCGGTCTTACGTAGACCAACCACATCAAGGTATAGATGCAAAGCCGGATACCGGATTGGACAAGAAACGAGTCCGTTACCACATCGAGTGCGAGCAATCCAACAGCGATGTACCGGCCGGCCACTGCGTAGCGATACACATCATATCCCACCTTCTGGGCGTCAATCCGTTTGCTCAGGAAATTGATTAGGAAAAGGCCAAATAATGGTTCCAGTAACATATCGCCGCGCGGATTTATCGGGTATATTGGACAAAAGCCCGTTCCACAGGGACACGGGCTCTGTGGAGCCGACGACGGGATTCGAACCTGCGACCTACGCATTACGAATGCGTTGCTCTACCAGCTGAGCTACGTCGGCTTTACAAAAAAATCACCAGCGCAAACTTAGATAAAATCGGATTTATATGCAAGCGCATTCACGTCAGCTCAGCGGTCAGCTCTATAGTAGTGTCCAATAATTTCGAGACGGGACAGATATCTTTAGCTTTCTCTGCGATCTCCTTGAATTCCGGCGCGGAGATGCCTTCAACGGAACCGGTCAATTTCAGTTCGATCAGGGTGATGCTGCCGTCTTCAAAGGTCACCTTGGCTTCAGTCTCCAGATTTGCGGGGTCATACCCTTTTTCGCTGAGCAGGAAACTTAGCTGCATCGTAAAACAGCCCGCGTGCGCCGCTCCTATCAATTCTTCAGGGTTGGTTCCGACTCCGTCTTCGAAACGGGTTTTATAGGAATACTGGGTGCCGTCCAGCACGGTGCTTTGTGTACTTAAGGTTCCACTTCCTTCTTTGCCTGTACCTTTCCAGTTGGCTGTTGCTTTTCTTGTAAACTTCATGATATCCGGTTTTTTATAAAGATATGCAATGAGAACAATCATTCCCCTGAAATGTTTATAACTTCGCGACATGGACAGGTTCATTTATCTTGACAACAATGCCACCACTCCACTTGATCCGCGGGTGCTTGAGGCGATGATGCCATACCTGACCACCCACTTCGCGAACGCCTCCAGCGTGACGCATCATGCAGGTAGAATGGCGGCAACCGCTGTGGAGAGAGCGAGGGAGACCGTCGCTGCCCTTATCGGAGCGGCTCCCAGGGAGATTACCTTTACGTCCGGAGCAACGGAAGCTATCAATACGGCCCTGAAAGGCGTGTTTGAACATTACCAGGGCAAGGGCCGGCATTTCATCACCTGCCTTACCGAGCACAAGGCGGTGCTGGATACCTTTGCATATCTGGAAAAGAAAGGTGCGGAAGTAACTTATTTACCGGTTGACAGTGCGGGAATGCTGGACCTGGATGCCCTTGAGACGGCCATCCGGCCGGATACGGTCCTTGTGGCAGTGATGCTGGCCAACAATGAGACCGGGGTTTTGCATCCCGCAGCTGATATTGCTGCCATTACGCAACGCCACGACACCCTTTTCTTCTGTGATGCCACCCAGGCTGTAGGCAGAATACCGGTGGACATTGCCGGGCTTGGCGCAGATCTCCTGTGCTTAAGCGGGCACAAATTTTACGGACCGAAAGGTGTAGGCGCCCTGTACATAAAACGACGCAGCAAACCCATACAGACCGGCGCCTTGCTGCACGGTGGCGGACAGGAAAATCGGTTGCGGGCAGGCACGCTCAATGTACCGGGAATCGTTGGGATGGGAAAGGCCGCTGCCATAGCAGCTGAGGAAATCCAGACCGAATCCGGGCAGCTGAAAGCGCTCCGGGATAAACTTGAGGCAGCGCTGACTGGGCTACCGGCTTCATTTATCAATGGATCGGCGGCCCCCCGGCTCCCGCACGTGACCAATATCACCTTCCGCCATGTGAAAGCGGATCAAATCATGACCGCTGCCCGGGATATCGCAATGGCCTCCGGTTCTGCTTGTGTCAGCGGCACGCGTGACCCGTCGCATGTATTAAAAGCGATGGGCCTTTCCGACGCCGACGCACACGCGTCCTTGCGGCTTAGCCTCGGGCGGTTCAACACAGATGCGGACGTGGAGGTCTGCATCGGACAATTGACCGCTGCGATCGGAAAACTGCGGGCTTCTTCACCTATCTGGCAGTTACACCAGGCCGGGTTGATGGATTGAATGTATTGAGAACTAAATAGACATACTTTGACTGGAAAAAACAACGTTTTGATCATAGGAGCTTTTGATCGCTATAACTATGGGGATCTGCTGTTTCCTATTATCATCGAAGCGCAACTAAAAACGTATGGGCAGCCCTTTGAGGCTGCTTACTTCGGCATTGTGGAAAGCGATCTCCGTGAACTGGGCGGTAAGCCGACCCAGGACATCAGCGCATTCTATAAGCAATGCAACGAAGGTGAGGGCCACACAAGTGTCATCGTAGCTGGTGGAGAGGCCGTTGCGGTAACCTGGAGTTCGTTGCTGCTGGCGCTGAATAAATCCTTCAAACGCACGCACCGCTTCCACCACCGGATCAACAGGTTTTTTAACCTCAACGCCTTTGCCCGCCGCGTACTTAACGGCCGGACACCACTTCCGTTTGTTTTTTCCAAGGAAGATTTCAAGCGGGTCGACCGGGTGATTTTCAATTCGCTTGGCGGATCAGAATTTGATGTAAGCATATTCCGGGAATTTCCCGACCTCCGCACCAAGCTTAAGCAGGTCGATTATTTCGCCGTACGGGATAAGGCAACCCAACGCAACCTGGCTGCCCAGGATGTTCCGACAAGGCTTTACCCGGACTCTGCAGTACTGATGTCTCGCTTTTTTCCTGACGAAGTTCTGGCTGCCAAGGTTTCCCCGACAACGCGTCAATACGTAGGGGAACATCGCGGCAGTTATGTGTTTTTCCAGGTGAAAAACAGTCACGCGAAAAACAAGGAAAAGGGTATCGCCCAGCAATTGGACCGCATTGCGGAGAAAGCCGGCATGCACCTTTGTTTCTGTCCCATAGGCAAGGCGCTGAACCACGATGATCACCTGGCGCTGCAGCGTATCGGCCCGCTGCTGCGGCATCCTTATACGCTGTTTGACGATGTCGCCATATGGGACATCATGTACCTTATTGCCAATGCCGGGGTATACATCGGCACAAGCCTGCATGGGGCAATCACGGCAATGAGTTATGCCGTTCCCTATGTGGGCGTAGCGGTGCCTAAGCTGAACAGTTACCTGCAGACCTGGGGCGTATCCGGCATTGACAGAACCGTGTCTATGGATAAGCTTGGGGAGGGTTTTGACCGGGCCATGCAGGCTACCCGGGAAGCGCTCCTGGAATCCCGCGGGACTCAGCTGGCAGCAGCTGAAGAGTCATTCTCCAATATCCGTCAACTGGTTTTGCTATAATCCGAACATGAACCACTCCATCCTTGCGCCGGAGGTGCAACGGTTTCTGCTGGACAGGGCTGACATGGCTCCCAGTGAACTGGCGCTGAGTAAAAGTCCGTTTGCAGACGTATCGGCCGCCGAGTTGGCGCAGCAGCTGGATGGCCGCCAGCGATGCCGCCGTAAATTGCCATTATGGCACCGCACACCGGGTATCTATTATCCGGAAAAGGTATCCATTGAACAGACATCCTCTGAAGCTACGGCGCGGTATAAGGCAGCGCTTATCCCAACGGGCGGAAACCTGGCTGACCTTACCGGCGGGTTCGGCGTGGACGCTTATTTTTTCGCGCGGCAGGCGGCAAATGTGGTGCACTGTGAACGGAATAGCGAGCTATCTCGGATCGCGCAGCACAATGCCGCCGTCCTGGCCACCTCCAATATCCGGTTCATTGCATCTGACGGCGTTTCCTATCTGCTGGACCAGCCGGCCGATGCCTTTGACCTTGTATACATAGATCCATCCCGGCGCGTACAGCAGCACAAAGTGTTCCGTCTGGAAGATTGCGAACCGGACATCGTAGCCCTGGAGGACCGGCTGCTCAAAAAAGCCCGTATTGTCCTAACGAAGGCAGCGCCATTGCTCGACATTTCACTGGCAATAAACACGCTCAACTACGTCCGCGAAGTGCATGTCCTGAGCGTCAGCAACGAGTGCAAGGAAGTGCTGCTGTTAAAGGATCGGCATCACGCCGGAGACCCGCTGATCACAGCCGCGGTACTGACGGAGGGAGAGCCCCGCACATTTGCATTCCACCAGGCTGAAGAGAAAACGGCCAGTCTCCGCACCGGACGGCCGGAACGTTACCTTTATGAACCGGATGCCGCACTGCTGAAAGCGGGAGCGTTCAAACTCATCGCTGAACGGTATGGGCTAAAAAAACTGCATAAGCACACCCACCTTTATACGTCCGGCACACTGGACCGGGATTTCCCGGGCCGCGTATTCCAAGTAGATCAGGTTGCGCAATACGCCGACTTTAAACGAAGCAAAACGCGGATACAGGCAAATATCGCTGCCCGCAATTTTCCGATGAAGGCGGATGACCTCCGCCGGAGGCACCGCATCGATGAAGGCGGACCGGTCTATCTGTTTTTCTGTAAGGGCCCTGATGATGCGCCATTGGTCATCTTTGCATCAAAATGCTGATACCGGCTTGTTCTTCCCCCGGGCAATTTAGTAATTTGCAGGCATGTCTGAACAATTGAAATTATCTGCACTTGAACTTTCCGTTGTTATCGAAGGGGGCAATGCAGCCTCAGCCATCGCCCGAACGGTCGAAGTCGCGCAGCATGTCGAGGGGCTCGGTTATAGCCGTATCTGGCTTGCTGAACACCACAATATGGAAAACATTGCCAGCTCCGCCCCCGCTGTATTGATCGGGCATGTGGCCGGAAAAACGCAGCATATCCGCGTGGGCTCCGGCGGCGTTATGCTGCCAAACCATGCTCCGTTAGCCGTCGCTGAGCAGTTCGGCACCCTGGAAACGCTTTATCCAGGGCGCATTGATCTGGGGCTTGGACGCGCACCGGGAACAGATCAGATGACTGCCATGGCCCTGCGCCGTAATAACCTCAACACGGCTTACCATTTTCCGTCTGAAATCCGTGAACTGCAGCTGTATTTCAGTGAGGACAACAGTGATGGCCGTGTTCGGGCGTTCCCGGGAGAAGGGCTGGACATTCCATTGTGGATACTGGGTTCCAGCACAGACAGCGCCTATCTGGCTGCAGAAATGGGGTTACCTTACGCCTTCGCCTCACACTTCGCCCCCGCCCAGTTCAGGACGGCCATCCAGTTGTACCGCCAGCATTTCAAACCTTCGCCGCAGCTTGACAAACCCTATGTGCTGGCTTGTGTCAATGTCATTGCCGCTGATACGGATGAGGAGGCACAGGTATTGGCAACAAGCATGTACCGGATGTTCCTGGGAATCGTCACCAATTCGCGCCGGCCGCTGCAGCCGCCCGTTCCTTCCATGGAACCCTACTGGTCTCCAGACGTTGAAGCTGCGGTCAAGCAGATGACCGCCTATACCTTCATCGGCGGTCCCGAAACATTGGCTGCCCAGCTTTCCGGATTTGTAAAGGAGACAGGCATTAACGAACTGATGAGCACCAGCAATATCTATGACCAGGGAGCGCGGCTGAAATCGTACCGCATCCTGAGGGATGTACTGTTATAGGATAACGCATCATTCCAGCCCGGTAACACCGCCTGAAACGACCAGTTTCATTGCTTCGGTAGCACTCATCCGGAGTGGTTTCACACGATCGGACTTAACCACAACAACCTGACCTGCAAAGGAATAAGAATAAGGAAAATAAACAATCACTTCACCCTCAAGACCGATCCGCGTCAGGTCGCGCTGCGTCAGGAACCCTATTTTCTTAAGGCCTGTCTCGTTCACTTCCACGAGTACAGGCTCGTTGAACTTCTTCGCGTCGCCCACGAACGCTTCCGTGAAGTCCCTGATGGAAGAGTACAGCGTGTTGAACAATGGAATGCGGCTAAGCTGCTTGTTGAACCAATTATATATCGGCTCGGTAACCACGTTGGTAAATATCATTCCGGCCACCACCAGCAGCAGTACCACCGTCAGGATTCCCAATCCGGGCACATATAGCGGCCTGCCAGTATCATCTTCCCAGAACCAGCTGCTCAGGTTCAACGCTGAATCCACACTTGCCACCACCCAGACGATCAGGAACAGGGCTCCAGCCAGCGGCACAACGACCAGCGTGCCTTTGATCAAATAATTAAAGAACAATCGTATAGTTTTGTTTCTCATATCGTTGTATTTATTCAATATCAATTTTTACTTCATACATTTACCCGTAGTAATACACCCTTTTAACTCGCTGCGATATTCCCGTAAGCAATTCATACGGGATGGTTCCGATCCGTCCGGCCAGGTGCGCTACATCGCCGAACACAATAACTTCATCCCCTTCGCGGGCCTCAACTCCGGTAATATCCAGCATTGTCATATCCATGCAGATGTCCCCCACGGTGGGTACATTCCTGCCGTGCAGCGTCATATAGCCCACCCCATTGCCGAACCGACGGTCATAACCGTCGGCGTAACCTATGTTGACGGTCGCGATCGTACTGTCCTTGGCCAGCATGCCCGTCCTGCCATACCCCACATGCTCACCGGCGGGCACATGACGGAGCTGCGTAATGACCGTCTTCAGCGTACCGACCTGCTGGAGCTTCATTTGGCCATCGGCAGCTGAACCAATACCATATAGCCCTATTCCAAGGCGGACCATGTCCAGATGCGCCTGAGGCCAGCGCCGAATACCTGCGGTATTGGCGATGTGGCGGATAAACGGATACGTCAACGCGGCCCGCAGCCGATCCACAACATCCCCGTACCGCGCCAGCTGGTCCTCCGTGAATGCATCGTGCTGTGGATCTCCAGACGCTGCCAAGTGCGAGAATACCGACTGAACTTTAACTAAAGATGTACCGGATAATTTACTGGCCAACAAACTTGTGTCAGCCAAATCGAATCCCAATCGGTGCATACCCGTATCCACCTTAATGTGGATTGGATAATGCGACAGCTCTTTATTCTTGACCGCTTCCATAAACTGCTCCAGTACATTGAAGCTGTAAATCTCCGGCTCCAGCTGATAAGCGACAAGGGTATCAAACGTATTCGGACCGGGGCTCATGACCATAATGGGCGTAGTTATGCCGGCCTTGCGGAGCTCCACGCCTTCGTCGGTATAAGCCACTGCCAGGTAGTCGACCTGATTGAATTGCAGCAGGTTCGCCACCTCGAAACTGCCACTCCCATAGGAAAAGGCTTTCACCATTGCCATCAGCTTCACATGCGGGGACAAAAGCGATTTATATTGATTCAGGTTGTATTCAAGGGCATTCAGATTGATCTCGAGTACCGTATCATGTATCTTTGCCGCCAGCAATCGGCTGATGCGTTCAAAGGCGTATGACCGTGCGCCTTTCAGCAGGATGATCTCATCACGGAAGGTCATGCCGGGCAATGCCGCGATAAGCGATTCCACATCCAGGAAGGCGTCATGCCGGAACCTGCCAAACTTCGAGGCCTGTCCGGCCAGAGCCGGTCCCACTGTAATCAACCTATTTATCCGGCTCGCTTCCAGCAGATCAGCAACCCGTGTATAAACTTTTTCTTCGGTCTCTGCTGCGCCTGGAATGTCCGAAAGAATGAGCGTCCGCTGCGTATGCTGATGTTGCTGCCTGACGAATTCCAGCGCAATCCCTAACGACGACAAATCATTGCTGTAGCTGTCGTCCACCAGGGTGCAATGGTTAATCCCCTTCTTCATTTCCAAGCGCATCTCCACTGGATGAAGATTAGCGATGCGCTGAGCGATCACTTCCTGCTCATATCCCATGCTGAGCATCACCGCCCAGCAACAGGCCGCATTTTCCTGGCTTGCCCTATCGGTAAATGGAATGTTTATCTCAACATCTTTCCCATCGTACCGGGCGTGAATCTGGCTCCGCTTCCCGCCTATTTTTTCACAACGCAGTACCTGCAGCGTTGCATCTCCGGGTCCCCAGGTGAACATAAGGCCCACAGGTGGTACGGCGGTGCTGTTCATGACCGTCTCAGGGCCGATCCCGCGCGCTGCACCTTCGAAAAGCCGGAGCTTTTCGCTGATTTTCTCCTCACGTGAGAAAAACCCATCATCGTGCGCAGGGCCTATGGTTGTCAATACAGCAATATCCGGCTTGATCATGGCATGCAGGCGCTCCATCTCTCCGCTTTTGCTGATACCCGCTTCAATAATAGCCAGATCATGCGCGTCACTGAGTTGCCAAAGCGATAGCGCTACACCGATCTGAGAATTGTAACTTTTCGGACTACGGATGATACGGTAATCTTTCGCCAGCAGTTGCCCCAGCCATTCCTTGACGATAGTCTTGCCGTTGCTGCCGGTAATGCCTATTACCGGATATGCGTATCGGCGGCGGTGGTGTGCTGCCAGCACCTGCAGTGCATCCAAAGTGTCAGTTACGACAAGAAAATTTGCTTCAGGAAAGCTGTTGATGTCTATGGTCTCCTCAGTCACCACGAAATTCCGGACACCTGCCACGTAAGCGTCCGCCACATAATGGTGACCATCCCGCTTGCCCTTAAGCGCAAAGAACAATCCATTCCGGACATCGGATAATTTCCGGCTATCGTACAACAGGGACACCACTGGCGCACGGGCCGCGGCTAACCTGACCCGCAGCGGCTGAATAATTTTAGCCACCTCATCCATCGTGTAAAACTGCAGTTGTTGCCCCATGGCACGAATTTCAACATTTTTTGGGTACTGCAATAATTTTTCGCCATTTTGGCTAACATGGATGAACAGCGCGAAAAGACCCGGAAAAAGATCATTACGCCGCTGCAGGCCCGTTCCAAAGCGGAAGCCTACTGCGCCTATCAGGAACGCTCGCAACAGGAAGTACGTGACAAGCTCTACAGCTACGGCCTGCACCGTGCCGAGGTTGAAGCCATCATCGCTGATCTAATCACCGACAACTACCTGAATGAGGAGCGGTTCGCCCTCGCCTATGCATCCGGCAAATTCCGCATGAAAGGTTGGGGAAGATATAAAATCAAGCTCGGGCTGGTTCAGAAGGCTGTATCACCCCCGCTGATCAAGCTGGCGCTGTCCAGCCTTGATGATGAAGCGTACACCCGCAAACTTAAGGAAATTCTGGAGGCCAGAGCCCGCGCGACCAAGGAAAATGACCCCTATAAACGTAAATATAAGCTGCTCCAATACGCGCTGGGAAGAGGGTTCGAACGGGAACTCATCATGGACATACTGGAGGCCAACGACTTGTGATTTTTTTAAAAAAAGTGTTGACAAGTATAGAAAACCACCCTATATTTGCATCCACAAACAGCAAGCGAAAGTAGCTCAGTTGGTAGAGCGCAACCTTGCCAAGGTTGAGGTCGCGAGTTCGAACCTCGTCTTTCGCTCCACGCAAACCCCTTCTATAGATTATGAAGGGGTTTTTTCGTATGTCCCCGTCAGCCTCCCCCGGCTGACATTCTTCTCCCTTTCTACCGACTATTTACCGCCGTCTCTTTGGGACTGCTTTGCCCCTGCTTTGCTTTTTATTTGGAATTTTGTGGACATGCCGTGGACCAGCCCAAAGCGCGCCATGGGAGACGGGAATTTGGTAAGTAGAAAGGGGGTAGTTAGGGCGTTGTTCGTTACTTCGTTCGCCCTGGTGTCTATAGCGGATGTTTGCTGTGGAGATTGCTGAACGTGATCGGTAATCGAGACAGTCGCAAAAATACTAATATTAAAAAAAAGACTTTGATAATGCCTCAAAGACGCTATATTTGCGTCCTTAAAGAGACCATCAGCCTGGATGGTGGAACTGGTAGACACGCAGGACTTAAAATCCTGTTCGCCCTAAAGCGAGTGCGGGTTCGATTCCCGCTCCAGGTAC
>Ga0079224_100004797_pt1 | contig 17598 bp, 13 predicted proteins | sample Stecom2015_FD_80414 | JGI IMG/M metagenome (GOLD analysis project Ga0079224, IMG submission 80414) | Agricultural soil microbial communities from Utah to study Nitrogen management - Steer compost 2015 | ecosystem: Environmental > Terrestrial > Soil > Agricultural land | place: USA: Utah...
GCACATCGTGCGCACCTTGTCCGAACTGGGTCACGAGGTGCTGGCCATCGATCAGGACGATGGCCGGGTGCAGGCGGTGGTGCCCTACGCCACCCAGGCGGTTCAGGCCGACGCCACCGACGAGGAGGCCCTGCGGGCTTTGGCCATCGACAGCTTCCCTGTGGTCATCGTGGCCATCGGCAACGACCTGGAGGACAGCGTGCTGGTCACCTTGACCTTGAAGGAGCTGGGGGTGGCCACCGTCATCGCCAAGGCTTCCAGCGAGCGCCACGGCAAGGTGCTCAGCCGGGTGGGCGCCGACCGCATCGTGTTCCCCGAGCGGGACATGGCGGTGCGGCTGGCCAAGACCTTGTCCAGCGACAACGTGCTGGACCTCATCGCCGTCACCCCCGATGTGTCCATCGAGGAGTTGACGGCCAAGGGGCAGTTGATCGGCTCGACCCTGCGGGAACTGGACCTGCGGGCCCGCTTCGGCGTCACCATCATGGCCATCCGGCGGGGCGACCAAGTGGTGGTGTCGCCACCCGCCGACGAGGTCATCACGGAAGGCGACACCCTGGTGGCCATCGGCACCAACGCCGACCTGGAGAAGCTGGAGGAGTTGTGCCGGTGACCGGCGACCCCGGTCACCCCCTCATCACCAGCGCCCGCAACCCCCGGGTCATGACGGCCCGGAGCCTGCACCGGCGCCAGGGGCGCCGGCGGGAAAACTTGATGCTGCTGGAAGGACCCCACCTGGTCCAGGAAGCCTTGACGGCAGGCCTGGCCTGGCACTCGGTTTTTTACACCGCCCAGTGGGCCGCCACGGAGGAAGGGCGCCGGCTGCTGGACCGGGTGGCGGCGGCCGCCGGGTCCGGCGTTGTCTTTCAGGTGACCCCGGCGGTGCTGGAGGCCGCCGGCACCACCCGGACGCCCCAGGGGATGGTGGCCGTGGCCGCCGAGCCGCCCGCCCCCGACCTGGAGGAAATGCCGGCGGAGGCTCCCATCCTCTGCCTGGACGGTCTCCAGGACCCGGGCAACGTGGGCGCCGCCCTGCGCTCGGCCTACGCTTTGGGGGCCGGCGGCGGGCTCCTGGGCCCCGGCACCGCCGATCCCTATCAGCCCAAGGCTCTCCGCGCCGGCGCCGGCATGATGCTGCGCCTGCCCCTGGTCATCAGCGATGACTTGCCGCCGGTCCTGGCGGCAGTTAGGGCCATGGGGCGCCGGGTCATGGGCCTCACCCCCCGGGGAGGCACCCCCCTGCCCCGGGTCCGGTGGGAGGGGCCCGGGCCGGTGCTGGTGGTGGGCAGCGAGGGGGCCGGCATATCCCCGGCGGTTGGTGATTGTCTCGATGAGCGGGTTACGATACCCTTGCGGCCAGGGGCGGAATCTTTGAACGCCGCCGCCGCGGCGGCCATCGCCCTGTACGAACTGGCCCGTCGGGGCGCCGGAGATCCACCGGATGAGGCGCCCGGGGAAAGGCAGGGGGCTCCTTGATGGACGAGGACAAGCAATCCATCCAGGCCATCATCGAACAAGTGGAACAGGCCCGGGATGAAGCCCTCCGGCGGGTGGCTGAAGCCGGCGGCACCCGGGACCTGGAAGACATTCGCCTGCACTACTTGGGGCGCCGGGGCGTCCTGGGCACCATCCTAAGGGGCCTGGGCAGGCTGCCGGCCGAGGACCGGCCCCGGGCCGGCGATGCGGCCAACAAGGCCCGGGCCGAAGTGGAAGAGGCTCTGGCCCAGAGGGCGGCGGCCCTCCAGGAGGAGGAGCGGCGGCAGCGCTGGCAGGCCGAAGCCGTGGACGTGACCATGCCGGGCCGGCCCGTCGCCTACGGGCACCGCCATCCCCTGTGGATCGTTTTAGAAGAGATCGAAGACATTTTCCTTTCCATGGGCTATCACATCGCCCACGGGCCCGAGGTTGAATACGAGTACTACAATTTTGAAGCCTTGAACTATCCGCCCGACCATCCCGCCAAGGACATGCAGGACTCCTTTTTCATCACGCCCCGGATCCTGCTCCGCACCCATACATCGCCGGTGCAGATCCGCCATATGCAGGAGCAGGCGCCCCGCCTGCCCATCCGCATCATCGCCCCGGGGCGGGTTTTCCGGCGGGATGACGACGCCACCCATTCGCCCATGTTCCACCAGGTGGAAGGGCTGCTGGTGGACCGGGACATTTCCCTGGCCGACTTGAAGGGCACGCTGCTCACCTTCCTCCAGCGGCTCTTCGGGCCCCAGACCAAGATCCGCCTGCGGCCCAGCTACTTCCCCTTCACCGAGCCCAGCGCCGAGGTGGACGCCTCCTGCCCCCTGTGCCGGGGGGAAGGATGCCGGGTGTGCGGCCATTCAGGCTGGCTGGAACTGCTGGGCTGCGGCATGGTGCACCCCCAAGTCCTGCGCAACGGCGGCTACGACCCCGAGGAGGTGTCGGGCTTCGCCTTCGGCATGGGCTTGGAGCGCATCACCATGATCAAGTTCGCCATCAACGACATGCGGCTGCTGTTTCAAAACGACCTGCGCTTTTTGCGGCAACTGGACTGAGTAAGGAGGTCCACCGTGCGGGTACCTCTCTCTTGGTTGAAGGAATTTGTGGCTGTTGACTTGGACGGCCGGGAACTGGCCGACCGGCTTACCAACCTGGGCCTGGAGGTGGAGCAGGTGATCCGGCCCCAGGGGGAAGCCCGGGGGCTGGTCATCGGCCGCATCCAATCGGTGGAGCCCCACCCCGGCGCCGACAACCTGCTGGTCTGCCGGGTGGATGTGGGCCACCGGGTGCTGACGGTGGTCACGGGGGCCGCCAATCCCCGGCCCCAGGCGTGGGTGGTGGCCGCCCCGCCGGGCTCCCGCCTGCACGGGGGCCAGGAACTGGCCGTCCGGTCCATCCGGGGCATCGACAGCGAGGGCATGCTGTGCGCCACCTGGGAACTGGGCCTGCCCAGCGCCGCCCGGACCGACGAGGAGCGGCTGGCCGAAGGGCTGCTGATCCTTCCCGACGGCGACGGCCTGCGGCCGGGCATGGACGCCCTGCCGGTGCTGGGCCTGGATGAAGAAGTTTTGGAGCTTTCCTTGACCCCCAATTATGCCGTCCACTGCCAGAGCATCGTGGGCGTGGCCCGGGAAGTGGCCGCCCTGCTGGAAATCCCCCTGCGCCTGCCCGACCCCCGGGCCGGCCTGCCCCTGGGGGCCGCCCAGGCGGCGGCTGCGGTCCAGGGCGGGGAGGAAGCAGGCGGGGCCGGCGGCCGGGCCGAGCCGTGGGCCCGGGTGACGGTGGATGAGCCGGACCTTTGCTCCCGGTACATCGCCCGGGGCGTCACCGGCATCCGGCTGGGCCCGTCGCCCCTGCTGATCCAGCAGCGGCTCCAACTGTGCGGCATGCGCCCCATCAACAACGTGGTGGACGTGACCAACTACGTCATGCTGGAAACGGGCCAGCCCCTCCACGCCTTCGATCTGGCCAAGCTGGCCGGCCGCCATATCGTCGTGCGCAACGCCCGGGAGGGTGAGTCGGTGGTCACCCTGGACGGGGTGGAGCGCAACCTCACCACCGGCGACCTGGTCATCGCCGACGCCGAACGGCCCCAGGCCCTGGCGGGCGTCATGGGCGGCGCCTTGAGCGAGGTGGGCCCCGACACCACCGCCATCCTGCTGGAGGCGGCCATCTTCGAGCGGAGCACCGTCTTCCGCGCCTCCCGGCGTCTGGGCCTGCGCACCGAAGCTTCGGCCCGCTTCGACAAAGGGGTGGACCCCGAGGCCGTTGACGCCGCATCCCTGCGGGCCGCCGTCATGATCGCCCAGCTGGCGGGCGGCAGCCTGATTCCGGAATCCATCGACGTGGGCGCGCCGCCGCCCCGGCGGGTCATCACCATGCGGCCCCGGCGGGTGCGCAGCCTGCTGGTGCCGGAACGGGCCGCCGGCCGGGACGATGCCCCCGATTTGGCCGATGACGTCATCACGGGCCACCTGGAGCGCCTGGGCTTCCAGGTGGAGCCCGATCCGGAAGCCGGCGCCGGGGAAGAACGATACCGGGTGACGGTGCCCAGCTATCGGGCCGATGTGACGGGCGAGGCGGACCTGGCCGAGGAAGTGGGCCGGCTCCTGGGCTACGACCGCATCCCCGCCCTGCTGCCCTTGAGCGCCATGGCCGGGGGAGCCCGGTCGCCCCGCCAGCAAGGACTGTTGACGGTGCGGCGCCTGATGGCGGCCGCCGGCTATCATGAGGTAGTCACCTGGAGCTTCGCCCGGGCCGACCTGGCCGGCCGGCTGCGGCTGCCCCATGACCATCCCCAGCACCGGGCCCTGGCCATCGCCAACCCCATGTCCGAAGACCAGGCCCGGCTGCGCACCACCTTGCTGGGCGGGCTCCTGGACACGGCCGCCTACAACCTGCGCCATCAAAACGAAGATTTGACCTTGTTTGAAGTAGGCACGGTATACTTGCCCGGCCCATCCGCCGGAGAACTGCCGTTGGAGAAGGCCTACCTGGGCCTGCTGGCCCGGGGGGTGCCCCACCGGGATCACTGGCAAGGCTCAGGTCCTGCCGTGGACTTTTTCGCGGTGAAAGGCGTCCTGGAGCATGTGGCCCGGCGCCTGGCCACGCCCCTGGACTTCGCAGGGACGGACCTGCCCTTTCTGCAGCCGGGCCAGGCGGCCCAGTTGGCCTGCGCCGGCGCCCCTGCCGGGTGGCTGGGCAAGCTGCACCCCGACATCGCCGCCCAGTGGGACCTGCCCGAGGACATCTTCGTGGCCGAGGTGGATCTGGACGTCCTCCTGGCGGCCCGGCAGGAATCGGTCCGCTTCCAGCCCCTGCCCCGCTTCCCAGCGGTGCAGCGGGACGTATCGGTGGTGGTGCCCGAGGACCTGCCCGTAGCCCGCATCCAGGAGGTCATCACGGCGGCAGGGGGCAGCCTGCTGGAGCACGTAAGTGTATTCGATGAGTACCGGGGCAGCCAGGTGCCCGACGGCTGCCGCAGCCTGGCTTTTGCCTTGACCTATCGCTCCCGGGAGCGGACCTTGACCGACGCCGAGGTGGATCAGGTCCACGAAGGCGTGCGGGAGGCGTTGGTCCAACAGCTGGGAGCCGCCCTGCGGTAGAAGGGAGAGGGGGCGCGGGACCGATGACCGTGGCAGGCGACCGGTCCGACCAAGGCATCCGGGTGGAGGTGCGCATCCTGGGCGACACCTATGCCATCCGGTCCCACCATGCCAGCGCCGAGGAAGTGCAGCGGGTGGCCGACCGGGTGGACATCCGCATGCAGGAATTGCGCCGGCGCTACCCCAACGTGAGCATCTACCGCCTGGCCATCTTGACGGCTTTGAATCTGGCCGACGAGCTGACGCGGCTGCAGGCGCAGCACGAGCAATTGACGGCGTCCCTCCAGGAACGCATCCGGGAATTGGAGCAGCAACTCCGTGAGCGGCAGCCCGATTGACAACGCCTATATAGCCCAACTGCTCAACATGCTGGCCGACCTGATGGAAATCGCCGGCCAGCCTGCCAACCGGGCTGCCGCCTACCGCCGGGGCGCCCGGACCGTGGCCCGGCTGGCGGAGCCCATCGCCCAGGTGGCCGCCCAAGGCCGCCTGCAGGAACTGCCGGGCATCGGCCCCACCCTGGCGGCCCGCATCAAGGAAATCATCGCCACGGGCACATCGCCCATGCTGGATGAACTGCAGGCCCAAGTTCCCCTGGGTGTGCTGGAACTGCTGCGCATCCCGGGCTTGGGGCCCCGCACCGCCCACCTGTTGTTCAAGCATTTGGGCATAACCGATGTGGACGGCCTGGAGGCGGCCCTGGCCGCCGGCCGGGTGGCGGGGCTGCCCGGCATCGGCGCCCGCACCGAGGAGCGGCTCCGGCAGGAGGTGGCCGCCTACCGGGTGCGCACCGCCCGGGTGCCCCTGGGCACGGCCCTGCCTTGGGCCCAGGAGCTGGCCCATCAGTTGGCCCAGGTTCCGGGGGTGGCAAGGGTGGTGCCGGCGGGCAGCATCCGCCGGGGCCGGGCCCTGGTGGGCAACATCGATTTGGTGGTGGCCGCCGGCGCCACGGTGGAGCCGGGGCAGCTGGCCGCCGCCGTGCCCGGGATCAGCCTGGCGGAACCCGACGACGGGCAGGCCCCAGGCGGCCAACTGCTCCGGGGCGTCTTCCAGCCCGGCCCCATGGTGAAGATTCCCCTGCACCTCCACCGGTGCGACCCCGGCCGTTTCCCGGCGGTGCTCCACTATGCCACCGGCGCCCGGGCCCACCGGGAGGAGTTGGCGGACCTGGCCCGGGAGCAGGGCCTGCGTCTGGAGAGGGACGGGCTCTTCCGCGATGAGGGTGGCGAAAAACCGTTGACCTGGCCCGAGGAGGAAAGCCTGTACCGGCATCTGGGCCTGCCTCCCGTCCCCCCGGAAGTGCGGGAAGGGGAGGGGGAGGTGGCGGCGGCCGCCGCCGGCACCCTGCCCCGGCTGGTAACCCGCGACGACTACCGGGGCGACCTCCATGCCCACAGCCTGTGGAGCGACGGCCGGCAAAGCATCGAAGCCATGGTCGAGGCCGCCCTGGCCCGGGGCTACGGCTACCTGGCCATCACCGATCACAGCCCGTCCTTGACGGTGGCCCGGGGCCTGGACCCCCGGCGCCTGGCCCAGCAGGCCGCAGAAATCCGGGCGGTGCGGGAGCGGTTCCCCCAATTGCTGCTCCTCCACGGCATCGAGGTGGACATCCTGGCCGACGGGTCCTTGGACCTGCCCGACGATGTGCTGGCGGGCCTGGACATCGTCATCGCCTCGGTCCACAGCCATTTCCAGCAGGACACCGCCACCATGACGGCCCGCATTGCCCGGGCCATGGCCAACCCCCACGTGGACATCATCGGTCACCCCACGGGGCGGCTCCTGGGGCAGCGGGATCCCTACCAGGTGGACATGGAGGAACTGCTGGCGGCGGCGGCGGAAACCCGGACGGTGCTGGAGATCAACGCCTCGCCCCACCGCCTGGACCTGCCGGCCCCCTGGGCCCGGCGGGCCAAGGAGATGGGCATTCTGCTGTCGGTCAACACCGACGCCCACAGCGGCGACGGCCTGGACATGCTGTCCTACGGCCTGCTGACGGCCCGGCGGGCGTGGCTGGAGGCCGGCGACATCATCAACACCATGGCGCCCCGGGCCCTGGCGGACTGGCTGGCCCTGCCCAAGCAGGAACGCTGGTGATCCCCGGCGGCGCGGCGTCCCCTAAGGAGCAGCGCCATTGGATGAGGCAACCTTAAGACGTCTGGAATTCCCCGAAATATTGTCCATGCTGGCGGACCAGGCGGCCTTCCCGCCGGGCCGGGCCCTGGCCCTGCAGCTGCGGCCGGCAGCCGCCGTCCAGGAAGTACGGCGGCTCCAGGCCGAGACCGACGGGGCCTACCGCTTCCTGGCCTCGGGGGGAGCCTGGCCTCTCAGGGGAGCCCGGGACATCGGGCCCACCCTCCGGCGGGTGGAGCGGGGCGGGACGGCCGACGGCCCTGCCCTCATCGCCGTGGCCGACACCGCCGCCGTCATGGCCCAGGTGCGGGAAACCCTGACCCAACAGCCCGAGGCCGTCCTGGCGGAAATGGCCGCGGGCCTGCCCCGCCTGCCCGCCCTGGTGACGGCCTTGCACCGGGCCCTGGATAAGGACGGCAACCTGCGGGACGATGCCAGCCCCCAGCTTTACGAGTTGCGGCGCCGGGGCCGGATGCTCCAGGAGCGAATCCGGGAGCGCCTGGCGGGCTTTTTGCGGGGCGAGACGGCCCGGTACCTGCAGGAGCGTTTGGTCACCCTGCGGGAGGGCCGCTTCGTGCTGCCCGTCAAGGCCGAGCACCGGGGCAAGGTGCCGGGCATCGTCCACGGCCAGTCGGCCAGCGGCGCCACCGTCTTCGTGGAGCCCACGGCAGTGGTGGAGTTGAACAACCGGCTCCGGGAGACCACGGCCGCCGAGGAGCGGGAGGTCCAGCGGGTGCTGGCCCACCTGTCCCGGCAGGTGGCGGCGGAGGCCGGCCCCCTGGCCGCAGGCCTGGCGGCCCTGGCCCGGCTGGATGCCGTCTTCGCCCGGGCAAAGCTGGCGGCCGCCATGGACGCCCGGCCGCCCGTCATCCTGGACCGTCCCCAGTTGAATCTGGTGGGGGCCCGCCACCCCCTGCTGGGACCCGGGGCGGTGCCCATCGACATCCGGCTGGGGGAGGACTTCGACCTGCTGGTCATCACCGGCCCCAACACGGGCGGCAAGACGGTGACCCTGAAAACCACCGGCCTCCTGGTGATGATGGCCCAGGCGGGCATGTACCTGCCCACCGAGGGCGAAAGCCGGGTGGGGGTTTTCCGGCAGGTTTTCGCCGACATCGGCGACGAGCAGAGCATCCAGCAAAGCTTGAGCACTTTCTCGGCCCACATGAGCAACGTGGTGGCCTTCGTCCGGCAGGCCGACGACCGGTCCCTGGTCCTGCTGGACGAAATCGGCGCCGGCACCGATCCCGACGAGGGGTCCGCCCTGGCGGTGGCCATCCTGCGCCATTTCCTCCGGATCGGGGCCCGGGTGGTGGCCACCACCCACCACAGCCGGCTGAAGGCCTTCGCCCTGGCGGAGCCCCGGGCGGCCAACGCCTCGGTGGCCTTCGACCCCCAAACCCTTGCCCCCACTTATCGGCTGGTCATCGGGGTGCCGGGGCGCAGCCATGCCCTCACCATCGCCGCCCGCCTGGGCATGCCGGGGGAAATCCTGGACGAGGCCCAGCAATGGCTGGATCCCGGCAGCGGTCGCCTGGAAGAGGCCATCGCCGGGGCCGAGGACATCCACCGGGAAATGGAGGGGCAGCGGCAACGGCTGGCCAGGGAGTTGGCCCAGGTGGAAGCCCTCCGCCGGGAACTGGAGGAGAAGCTGGCGGCCGCCGCACAGCAGAGGGCCCGCTGGCTGTCGGTCACCCGGGAAGCGGCGACGACCCGCTTGAACCGCCTGACGGAAGAAGCCGAGGAACTCCTGGCCCGCCTGCGACAGGCGGCCCGGGAAGGAGCCAAGGCGGGAGAAGCCGTGGGGGAGAAGACCCGGCGCCGCCTGGCCCAAATCCGGCAGGAAGCCGGCGCCCTCCTGGCCCGCACCGCCGCCGAGGCGAAGCAGGAAGATGCCCCAGGGCCGGCGGCGCCCCCATCCGTTGCCCCCGGCCAGGCCGCGGGCAGGGAAGTCCCCTGGCCGCCCCGGCCCGGGGAACCCGTCTGGGTGCGGGCCCTGCAGCAGGCGGGAGAGTTGATGCACTACCTGGATGAAGGCAGGTCGGCCATGGTGCGTCTAGGCGCCCTGACCATGAAGGTGGACGTGGATCAGTTGGCGCCGTCCCCCGCGGGAGCCGCCCCCGCCCCGGCGCCGGTGCCGGCGGCGGATAAGCCGGGGCAGCCCCTGGCTGCCGCCAAGGCGGCCCACATGCCGCTGGAACTCCACTTGCGGGGCATGACGGTGGATGAAGCCCTGGCCAAACTGGACAAGTACCTGGACGACGCCCTGCTGGCGGGCCTGGCGGAAGTGCGCATCGTCCACGGCAAGGGCACGGGCACCTTGCGGGCCGCTGTGCAGCGGTTCCTGAAGGAAGACCGGCGGGTGGCCCAGGCCCGGCTGGCCCCGGCCCATGAGGGCGGCTTAGGGGTGACGGTGGTCAGGCTCCAGGGCTAGCGGCCCCGCCGCCGGGAAAAGGGCGGGCCGTTGCCGCGGCCGTTCCGGCGATCATCATCGTCGTCGACATCGTCTTCCCGGTCATCGTCATCCCCGTTGCCACGGGTCCTGTCGTCGTCCCGGCCGGCGTCTTCATCGCCGTTGTCGTCCCCGGCCTCTTCCCCGGCCTCGTCGTCCTCATCCCCGTCGTCCGGCTCCTCATCAAAGGGGGAACTACCCGTCACCACCAAGGTGCCGGGGCCCAACTCCTCCCCGTCGGCCCGGAAGTAGAACAGGTAGTTGCCCGCCCGGGGCGGGATGAAATGGACGGTGGCCGTCTCGCCGGCCAGGATGGTGGCCTGCAGGTTCACCTCGGGAATGACGAACCGGAAGTCCCGCTCGGTGCTGGTGATGGTCAGCCGGTAATGGGAGCCCGCCCTGAAGCCGGTGATGCGGCCGGGCCTGAAGGAGTCGGCTTCCACGGTGATGGTGGCCGATCCCACCGGCGGCCCCACGGGACGCCCGAAGGGGGTGCAGGTGGTGGTGGGGGGGAGCAGTCCCGGCTCCCGGGGCAGCGGATCCGTGGCCCCTTCCTCCCCTTCCTCTTGGGGGGCGGGCCGCATGAAGATCTTCTCCACGGGATCACAGGTGCAGCCGGGCGTGTACAGGACGTCGGGCCGGTCGGCACAGACCAGATAAGGCTGGAAAATATCCTCAACCTGGGTGGGCTCCGTCCCCTGGATGAAAACTTCGGTGTAGCGGTACCTCTCGGGGCAGTAGGGACCGGGCAGGGTGCCCGTCTTACTGCAGATTACGGCGTTGACGATGTTCTGGGGCCGGGGGAAGTCCTCCACCGGCATGGACTCGTGGGCCTTGGCCATGATGGCGTGCCAGATGGCGGCGGGATGGCTGCCGCCCGTCACCAGGGAGCCCCGGCTGTCCCGCAAGGTCCGCTGCTCCTTGGCGTGGCCGATCCATACGGCGGTGGTCAACTGGGGCGTGTAGCCCACGAACCAGGCATCGGTCCAGTTGTTGGTGGTGCCTGTCTTGCCGGCGGCCGGCCTGCCCCCGGGCAGGCCCCAGCGGCCGGCGGTCCCCCCGACGCCCAGGCGGTGGGGGTAGATGACGTTGCGCAGGACGTCGGTCATGATGTAGGCCACTTCAGGAGATATGACCTGCTCCTGCTTGGGCCTTTGCTCCAGCCAGACCCGCCCGTGCCGGTCCGATACCTTGGTGATGGCATAGGGCTCCGAGCGGATGCCTTGATTGCCGAAGACGGCATAGGCCTTGGCCATGTCCAGCACCGTCACCCCGTCGGTCAGGCCGCCCAGGGCCGCCGACAGAACCCGGTCGTGGCGGCCGTCCCGGGGCTCCGTCACCAAGGTGGAGATGCCCAGCCGCTGGGCGAACTCCACGCCCCGGTCCACGCCGATTTCATATAGGGTCTGCACCGCGGGGACGTTTTTGGACTCCCGGACGGCATCCCGCAAGGTAATCAGACCCCGGTAGGAGCCGCTGGATCCTGGAGCCGTCCCGTAGTTGCGGGGCCGGTAGGGGGGCTGCCCGGGAATGGCAAAGTCCGTGGGGGCGTCGTTCAGCACCGTGCCGGCGGTCCACCCGTACTCCAAGGCCGCCCCGTAGGCTATGAGGGGCTTGAAGGCGGAACCCGGCTGGCGGGTTCCCTGGGTGGCCAGGTTGAAGCCCCGCTGCACCCCCTCTTCGGACCGGGGCCCGCCCACGATGGCGCGGATGGCGCCGTCCTTGGTATCCAGCACCACCACCGCCGCCTGCACGGGGTCCGTCACATTTTTCGCCTTGGCCGGGTCGGCGCTTTCCTCGGGGCTCAGCTGGGGCACGGGAAAGGCGCTGTCCAAGGTGCTCACCACGGCCTCCTGGGCCGTTTCCTGGATGGCCGGATCCAAAGTCGTCTCGATGCGCAGCCCGCCGGCGTACACCATCTGGGCCGCCCGCTGGCTGGCCTGGGCCTCGTCTTCACCCTCCTGGAGGTAGAAGCGGGTGAAGTGGCCCAGCAGTTCGTCGATGACGTGGTTGACGAAGGACGGATACGGATAGCTGCCGTAGGCTTCCAGTTCGGCGATGGCCGGTACCTCTTCCCGGGCGGCCGCCGCCTCGGCTTCGCTCACCATGCCCAGTTCCGCCATGCGGCTCAGCACCAGGTTCCGGCGGGTGAGGAGCGGCTCCAGGTTGGTGTAGGGGGAATAGTAGGACGGGGCCTTGGGTATGGATGCCAGGATGGCCGCCTCGCTCAAGGTCAGGTCCGCCACGTCCTTGTCGAAGAAGCGCCGGGCGGCCGCCTTGATCCCGTAGGCGTTGTGGCCCAGGAAAATCTGGTTCAAGTACATCTCGAAGATCTTGTCCTTGGTGTAGCGCCGCTCCAACTGGATGGCCAGGATGGCCTCCTGGATCTTGCGGCGCAAGGTCACTTCCCGGCCGATGGGAAAGATGGTCCGGGCCAGCTGCTGGGTGATGGTGCTGGCCCCCTGGGTGTGGCCGCCCCGCAGGTTGTTCCACAGGGCCCGGAAAATGCCCCCGATGTCGATGCCGAAATGGTGATAGAAGCGGTGATCCTCGATGGCCAGAAAAGCGTTTTTCACATGAGGGGGAATGTCTTCGAACTTGATGAATTCCCGGTCTTCGGCGCCGTGGAGTTCGGTGATCAAGTTGCCGTGGCGGTCGTAGATGAAGGACGACTCGGCCGTCTGCATGTAGCTCAGGTCGTCCACCGAAGGCAGGTCCTTGAGGATGCCCGCCATGACGCCCACGCCGGCACCGCCGGTCAAGAGGAATGTGAAAATGAGGACCAACAGCAAAAGGCGCCAGGGGCGAAGACGGCGCCGCCCCTTCTTGGAACCGCCCTTGCTTCCCCTCTGGGGGGAAACCGGTGAGTCCTGCTTGCTCATGCTCATCTCCCCAGGCAGTGCCTGAACCATTATAGCATCGGCACATACGTTCGTCAGACAGGCAGGTTTGCCCCCTAGACGTACCTGGGGACGGGCCGGTTCCCCGGCGCGGCGGCCGGGAAAGCCCTGCCCCCGTGCTATAATGCAGTAAAACCGAACCTGCGCATGGTGGTGACCATCGTTGGCTTTGACCCCGCCGGCTGTCTCCCCCAAAAGCGTGGACGAGCAGTTGGCCCTCTTGAAAAAGGGGACGGCCGAAATAGTTTCCGAAGATGAACTGCGGGAGCGCCTGCAGCGGGCGGCCGCTGACGGGCGCCCTCTTCGTGTAAAACTGGGTGTGGATCCTACGGCCCCCGACATCCATCTGGGCCACGCCGTGGTTCTCCGCAAGCTGCGGCAATTTCAGGACCTGGGCCACACGGCGTACTTCATCGTAGGCGACTTCACCGGCCGCATCGGTGATCCCAGCGGCCGCAACGTGACCCGCCCCCAGCTGTCCGAGGAAGAAATCCAGACCAACGCCCTCACCTATCGGGAGCAGGCCTTCAAGATTTTAGACCCCGAGCGGACCAAGCTGCTGTTCAACAACAACTGGCTGGGCTCCCTGACCATGGCGGAACTGGTGCACCTGGCCTCCAGCTACACCGTAGCCCGGCTGCTGGAGCGGGACGATTTCGCCCAGCGCCACCGCACGGGCCAGCCCATTTCGGTCCATGAATTCCTTTACCCCTTGGCCCAGGCCTACGATTCGGTCCATATCGAAGCCGACGTGGAGCTGGGGGGCACCGACCAGAAGTTCAACCTGGTCATGGCCCGGGATGTGCAGCGCCATTACGGCCAGGAGCCCCAGATCGCCGTGCTCATGCCCATCCTGGAAGGCTTGGACGGCAAGGAGCGCATGTCCAAGAGCCTGGGGAACTACATCGGCATTGCCGAGCCTCCCGGGGAGATGTTCGGCAAGGTCATGTCCCTGCCCGACTTCATCATGGAGCGGTATTTCCGCCTGTGCACCGACGTGCCCGATGATGAGGTCGACCGCCTCATGGCCGGCGTGGCCAAGGGGGAGGTCAATCCCAGGGACGTGAAGCTGCGCCTGGGCCGGGAGATCGTGCAGATGTACCACGGGGCGGCCGCGGCGGCCGCCGCCCAGGAGGAATTCCTGCGGGTCTTCAGCCAGCGGGAGCTGCCCTCGGACATGCCCGTCGCCAACTTGCCCGATGCATGGCGGGCCGCCGGCCGGGCGCCCATCCTGGATCTGCTGGACCACGGCGGCCTGGTGGGCAGCCGCAGCGAAGGGCGCCGCATGGTCCGCCAGGGAGCCGTTCGGGTGGACGACCAGGTGGTCACCGACGAAAAGGCCGAGGTGCCCGTGGCACCGGGCACCGTGGTGCAGGTGGGCAAGCGCCGGTTCGTCCGGCTGGAGGGCTGAGGGCGGGGCGGCGGCAGCCGTCTCAAGCCTCCCCTTCCCGTCCCCAAGGTGTCAGGCTCCAGTCCAAGTTCAAATATTGGTCGGGCACCGGGCCGACGATGACGGCCTCCACCAGGGGTGTCTTTGTTTTCACCACCATATCCTCCCGGTGGAGGGGAACCATGATGCGGACATGGGTCTCCACCGACAGGTAGATGGTGTGGCGGGTCTGGTTGATGCCGGCATGGGTGAAGGCCTGATCCAGGGCCAGGCGGACCGTGCCCTGGGGGACGATGCGCACTTTGAAGCGGGGCCCGTAGGCCGCCAGCAGGTCGCTGCCCAGCACCAGGCCCAGGGGCAGTTCCACGGTGGCGGCCCCCATGGCCTGCAGGTCCTGCTGGATGGCCTGCTGCAGGCCGGCCACCAGCCGGTTGACGGCGGTGGTGTTGACCTGCATGAAGGAAACTTGGCCCTGCCGGTCGTAGCGGAGGGCTATCAAGTCCTGGTAGGCGATCTGCCCGCCCAGATGGCGGGCCAAGGAGCGGCTCAAGGTGTCCACGCCGATGATTTCTGCCTGGCGCTGGGCCATGGCCGCCAACACAGGCGACAAATGGCGCCGGCAGGCCACCGCCAGCCAGGCGGCCGCCAGCAGGAGCAGCAGACCTAGGGCCGCCATGGCGCGGCGTTGACGCCGGTATCTCCACATGGGGGTCAGACCTCCGGGGAGACGTGTCCCGGGCATGGTGCTGCCGGGCCCGTGCCTTCCAAAGTATGAAGATGGGCTCCGGGGTGTCACGCCGGGAGGCAATCTTGGGGGAAGAGGTGGACCAGTGGCAGAGGGATTTACCGCCGGAGAACTGGCGAAGGCGACGGCAGGCTTGACGGCCTGGCTGCGGGGGCAGGTGGAGAACAGCGGCGCCGGGGGCATCGTCTTCGGCCTCAGCGGCGGCGTGGATTCGGCCCTCCTGGCCGCCTTGTGCCGCGAGGCGCTGGGTGACCGCTGCCTGGCCTTGATCCTGCCCTGCCACAGTTCACCCCAGGACGTGGCAGACGCCGAAGCCGTGGCCCGGCACGTAGGCATCAAAGTTCGCACCGTGGAACTGGATTCCTTGTACGACGCCGCCCTTGCCCTCATGGCGCCGGAGGGCGCCGCGGCCGGGGCCCGGCCCCAGGCAGGATCCCGGGAAGCCATGGCGGCGGCCAATTTGAAGCCCCGGCTGCGCATGCTGACCATGTACTACTACGCCAACCTGCGGGGCTGGCTGGTGGCCGGCACCACCAACCGGGCCGAGATGACCGTGGGCTATTTCACCAAGTACGGGGACGGCGGCGCCGACCTGTTTCCCCTGGCCGGCCTGCTGAAGGACGAGATTTGGGCTTTGGCCCGGTACCATGGCCTGCCCGAGCAGGTCATCGTCAAGCCGCCCAGCGCCGGGCTGTGGGCCGGCCAGACCGACGAGGAAGAGATGGGCTTTTCCTATAAGGAACTGGATGCCTACCTGCGGGGGCAGCCCGTGGACCCCGCCATCGCCCGGCGCATCGAAAGCCTGCATGCCGCCAGCGCCCACAAGCGGCAGCGCCCGCCGGGGGGCCCCACGTGGGACCAGTTGATGGCCGCCGGCGGTAAAATTGTTGCGGAGGTGAGCAAGGACTAATGGCTGGTCATTCCCAATGGGCCAATCGCAAGCACCGCAAGGCCCGGCAAGACGCCAAGAAGGGCAAGATCTTCTCCAAGATGGCCAGGGAGATCATGGTGGCCGCCCGCCAGGGGGGTGACCCCGCCACCAACACCCAGCTCCGGATGGCCATCGAGCGGGCCAAGCAGTTCAGCGTGCCCATGGAAAACATCGAGCGGGCCATCAAGCGGGGCACCGGCGAACTGTCGGGCCAGGACTTCTCCGAGGCCATGTACGAAGGCTTCGGACCCGGCGGCGTGGCCATCATGCTGCGCATCCTGACCGACAACCGCAACCGGACCGCCGCCGAGATCCGCCACCTTTTCAGCCGCTACGGCGGCGGGCTGGGGGAGAGCGGCTCCGTGGCCTGGCTGTTCAACCGGTGCGGCCTCATCGTCCTTGACGGCAGCCAGGTGGCGGACCCCGACGAATTGCTCCTGGTGGCCATGGAGGCCGGCGCCGACGACCTGCGGACCGAGGGCGACACCTATGAGATCATCACCACCCCCGACAAATTTGAAGAGGTGAAGAACGCCCTGGCCGAAGCGGGCTTTCCCGAGCCCACTAATGCGGAGGTCACCTACCTGCCCACCACCCAGACGGCGGTGGCGGGCAAGGAGGCCGAGCAGCTCCTGCGCCTCCTGGACGCCTTGGAAGACCACGACGATGTCCAGGACGTGTACGCCAACTTCGACATGGCCGAGGAGATTCTGGCCGCCTTCGACGGCTGACGGCCCCGGGGCAGGCGAATATTGGCAGCGCCGGCGGGGGAGCCTAGGCACAAGGAGGGTTTCTTGTGTCCCAATGGCTCCAACCGCCCCGTCGCCGCCTGGGCCTGGCCCTGGCCGCCACCTTCCTGGTGGGGATGCTGGGCGGCTACGCCCTGTCCGGGTGGCGGCAGCGGGCCGCCGGCGATCCCGGCGGGCCCGGCTCCCTGGTGGAGGCGGGCCTGGACCAGGAAAGCCTGCTGCCGGTGGTGACCCGCCCGGAAACCGTCCTGCGTTTCGAATCCTTTTATACCGAATGCAGGCTTCTGTTCAGCCGGGTGGAGCCGGCCGGCAGGACCCGGGCCGGCTTTACCCGGGAAGGGCTGGCCCAACTGCTGGAGGGGTGGCACATCGCCCAGTTCGGCGATGACCAGGTGGTACTGCGCCGGTCCACCGGCGAACCGTGCCCCGACACGGGGGCCACCTTTACCTTGGGCATCGCCCAAGGCCGCATCGTCGTCTACCGGGGAACGGCGGCGGAAGGGGAGATCTACGCCGAAACCGGCCTCTCGGCCGCCGACCTCCTGCCCGGCGACCGCAGCCTGCCGGAGGAGGGCGTGGTGGTCCACGGCGAGCGGCAGATCTGGCAGTTTCTCGAAGGTTTGAGCCACGGCGCCCCCAAGGACCCGTGACGGCGGGGAGCAGGGGGGCCTTACCCCGGGGCCCGGGCCCTTTGGTAGAATATGCCCGGGAGGCAGGATCATGTCCGGTTTGGGCCAGATAGGCCGTCTGTTCATGTACATCGGGGGGGCGCTGTTTCTGCTGGGGCTCGTCCTGATCCTGGCGGGGCGCCTGGGCTTGGGCCGGCTGCCCGGCGACATCGTCTGGCGGCGGGGGCCCGTCACCGTGTTTTTCCCCTTGGCCACCTCCCTCTTGCTCAGCCTCCTGCTGACCTTGCTGCTCAACCTGCTGGCCCGGCGCTGAGCGGGACCACCATCCAGAGAATGAGGCTGTTTATGCCGGCACCCCTGCTCGTTTCCCAATTCGACTACAACCTGCCCCAGGAGCGCATCGCCCAGACGCCGGCGGATCCTCCCCACCACAGCCGCCTGCTGGTGTGCCGTGTGGATACGGGGACCGTCAGCCACAGCCGCATGGACCAACTGCCCCGCTGGCTGGATCCCGGCGACCTGCTGGTGGTGAACGACACCAAGGTGCGGCCGGCCCGCCTCCCCGGACGACGCCTGCCGGGGGGCGGC
>Ga0079224_100004798_pt1 | contig 17598 bp, 15 predicted proteins | sample Stecom2015_FD_80414 | JGI IMG/M metagenome (GOLD analysis project Ga0079224, IMG submission 80414) | Agricultural soil microbial communities from Utah to study Nitrogen management - Steer compost 2015 | ecosystem: Environmental > Terrestrial > Soil > Agricultural land | place: USA: Utah...
CACCTCTATTTTTTCTTCTGAAAATCTGAAAGAGGTATATTCCTTTGCAGCCCAATATCGTGCAATCTCGCTCAATTTCATCCAGTGAAGATGATCGTATTTTTCATGAAGACGGGTGACTACTGTTTGGAAAATCTGGAATCCCAATTTGTCTCCATTGTAATAAATGCCCGGCCAGTGGCATACCATGATGGCGGGTTCACCCGCCTCGATAACTTCTACCATCCTGCCTGAGCTATGGTCTGCAGTAATGAAGCGATCCGGATCACCTGGGCTTAGCCCATCCCATCCACCAAACCAATCCCCTGTACAGCCTATAATATGTACGGAACAACCAGCATTGTTGCTGTCTATATTTTTTCCATCACTCACCTGCGGAACCACACTCTCATTGCCTGAGGTAACCAAATTTCGGAAATAGTGGGCCACATTCGCACCATACACCTCCTGTACCGCCATTTGTGTGGCTTTGGCCAGATTGGGAATATTCCTTGACGCAAATCCACCTGGAGTGGTAACTCCTTCACAGTATAGATCGGCATCCTTCAGCACCTGGAGCGCATACGCAATATACTCCCCCAGCTCATCTGCCGATCGTTGTTGACTCCATTCCCAGTTTTCCATATATTCCGGCGTAGCAGAGGAAAATGGCAGACCCGTTTTTATATCAATCACCCTGGTATGGCTGATCATCTCCGGATGGATATCCCAATTGGGTTGAGCTTTATCCCTTACCAGACGAATGCTTTTTTCCAGTTCTTTTTTTGTCCAGCCAGGAATAAAACGATGGAGCCAACCAGTGCATGCCGGAAAGGGAACCATGCTGTATTTGCCCTTGACTCCATGATCTATACACTAATCCAAAAATTCATCGACAAAAGCATCCGGGATTTCCCGGGGTAACGATCGCCAATCTTGTTTATAATTCTCTGGGAAAACTTCCTGAAACTGAGGAATGCCATAGTACGCCATGTTTACAAGGGCTGTACTGTCATCGATGATGAAGCTGACGGGAACTCGGGTCCGTGGATTTAGAATTTCAATTTGTGCTGGCAATTCTGAGTGATCAGGGAGCCAGGAGGCCATGGATATTCCTCCCGTCATGGCGAGGGAGTGCTTTACAAATGTACGTCTTTGCATTTGTCAAATTGTTTTTTTAAATCTAGCAATTTATAAATTAATGCTCTGTTTCATAAGTAATTTGTATTAGTGATTTGAATATTTTTTGTCGTATCTAAGAAACAAGACCGAACATTGGACAGACCAAGGTGAGGCTTTTGATGATGTAAGTACGGCGATAAAGTAGCCGTAATAATTGTGAAGAACTTATGAAATGGAGCATAAAACACATAGAATTGCGAATATTAGAAAGTTGACTTTTATTCAGATTTATGAGACTTCTACTTGCCGGGCCGTAACTGATCTGAGGTGTTTTGCATCAGATAATAATGCAGATACTGGTTTTTAGTGATAGGAAATAGTGGTTGCGTTTTATCAATACACGGGTGGTTGACGAATCTTTATTGCCTTGCTATTCCCTGTCTTACGACTATGTGGAGGTGACGTCCCGTTAGGAGGGTGGAGGAGCAATAATTAATTTCTTAGTATGTTTTTAAGAAAGTCAGTAGATTGATGGGATGGGAATGATAAATGGTTTATATTAACAGGGTTATGTGTCCCCTGTTTTGACCATAAGTTAATTTTTCAGTTGTCGATATTTATTTATTTACCTTATCAATGCTTTCAGTTATGACCTTACCTTCAAACGATGTACCACCAGGATGGGTTGGCGGATTTGCCCAATCCAATCCGAAATTTGCCTATCCGGATCCTGACCTAAATTCTTTGCCCATGCTCGGGAACATGGACAACATCAGTTTGCTCACACGACAGCAACCGGTCAAATGGCCGGAATTTAGTTGGAATACGGAACCTGAAACTCCCAACCCCAAACGATGTTTCCAGATGTTTGCACCTTATATATCCAGGTTGGGTTACAACAATAAGGGGAGGGTTTATTCCATTATCTGTCCTCAACAGGGTGTTTGGATCGGGGATAAAATTTGTTTGAATGTGGAAGTTACCGTGACTGGTCAGCGTGGATGGGTGGATGAAAATACGAGGGAACTGGCAGCTGATATGACCGTAGAAGGGCAGATTTGGTTCAGTCCCAAACAAGGGATTTTGGGTCAGTTGATCTGGGCTTTGCTGGAGAAAAGCCACCATAAGTTTCCCCTTTCCAAGGCCCATGCTATTAAAGTATCCACACATAAACCCGGCGATCCGGAGCAACCCATATTTCCTGTGAGAAAAGGCGAGGCCACCGAATTCAAAAGCCCCGAATTTGCTCGACATACTGGGGAAGCCTGGACCGTGGGAAACGTTGAGGTGGAAATTGGACCTATACAGGAAACGGATGATAGGGTGGTCAATTCGTTCAACCAATTGGTGATGAAAATATTTAATGTAGCTTCGGGAAATATGTTGAGTCCCGGCAATGTGCTTTCCTGGAATGTATGGTTTTCGGAGCCGAAGCTGGTTAATCAGGAAGCCTGGAGGTCCCACGCCGAACGATGGCGCAAGTCGATCGATGCACATCATGGGTCACCCCATGGAGAAGGGACCATTCCAAGGTATTTTGATGGCACACCATTTTCTCCTTTCAGCCAGGAACTGGAAGATGCTAAGGGAGAACTTATGCAATTCGTGACAGGTCATTATCAGGAAGCGGCGCAGTTTTTGCGGTTTTGATCCATTTGTTTCCTAGGTAAATCACAACACCGGCGGTCAGGAACATGATAATGCTGTAAACCACCGGAGCGATGGCATAAGCTAATTGACCGAGCAAACCGCCTGCTATAGCTATCGCCAAAGTGCCATTTTGAATACCAGACTCAATGGAAATGCTAATAGACTGCGGGATATCCAAACGGATCCATCGTGCGCCCCAATACCCCAGGCTCATAGTGAGGACGTTTAATAAAAGGGAAATTACTCCAGCCTGGGCAAAATAACCCGGGAGCGTTGCTTTTTCCTTGATAATTATTCCCAAAATAATGAGAAACAATATAATGCCTGATGTGATTTTTACCGGACGTTCCATCTTCCGGGCAAATTCACTCCAGAATCGTTTGACAAGCATACCCAGAATAACAGGAATAAGAACAATTGAAAAAATCTTAACGATGGTATCCCATATATCAAGATGAATGCGTTCGGTTTGGTTAACAAAAGAAACCATCGCTAAATTGATAATGATAGGGATGGTAAATACGGTCACCACGCTGGATATGGCTGTAAGACTGACTGATAAGGCAGTATCACCCTTAGCCAGATGTGAAATGAGGTTCGATGTCGGTCCTCCGGGGCAGGCCGCCAGGATCATGATACCTATAGCTATTTCTGGTGAAAGCCGAAAGATAGAAACCACTGTAAAACCTAAAATAGGCAGCATTATCAGCTGATTGAACAATCCAAAAAGGATCGCCCGTGGATATTTCACCACCCTTTTGAAATCATCCACAGTCAATGAGAGACCCATGCCGGCCATGACGACCATCAATGCAATGCCCAGTATAGCATTAGAAATACTATCCATTTCAGGTAATTTTGTATGTTTCTAATAAGTTCAGGCAGCACCTTATGTTGCTGCTTATATAGCACAAAATAATTTTATCTGTCCACCGGTCGTCCATACACTTCTATCCAGTCCAATCTGGAGCATGCCCTGGACTGTCCGCCGGCCATGAGATCGGTAAAACCAATTTCTTCTATGTTTGACAGATCAGGATTTTCAATCCTTCCTATTTCGGTGATGCGTTCCGGGTCAAGACTATACCAGGTGATGTCCTGAATATTAAATTCAGAGGTGTTCCAATCTCTGGAGGGAGCTGAAAACAAATCACTGACCACCCAGGACCCGTCCGCGAGTTTGAGCGTTATTCTCAAATACCTCAGACCCACTTGTTTAGTTCGCCATATGATCTTGGCATATCCTGTGAGATCTACATTATGTTTTCGGTGCTTCAAGGACACCATCCAATTATCCAGACACAATCCGGACCATACATAAAACGGATCATCAATTGGTTTTTCATGATTGCTCTTTTTTAAACTATCACGCCCCGGGCCATATAGATGGACCTCAAGGTCGGGATTGGAGACATGATGTTGATTCAGGGGAATCTCAGGTGGAGTTTCTTTCCAGTCCTCACGGAAGAACAGACCGGGTCGGTAATCCATCTGTCCCACCAGGTCACCCATCATCCAAATAGAACACCATAAAAAAAGTACCAGTGACTTCATTATCCCTTGAATTTGTTGGAGGATAAGCAAACTCGTTCAATATAGAACTTTTTTACAACATGATAAAAGAAAATAATTAAATCCCGGAAGAAAGTAGTGTGCTGGAAATGACGTTTGAGATTTTATAGGCGAGGTCATTTTTTGTCATATCGAAGAAGTGACCGAATGCAGTCTTCGTCGTCGGGAGGAGACCAAAGGTCTGGTATACCTTTGGTGAGGGAACCGAGGATCCCTATCCGAGTGTGGGAAAGCGTAACCTTAACTACATAAGATTTTGAGATCAAGAATAATCCCGTCATTATTACATTACATTCAGATATCCGAACACCAGTGGTAGACCTTTCGGTACGAAATTACAGTCCCCAGGCGATGCCAAGAGAAAGATGAATATTTCGGATCCGGGTCTTATCGGGGATCTGGTTTGTGGTTCCGAGTTGATTGAGATCAAAGAAAGACCGGAGGTCGGTATTGAGCCATACACGGTCCGCCACCTGATAATTAAATCCCAGTCCGGCACCTAAACCCAGGGAGAATTTATTCAAATCTTTCTTATCAATACTTGAAGAAAGTAAGAAGCCTAACTGAGGTCCGAGGAAAACCTTGGGACGAAAAGTCTGGCCAAGTTCACCGAAAAATATGTTGTAAAGAACAGGAATTCTTAGATAATTGAATTCAAAGTCGGTGTCTCCCAGTGAATATCCTTCTTCTGAAAATAATACATCCACGGTTACACCGGATTGTTCATTGATGCTATAGGTAGAAGTTATCCCTGCCACGAAACCCGTCAACATGGAGGCATCTTCGATCTGGCTTACATTGGAAAAATTGACACCCACCCTGGGTCCTATGGAGAAATTGTACGGGGTAATCTGTGTATAAGTCAGGGGCGATAGAAATAAAATCCCCACTATGATTAATATGATATGGCGTTTCATAATGATATATGTTATGGGTATGAGAAAAAAGTTGGGTTGATTAAGGCACCAGAGTACCAAGATCCTGACCCTGACGAGCCGCATCCTTCAAATCATCGTTGGCAACGATCACGATTTCAACTCTTCGGTTTTGTTGTCGTCCCTCCTCTGAGTCGTTATCAGCTATGGGATCGGTTTCACCATAGCCCAATTTTTGAAGCCGGTTGGCAGCGATCCCACGTTCTACGAGGAAACTTTCCACAGATTGGGCACGGTTCAGGGAAAGTGCCTGGTTGTAGTTACGGTCACCTACATTATCCGTATGACCCAAAATATTCAATTGGGTATCATCGTATTTCTGAAGTGTAGTCACCAACTGGGAAAGATTGTCCCGTGTGGCACCCCGCAGGGCGTAGGAGTCAAAATCAAACAAAAGCCCTGAATCAAAAATTACCACAATACCTTCGCCAACTCTTTCTACATGGGCTTGCTCCAGATCATCTGCAATATCCCTCGCTTGCTTGTCCATATAATTACCGATAATGGCACCGGCAGCACCCCCGACACCAGCTCCCAGGATAATTCCGGCTGCTTTATTTTTCTTTGTAATCAAGGCACCCGTAGACCCACCTACCACCGCACCAATAATAGCCCCTTTGACTTTACGTGACGCATTGCAGGAGAGATTGAGGGAAGAGAAAAAAAGGGCCAACACTACAATTAAAATTAGATTTTTCATGGTTGATTTATTTAAGTGTCTTGTGCTTTATAACCTAATGTGCTTTATATTTATTGTGATCATAATGTCCATATAGTTGCATTTAATTCCGTAAAGTCATTACAAATTACCGAGTGTGTTCATTAATCATTAGAGACGTACGGCCGTCCGTCTGTTATAAGGCAGAGGTTAGTTTTAGTTCTTTGGGTTTGGGTTTGAGGGGAGGATGAGGTAAACTTTAAAAAAAACGCTTCGTAAAAATCATTTACGAAGCGTCCACTATAATAATTATGAGATTCTTTTTCGATGATATCCGGTACTTGGATGCGATCGGATATTACAATGAGGGTTAATTTTGGTTAAACAGTCTGCCAGCTGCGATTTTTGGCGGATTCCAATACGGCATGGCACACTAGTTCAGTTTTGTAGGCGTCTTCAAAGGTAGGTGCACAACCCTTATTACCTTCTTCCAATCCCTTCAGGAAATCCGCTGCCTGATGTATAAAAGAATGTTCGTAACCAATGCTGGTACCAGGAATCCACCATCGATCCATATAGGGTTGATCCCCATCAGTGACATGGATCGATCTCCACCCCCGTAAATGACCTTCATCGCGGTGGTCAAAATATTCAAGTCGATTCATATCGTGCAAATCCCACCGAATGGAGGCATGTTCGCCATTGATCTCGAAGGTATAAAGTGCTTTGTGCCCCCGTGCATATCGGGTAGCTTCGAAAAGTCCCAGAGATCCGTTTTCAAAATGACAATGAAAAATACAGGCGTCATCGATACCCACAGGCTGTACTTTGCCAGTTTCCTGGTGCATTCTTTCCTTGATAAAAGTTTCTGTGACTGCGGATACATCCACGATGCCTCCATTCAACCACATCGCAGTATCGATACAATGCGCCAGAAGATCTCCGGTTACCCCTGAACCAGCGGTATCCACATCCAAACGCCATGCAGCTTCACCACCTTGAGGTAATTCAGGATTGATCGTCCAATCCTGTAGAAAGTTAGCCCGGTAATGGAATATCTTGCCCAGTTTGCCCGAATCAACGATGTTTTTGGCCAGAGTCACAGCAGGCATCCTTCGGTAGTTGTACCATACGGTATTAGCTACCCCGGCTTCAGTAACAGCATCAAGCATTTCCCTGGCCTGATTGATATCGTGTGACAGAGGCTTTTCGCACAATATCATCTTCCCCGCCTTCGCTGCTGCAATGGCAATTTCTGCGTGAAGGTTGTTGGGTGCACATATATCAATAGCATCAATGTCTCCGCGTTCTATGAGTTTTCTCCAGTCATTTTCAAAGGATTGAAACCCCCAGGTTTTAGCAAATTCCCGACCTTTTTCTTCATTTCTGGATGCTACTGCCTGCAGCACCGGTTGATATTCGAGATCCGGAAAGATGGTAGGAATATGGGTATAAGCGTTGGCATGCATCCGCCCCATGAGACCTCTGCCTACCAGTCCGATTCTTACGATTTTTTTATTGCTCATATTGATTAGGTGTTTGTATTTTAATTGCTACTCGAATTATTCATTCCATCCGTGGGCTTTCTGTACTTCGATCATTTTGGCTAGGATATTGTTCCAAGTTTCTTGTTTGTACATAACTTCGTTGGGAAACATACATCCATCCCAACAAATATGACGAACTCGTTTGGTGAGGTTGCCATTTTCATCACGCAGCCAAAATCCTGCGTGGTGGGGAATATCCAACCGGCCATTGGGATCGTCTGCCAGACAATGACGGCCTGTTTTATCATGAGCACCCGAACCAAACACGGTGCCATCGTTTTGAGCTACATGGAAATCATTCATCCACGGGCGAAGCGCGTTGGTCATCACTCGCATACCTTCATCCAGGGTGTCGCGATCACTCCACTCAAAATCTTCAGGAAGGATTCTATCCTCCGGATGGTTATATCCCAGCAAATAGAGTAAGGTATGGGCCATATCTGCCTGAAATCCCATATTGTCCCGATCCACAGCTTCCAGTGTGTCGAGCATGGTTTTCCAGGACTGCATCCCTCCCCAACAAATCTCTCCTTCAGCCGCCAGTTCCTCACCAAAGTCAGCAGCGACATCGCAGGCTTCCCGGAAGGTCTGAGCAATTAATTTGGTATTTGCAACGGGGTCTTTCTCCCAGGAAGCAGGATCCGTGGCTGAATCAACACGGATTACTCCATAGTGACGTACCCCGTAATCCTTGAGTTTTTGTCCAAATCGAGCTGCCTTCCGAACCATCTCTACAAATTTTTTACGGTCATCAGCAGATCCCATCGCGGAGCCACCGGTGGGAGGCCAGATAGGGGCTACCAGAGATCCGATGTTGAGCCCCAATTCTCCAACCCGATCGGCGAGTTTTTTCAATTCATCATCCGTAGCGTCAATATTGAAATGAGGCTCGAACAAGCCAATATCGATGCCGTCAAATTTCACCCCATCCACCTCAGCATTCACTGTAAAGTTCAGTAGATCATCCAGAGGAATTATGGGTTCTGATCCTTCGCCTTTGCCAACGAATCCGGGCCAGGTGGCGTTGTGTAATTTTGGAAAGGTATTTTCTGCCATAAATGTATTCTTTTATAATTTTCAAAAAAGGAGGTCTTCAGATTAGCCGCTATAATAATCAAAAAATTACGGTTTTCCAATTGGAATAGGCACAATCTTAAGGGATTATGACCTACCCCGGAGTGCTGGTTGAACTTATAAAAAATAATGATTTTATCCTCTTACCTGGGGTAAATCCCAATAAATTCAAGAGACCCGTCATGCATGCTCCCATCCAGAACATGAAAATCCATTTACAGACCATATTTTTCTGCATCCTTTTGATCTCCGATTTCATTGCACACACTGCGTTCTCTCAAAAAATTAATGAAAAACTTTGATGGTCGATGAGAATTCTGCCCACCACACTTCTTTTTCGGCACCGGGTAATTTTCTCTATCAGTGCATTTCACAGTTTCATATCCGGATTATCCGGCCCAAAATGCTTCAACATGACAATCGGATCGGTTTTGGATAAATTCACAATTCGAACGCCAGCTTTGGCAGCGTCTTCGGTGACAAAGTACTCATCGTGGGTCAGTTGCCCGTATCGAATCATGGTGGGAGTTTCGATATCCCAATCACCCATCCTGCCATGACCTTGCATCATGATCATTCCATATGCAGCGTTATCGGTAATCGTTACTGATGCACCCGGAAGCACAGTAAGCTCCTTTGCACTGAAATCACGCGATTTATACACCACCCATTTTTCAATATACCCTTCAGCTTCCATTTCTTCTATAGGTCGCACCGGTCGCGGTTCCATAAATCGGTTTTCTCGGATATTGGGATCTACATTCAATTCCCAATCGATCACCTCCATCAACTGATCAAAGTCCCCGATCCGGTCTTTGGGTGTTCCATTCCAAAGGAGTTCTTCCGGAATAATGGCTTCATTCACCAGTGACTGGTACATCGCAAATACATCAGAAGCTTTTTGAGGTTCATAGGTACACAAACTTCCCGGAGCGTGCAACATACCCGGGGGAACATCCCAACCGGTTCCGGGGTCGAGCCTGAATGCCTGGGAATAGCTTGTAATTTTATTGTCTCCTTTGGTAAAGTTCACGAGGCATTCCCGGATTTGATCTTTAGTGGTTCCCGGAGCGATTCCAAAGAAAGTGTATGGGAAATCACCCCCGTGGTTGTTGACCTGTGGTGGAAAATAATAAGCTTCCGGCTTCCCTTTCTGACCGATTTTGGCTGCGTGCTCATCATTGTGGTGAATGTGGTGAGGTAACGGTCCCATATTGTCAAAAAATTTGGAGTACATCGGCCAGCTTTCATACTTATTCCACAACCGATCACCAATTATTGCCCCTTTCAATTCGTCAATGACATCGCGGAGGGTGACCTGGCTGACTTTGCCGCCGTCTTCCACCACCACCATACTCAGACCTTCGTTTTCGCCGGTCAAAGGGCCATTTTGGGCAGGTGTGGTGGATGAAAACCATCGCTCATCAATACCCCCCCGTTCGCCTCCCAAAACATAGTAATCGTCGGGATGTAATTTTATTCTTCGGCCGGGCACACAAAAAGACCGTGGCACCCAGGTAGGTGCCAACCTTAAAATTCCTTTTCCCTGGTCAAGGGCTCTTTCTGCCAATTTAATTTCACTCATCTTGTTTCTCGTTTTAAAATTATTTTGAAATTGAGATCAATTATTTCTGATCCACCGTGAATTTCATTTGGTAATGGTGTGATTCACTGGGTTGGATCATGATCAATTTACCTTGCGATCGCGCAACAGATTGTCCGATAGGATGATGGGTCCCGGGTTCCAAGCCGACTACATATTCTCGTAAACCCATATGTTGCCAGTTGGTCAGCGCAGGCAACTGGTCTTTTCGGGTCGATACCGTAACGGTCAGGCCCAACTTTGGGTTTGATATTCCAAAGTGATAAAGCCCATCCCGATCTGGCGAAGGATCGATGAAAAGCGCTGCTTCGCCAGTTCCACTATGTTCATCGAGAATGCCGGAACAAACTTTTATATCTCTTTCAGAATTAAAAAAATTGCGATCCATGTCACTATTTCTGGCTGTCCAATCACCTTCCCACAATATTTGACTTCCCTCATCCACAAGAGGCCATCCGAAATTCAAGTGGTACAGCAGCATATGAGGAGTGGGTTGATTGCCCACATTCCGAACACGGTCATGTAGCTCAAATTCTGCGTGGCCCAATCGGGCAGATATAGTACGTGTGAGTTCAAGGTGGGGTCCGAAAACTGTCGATTGAAGTATTCTTCCTGTTATACTCATCACAGGTTCCTTATCATCAAGATCAGGTTGATTCACCGCAATGATCTCTGCGGATATATTGCTTACTTCACCGTGCAATCCTCTGCGACCATATTCATCATCTTCGGGACCACCCACATGATCCAGTCCACAAGTTGTCATTAAACCACCTCCAAAGGCCCTGAGCCATTCAATTCCATAATTGGCAGATCGCAGTGGAGGTACTGTCCCCTGATGACTTATCCAGGCCAGCGCATATGCGTTCATGAAAGCATCTGTGATGTCCATTGCCCGGTCGGGAACAATTTTCAGTCGAAGGCCACCCCCCGTGTTAATCCACGCAATACGTGTACCTTTTCCGGGTCCATTGTCGATGACTGAGGTTTCGATGCCGCCTACCTGGGCCGGATGAGATATCCTGGATTTCCATATCGGGTCCTTGTATATATTTTCTTGCTGCAGGCTCATTAAATTACAGATCGCAGATTAGAGAGCATGGATAATATTATTGGCTACTGATGTCTTTGTACAGAATGTTTCGATACCGAACTTCCATGGGTGGTCCCCGGTGGACCTGGAGACCCAGCAGCCCGGACATTTTTCGAAGTCCGGGATCTTCATCGATGACCTCACTCATTAAAATACCATTGATATAGTGTTTGAGGTGGTTGCCTTTGGCGATAATGTGCAAGGTATTCCAATCTTCAAAATGGATACTGGATTTCAATTCCTCGCCATCGCCGAGGGATCCGGTGATTTCCGGCTCCTGATCAGCCTGGAGTAGGGATATTTCTCCCCGTTTGGCCAGGAAACCTCGACCTCGTTCTTCGTAATTCTGTCCGGTATAGGTATTCTTTCCATCGATATCCGCCTGGTAGCCTTTCAAAGCCAGTTTGGGTTCGGCTAATTCTTCGCTTCTGTATTGAACTCCTGAATTTCCAGCTTCCGAGATTTTAAAATCGATTTTAAGCTCAAAATCACCAGGCTCTCCACCTCTCCAGATCAGGAAGGTGTTATTTTCGAGCGGTTTATCTGCACTGGTAAACCCAATGAGCTGGCCATCTTCAACTTTCCAGTTGTCGGGTGAGCCTTCCCAGCCATCGAGGGATATACCATCAAACAGCGATACAAAGCCATCGTCGGATTGCGTTTCGTTGTTTTGAGATGATGGGTCGCTCCCTTCAGAATTATTGCTCCCACAAGATCCGAGGACCAAAACGACTACCATGCACAATGCATGTAATAATAGCGTCGGAAATAATCCATGTTGTTTTTCGTACTGCATTACTGTACCATTTTTTCTTCATAAATCGGGTGATTCTCGTTGCCCCCAGCTACCAGATAGGCGATCAGGTCTTTGAGCTCCTCAGCATTCAACCGGTTGATCATACCCGGTGGCATCATCGATATGGTAGATAAGGATACCCGACGCACCTCTGATTTTGGAATTTCTCGAATTTCTTCAGGCGAGAACGGGTTTTGAATTACGTAATACGTCTGATCGTCTTCCCGCTGCAAGCGGCCTACTACGGAATTGCCATTTTTTAAATCAAAAACCTGCGAAGCGTATTGATCGGAAATGGAATTATTGGGTTCGATAATGGCCTCCAGCATATCCGCTTTGGAAAACCTCGTGCCAAGTTGGGTGAGATCTGGGCCAATGTTTCGCCCTGAGCCGGCGATCATATGGCACGATGCACACATGGCTGCAGCATACATATTTTTCCCATTCTCAAAATCGCGGCTAGTACTGTCATTTTCCACCACTTCCAGTGCGTTTTTCATATTCCATCTTTTGCCAGGGCCCTTTGGTTGGGGTATGTCTGCGAGCACATCAAGACCGGATTGGGAGAGCAATTCATCTCCTGATATGGTGTTGTAGTGGTCACGCTGATCCTTTGGAACATACTCCAGAGCGGTTTTTCGGGCATGGTTGATGAAGCCCACGTAACTATTGCCTCCTTCATAACTGAAGGCTTCGTAGAACCATCGGAAATAACGATCACGCAGCTCATCTGTCCACCCTTCCTTTTTTTCACTCAATGCAATGGCCAGATAGGTTTGCATGGCGGGTGGCATCTGATCCAGCATCCTGCCAATGGTAAGTCCATATTGGGGATTGCGGAGAACGAGATCCGGGGAAGAGATGTAATCCATATTGTCTTCCACTTCTGCAGATTCCAGTAAATCCAACGCCTTTTCGATCATGACGGGGGCTTCCACGGCGACCAGTATTTTACTGAGCTGGCGATTGAGTTCACTGGACGTGGAAGGAAAATGAGGGTCAAAATATTGTGCCCACCGTATTTTTAAATCAGAAGAAGGAATACCCATCCTGTACATAATGAGTTCCACTGCGCGGGTAAAATCCACTTGTAAGTTTTCACCTAGACCATCAAAATCCACCTGTAAAAGTGCATTCAATAGTTCATCTCTCAAGTTATCCTTGCCGTTTCGGGCAAGCGCTATAGCCCCCTGAATGAGAATTTGGGGCTCTTCCTCATTGATCACTTTGGTTGCCCATAAATCAACAGGCTGATGCTCGACGGCTATTCTGGCTGCGTACCGGACAAAACGATCTTCATGATTCAGGTATGGCCATGCAAAATCAATGGCCTCCTGACCTGTTTCCTGATGAAATCCCTCCAGTTGTCGGCGCAGTGCATTTTCAGCGGTAATTTGGTTGTCTCCGGTCGGATTGGTATCCAATGATTCATACTTTCTGTGGTATACCCTGTAGAGGTCCGAATCTATTCTTCTACCTCCTGTGAGAAAATACATCGCACCATCGGGACCTATAACTCCATCGGTCAGGGGAAGAGGAAGACCAGACAGGAATTCATTGACATTTGCATCATAGGTGGCTCCATTGGGTATGAGTTCAATAGCATAAATGATTCCAAAGCTCCAGTCAAAAGCATAGAGCATTTTTTTGTATTCATCCGGAAAACGGGCGTTGGTTCCAAACATCAAATTGGTGGGAGAGCCTTGTCCCAAATTGGTCACAGCGGGCAGGTTATCGGGCCAGGCAGGAGAGAATTTTCCATTCCCTGTCCGCCATCCAAATTCCCCTCCGCTCACCATATGACAAATTCGTGTAGGTCTGTACCAAGGTAATCCAAGATCCCATTCCATATCCGAATCGTAAGCGAACAAATCGCCGCTTTCGTTGAAGGCGATATCGTACGTATTGCGCAACCCGGCTGCATGGAATGTCCATTCATTGTTATCGGGATTTACCTCGGCTATCCATGATCCCGGAGCAAGCCGATCATTGGCGTGACCCCTTGGATCGACAATTCGTGGAAAGAGATTGTCTTCATCCCATACCCTGGGAAGTCGATAATGATCCATTTCCACCACGTCGGTGTGATTTCCTGCAACAACAAACAATGATTGGCCATCAGGAGCAAGGATCACGGAATGGGGTCCATGCTCGCCATGCCCCTTCATCGTCATGAGGGGCTCGACCTTGTCAAACTGGTCATCATCATCGGTATCGGTAAGGCGGTACAGACCACTGCGAACCCTAAAAGCATCTTCGGGCATATCCTCCAGGTTCTCCGGTGTATTATTGTTTACCATCACATACAGGCTATTGAAGGCCCACAACAAGCCCTGGGCGAATCCCATATTGATATCCAGTTTTTCTACAGTGGGTTGGATGCTGTCCGGGCTGCCGATCGGTGGTATTTCCAGTCTATACAACGAGCCATACTGATCCGAAGTGATCAGGCGACCCTGGTCATCGAAAGTCATGGCCACCCATGACCCTTCGGTGCTATCGATTGGGGAATATAGATGTTCCGCCACAAAACCCTGCTCAACCTGAAGCTTGGCTACCTTGGGATTACTGGAAAATTCCATTTCCTCTTCAGGTTGGGCACAACCTGTTATGAAGAAGGTTAAAATGGCGAGCAGACAATAAAAGTGAAAATTTCGGCGGGTAGGTTGAATCATTAGTTTATCTGTTTAAAATATTACCAGGATTGGCTGTGAACTTACGGAAATCCAACTTAAAAAACTCTTCTTAATTTGATAAAAACGATACAAACCCCGGCTAATCAGTAAAGTTACTTACTGGATTTAGCATTACTTCCCTATGGTTTCCTATTTTTTTGTTGTATACAACGCTAACATAGTCGACCTCAAAATCCACCCATATCACTGGGTGGCTGTCTACATCGATGCGGGGATTGGCTTTTACAGCCCGTCCGATATTTCCTTCTGATTTCTCCTTTTAATCTTGGGCATGACTCTATAACCCAAAGAAGTGGGCAATACCTGGTTAACAGGTTTCCCACTTCAATTGCGAAAAGCTATAAGCTTTTTAATATTCTTTTACATCTTCATCACAAGCCCTTTTCCACACCACGCTTTAAAAGTGTGGCGTCAAAGATGATTCAGCAGCAGGTAAGGGATACTTCAACAAAATTCCACTTTTGAAAGCATGAGGTCGTGGTTCCCTACCCCTGGGATAGTAGTAGTCATAGGGATTAGCCCATACCTTTTCCCCAAAAGCGGTCATCACCTGATTTGCTCGTCCAGTACGGACCAGATCAAACCATCTTTTATTTTCAAATGCGAATTCCACCTGTCGTTCGTGAAAGATGGCTTCTCCAAGATCCCCTGTGGCAGGTCCCAGTCCTGCTCTGGCTCGTACCTGAGTCAAATATTCCGCCGCTTCTTCACTTTTCCCCTGTTCGTGGAGTGCTTCAGCAAGAAATAGAAGGACTTCGGAATATCGGTAAATGGGCCAGTTCACGCCGTGATTACCGTGTAAAGAATGGTGCTTGAAGAATTTTTTCGCGTAAGGATAATATCCCTCCTCCCAGGGAACGTCCTGCATTTCAACGAAGCCTATCGTGACCTCCTTTCGTAAATCTCCCTCTTCAAAAGCCTGAATAATATCCGGAGTGGGTACATAGCGGGCTTCTCCATCGAGCGGTTGGGGATTGGATGTTCCGGTTAAGGCAACCAATTCACTGGCAAGAATCGGCCTGGGTGCGATGTTGTACATAAAATTACCATTCATCCCATCGGGGCCTTCTTTGAACTGAACCTCGAAAATCGATTCCAGATTATTTTTATTGCCTGTGCTGGAAGATATGACATCTTCAAAATTGGACATTAATCCATATTCCTGGCTTTGTACAATTTGTTTCAGGAGTGTTTCTGCTGCTGACCAATTTTGCCGTTCGATATGGATATTAGCCAGCAAGGTTTGGGCAGCACCCTTCGTTGCCCTGCCAAGTTCCTGATTTGATTTCAGAGGCAAAAGATCAATGGCCTGGGTCAGATCTCCGATAATAAGCTGATACAATTCCTCTTCAGATGCAAGGGGCTGGGCAGCCTGACTTCGATCTGTTACTGGTTCCAGGTGGAGTGGAACAGATGAAAAATAGCGGACGAGTTCAAAATAAGCGTAGGATCGGAGAAACAAGGCCTGACCTTTGAGGTTGTTTTTTGCCTGTGGATCGAATTCCACCTCATCGATTGTGGACAACACCTGGTTGGTTCGTGAAATGATTTGATAATCCAACCTGTACTGATTGAGCACGTGGGTGTTGGAGGTAATCCCATCCGACACCGGAAGCGCAAAATCTGCGATATCCTGATCCTGTTCCCGTGCTCCGAAATTGGGATTCCGTCCGAAGTAAACATTATCTGACCGCAATTCCGACAAAACCCAGGATCGATCGTTGGCGATGGATCTGAGCGGTGCATAAGCTGCGTTTACAGCTTGTTCAAAATCTTGTTCTGTTTTGAAAAATGTTTCAGAACTCAGTGCGGTCTCCGGATAAATTTCCAGGAAACTCTCACAGGCCGTAAATATTAGCAGGAATGTTAAAAAATAGAGGGTATTATATATATTATTCATGATTTTGGATTTAATAGATTAGAAATTGATATTTAAGCCAAAGGTTACAGTACGGGGGACGGGGTATCCAATGTAATCCACTCCTGGACTCAGATTTCCCCCATCCCCGGTCAGGCCTCCATCGCTGCTGACGTCGGGATTTTGGCCGGCCCAGTACCCTGTGAACATCAGTGCATTTTGAATGGATGCATACAAACGGACTGATTTTACGGTGTTGAGCAGGTTCTCAACGGTATAACCCAGGGTGATATTCCGAATGGACAGGTAGGAGGCATCGAATATCCAGTTGCTGCTGACCCAGTCTCTTTCAATTCCGGTCACATTTCCTCCTCCTACGGTAGTTCCGAAAAGGCCATCTCCGGGATTTTCGGGCGTCCTAAACCGGTATTTTACCTTCTCAACCAGGTTGAAAACACCGTCGAGGTTGGCAGTGCTGTACAAGTGGCGGGCAAAAAGCTTGTTTCCATAAGAGCCATCGATAGATAAGCTGGCGTCCCAGTTTTTGAAACGGAAATCGTTGACCAGCCCATATGTGAATTTGGGGAATGGATTCCCGATTATGACTCTGTCATCCTCATCCCCCCCATTGGTGATGATTCCATCGCCATTGTGATCGATAAACTTGATACTTCCGACGGTCGATCGTCCGGGCACCTGGGGATTGCTCTCCAAATCCGCTTGATTCATATAAAATCCGACGAAATCCAGACCGTAAAACTGTCCAAATGGTTTGCCTACCTGGGTAATATGAAATCTTCCATACACCCGGTCGATGCCTTCAGCAAGTTCTACGACCTTATTTCGATTGAATGAGATATTGGCATTCGTAGTCCAGGAAAAATCACCGGAGAAATTGAATGAATTAACGGAAAATTCATGGCCCCAGAAATTGATTTCACCGATGTTGTCGTTGAAATTGCCAAATCCGGATTCCTGGGCAATCTGCACGCTGTACAACAAATTGGTTGTACTC
>Ga0079224_100004800_pt1 | contig 17592 bp, 7 predicted proteins | sample Stecom2015_FD_80414 | JGI IMG/M metagenome (GOLD analysis project Ga0079224, IMG submission 80414) | Agricultural soil microbial communities from Utah to study Nitrogen management - Steer compost 2015 | ecosystem: Environmental > Terrestrial > Soil > Agricultural land | place: USA: Utah...
AGGAGCGGTTCGGCCTGGCACTGCTGCTCATCACGCACGACCTCGGCGTCGTCGCCGAAACAGCGGATCGCGTCGCCGTCATGTACACCGGCCGCATCGTCGAAACCGCGCCGGTTGCCGACATCTTCAGGGACCCGCTGCATCCGTACACGCGTGGCCTTCTGCAGTCGATGCCGGGCACGACCGACAGCCGCGAACTGCACGCGATTCCCGGCACCGTGCCGCCGCTCGAGCAGTTGCCGCCGGGCTGCACGTTCGCACCACGTTGTCCCGCACGCTTCGAGCCGTGCGTCCAGGTCCGGCCCGGCGATGCCGTCATCGACGTCCGCCGCGTGAAGTGCTACCTGCACGACTCGCCCATGCTCGAGAAGCGGCCTGCCGGCGGCGCGGAGGGCGTCTCGTGAGCGCCCTGCTCGAAGTGCGTGGGCTGACAAAGGAGTTCACCTCTCCTGGCGGCGTGTTCCGCCAGGCGCGCGTCGTCCGCGCGGTCGACGATGTGTCGTTCGATATCCACGAGGGCGAGACGTTCGGACTCGTCGGGGAGTCGGGCAGTGGCAAGTCGACGACCGGCCGGTGCATCCTGCGGCTGATCGAACCGACGTCCGGCGAAGTGCGATTCCGTGGCCGCGACCTGCTCGGGCTGTCAACGAGGGAGATGCGCGCGGAGCGGCGCAACCTGCAGATCGTCTTTCAGGACCCGTACTCGTCGCTCAACCCGCGTCTACGCGTCCGGCAGATTGTCGAAGAGCCGCTGGTCGTCCACGGCATCGGCACGCGCGAGACGCGCCGCGCGAGGGTCGAAGAACTGTTCGGACTGGTCGGGCTCGATCCGTCACATCTGGATCGCTTTCCTCATCAGTTCAGCGGCGGCCAGCGTCAGCGCATCGGCCTGGCGCGCGCGCTCGCCCTCGATCCGTCGCTCATCATCGCCGATGAGCCGGTCTCGGCCCTGGACGTGTCCGTGCAGGCGCAGGTTGTCAACCTGCTGCTGGATCTCCAGGCGCGCCTGAAGCTGACGTATCTGTTCATCGCGCACGACCTCCGTCTCGTCCGGCAGATCTGCGATCGCGTCGCCGTCATCTACCGCGGGCGCATCGTCGAACTCGCGCCGGCGGCGAACCTGTTTGCGGAGCCGCAGCACGGGTACACCCGCGCGCTGCTGTCGGCCATCCCGCTTCCCGACCCCAGCCGCCGCCCCGAACGCCTCGCCTACGACGGCACGACCTTCGACCGAACCATCCCTCTCCGCGAAGTCTCGACGGGCCACTGGGCCGCCGTTAAATAGGAGCGGCCGGCAAAGCCGGCCGCTCCGTACTTACCTACCTCACCAGCTCTCAATTCCCGCTACTGACAGTTGATGAGTCTCCAGGTGCTGACGTCTTCCTTCGCCGGGCTGGCGTGGAGGTTGAGCAGCTTGACGGTGCCGAAGCCATTCGCGACGAACGCCGACGCGCGAATCGTCGCTTCGTACCACATGTCGAAGATCCAGAGCGGGTACGTCGCATTCGGCACGTAGCTGTTGTTGGTGGGCGGCGAGTAACTCTTGAGCGGATGGTTCGACGCCGTCGTGACGTAGCCGAAGGCGTTCATGTTCAGGTCGATCGACGTCGAAATGGCGATGATGTCGGAGGCACTCCCCGAGACCATGCCACCGTCGGCCTGCTTGCCGCTCGTGACGCCACGCGTCGCGTAGCCGGACGGCGTGCCCGACACGGGCGACAGATAGTCGATCTTGAAGTCGATCTTCTTACTGCCGCTCTTGTCGTAGAACGCCATCTGGGCGAAGTCCGACGTGTAGAGGTGCTTGAACGTATGCGGCTTGTTACCCCAACCGATGCGGTTCACGCCGTAGGTGTTGTCGGCGTAGTTGCGGCTGACCCACGCGCGCGCCGTGACGTCACCGTTCTCGAGGACGGTCCAGTCGATCTGGGCGCGCAGGTGCGTCTTATTCGACCCGCCGTCGTAACAGACGCTGCCCGTCGTCGGGACGAAGTTCACCTGAATCGTCACCGTCGCCTCGTTGCTCTCGGCGCCGTGGTTGTCGCGCACGCGGTACCGGAACGTCGTCGTGCCGGTGTAGTCCTCCGCCGGCGTGTAGGTGAACGAGCCGTCGGGATTGAGCGTCACCGAACCCGTATTGCCGGCCGTCCCGCTCACGAGAACCGCGGTCAGCGTATCGCCGTCGTTCGGGTCGCTGTCGTTCGCCAGGATGCCCGGCGCCGAGATCGTCAGCGGCTCATTGCGATCCGTCGTATAGGAATCGTTGACGGCCACGGGCGGGTCGTTCGCCGGGGTCACGGTGATCGTGACCGTCGCGATGTTGCCGTCAGCCGTGCCGTCGTTCGCGCGGTACGTGAACGTCACATCGCCTGAGAAGCCGTTCGGCGGCGTGTAGGTGAACGTCCCGTCGTTCTGGAACACGACATCACCCGTCGACGGCGACGTCACGAGACGCGCCGTCAACGAATCACCTTCCGGATCGCTGTCGTTGACGAGCACCGTCGTCGTCTGATTGAGGACCGTGTTGCCCTCCATCGTATAGGCGTCATCCACCGAGACGGGCGGATCGTTGACGGCCGTCACCGTGACCGTCACCGTGGCGGTGTCGGTCGCCGTGCCGTCGGAAATCGTGTAGGTGAAGGTGTCGATGCCCGAGAAGTCCTCGTTCGGCGTGTAGCGGACCTGGCCTGACACGATCGTCACCGTCCCGTTCGACGGCTGCGTCACGCTCTGCACCGTGAGCATGTCGTTGTCCGGATCCGTATCGTTGCCAAGGACGTTGATCGTCACCGGCGTGTCTTCACTCGTGGTCGCGGTGTCGTCGTTCGCCACCGGCGGCGCCGGCACGTCGGCGACCGTGATCGTCACCGTCGCGGCGTTGCTCCACAGCGTGCCGTCGGACACGCGGTACGTGAACGTGTCGACGCCGGAGAACCCAGGCGCCGGGGTGTATGTGAAGCTCCCATTGCCGTTCACGGTCACCGTTCCGTTGGCCGGTGCCGTCAGCTGCGACGCCACGAGCGAGGCGCCCTCCGGATCGCTGTCGTTGGCGAGGATGCCCGGCACCGCGATGGTCAGCGGCGTGTCCTCATCGGTCGCATAGGCATCGTCCACGGCGACCGGCGGCAGATTCGGCTCTTCGTCCTCGTCCTCGCACGTGCCAGGCAGCAGGATGACGTGGCCGTTGCTGTTGACCGTGAACTGGTCGACCGCAAAGCGGCCCTTGAACAGCGTGCCGGAGTTCACGATGAAGTGGCTGTTCGGCGCGTCCAGCTCGCCATGGAACTGCATCTGGCTGTCGAGCTGCACCTGGTCGCTGAAGACGCGAACCTTCAGCCATTCCGGATGCGCCTCGGTGCCCATCGGGCCGTGCCAGGTCGCGCCGTGACGCAGGTTCACGATGACGGGGCCGACGACCGTCAGCTGGCTGCTGCCGGCGTTCAGCCGCAGCGTGTCGAAGTTGTAGACCGCGGGTTCGGCCGCACCCTCCACGCCGATCACGAACGAGCTGTTGGGTCCGGCGATGAACGTGCCGTACGTGCCCGGCGGGACAACCACCGGACCGATGTTGTTGTTCAGCGTCAGGTTCCGCAGCGTGGCCCAGTCACCAATCGGAGAGCTCGGGTTGTCCATCGTGACGCTGCGCGATCCGCTCGGCGACGGCGGCGCGGCGACCACGGGCATCTCCACCGGATTCGTGCGGCGGAGGATGCGGCCGAGCGACGCGCCCGCGTTGATCGTCACGACGTGGCCCGTCGGCAGCACGGCCCCGTCACCGTCGACGACGCCGCCGTACTGCGCCGGCTCGCCGTTCACCTGCACGCTCGGCATGCCCGCGATGAGCAGGTCGCCGACGAGGACCGTGTTCGAGTTGAACGTCGCATTCGCGGCGGTCATCATCTGCACCGATCCTTCGACCCGACCACCGGCGTCGAACATCGTCGACCGGCGCACGAGCCCCAGCGCGATGCCGTCGGCCTCGCACACGTCACTCGCGGTCACGACGATCGTCACGGTTGCCGTCGATGTGGCTCCGCTCGGATCGGAGATCGTGTAGGTGAACGTATCCGTGCCCGTGAAACCCTCGGCGGGCGTGTAGACGAACGTACCGCCGGACTGCGTCACCGTGCCGTTGCCCGGCTGCGTGAACGCGGTCACGGTGATGTCATCACCGTCCGGATCGCTGTCGTTGCCGAGCACGTCGATCGTCACCGGGTTCGTGCCCGTGGTCTCGGCGCTGTCGTCGATCGCCAGGGGCGGCTGATTCACCGGCGTGACCGTGATCGTGACCGTGGCCACGCCGCTCGAGAGCGATCCATCGGACACGCGATAGGTGAACGTATCGACGCCTGAGAACCCGTTGGCGGGCACGTAGGTGAACCCGCCGCTGGCGTTGAACGTCAGGGTGCCGTTCGACACCGTCGACAGCAGCACCGGCGTGATCGCGTCACCGTCGGGATCGCTGTCGTTGGCGAGCACGCCCGCCGCGTCGACCGTCAGCGGCGTGCCCTGCGGCGTCGTGTAGGCGTCGTCGACCGCGACAGGCGCCTGGTTGACCGGCTCCTCTTCGCAGCCGCTGCCCTGCGCGACCAGCACCAGGCGGCCCTGACCGTTCAGCGTGAACGTGTCGGCCGCGATGCCGCCGGTCAGCACGGCGCCGCCGTCGATGGTGATCGGGCCGTTCGGCGCTTCCACGTAGCCCCACAGCGGGACATTGCTGTTCAGGCGGAAGCCGTTGCTCGACGCCACCCGGATCGTGAGCCACTCCGGATGCTCCGAGTTGCCCAGCGGCGAGCCGTAGGCGTTCAGCGCGTTCCGTACCGTGATGACAACCGGACCGACGATCGTCAGCGCGCTGCTGCTGTTGATCGTCAGCGTCTCGAAGTTGTAGATCGCGGGCTCGGTCGCCCCCGGGATGCCGAAGACGAGTGTCGACGGCGCGTTGACGGTGAAGTTGCGATAGGTGCCGGGCGGAATCGTCCGCGTGCCGGCGCTGCTGTTCACGGTCAGGTCGCGAATCGTCGCGAAGTCGCCCGGGTCGTCGCTCGGGTTGTACAACTGCACGTTCCGCGTGCCCGTTGTCGCCGGCGGATTGGTCACCACCGGCATCGCGATCGCGTCCGTGCGGCGGATCACGTGGCCGAGTCGCGCGGCGCCATAAATGGTCACGCGGTGTGTCGCGGGCGCCGCCGCACCCGTGCCGTCCTGGGTGCCCGCATACATCACGGGCGGGTACTCATCGACCGTCGGGGTGCCGACGATCAGCAGGTCGCCGTTGACCTGGGTCTGTGCGTTGAAGACGACATTCGCCGCGGTCATCACCTGCACCGAGCCGTCAACCACGCCGCCGCCATGGAACGTCGCCGACCGCCGCACCATCGCCACGGCGCTGCCGGTGGCCTGGCAGACCTCGGACACCGTGATCGTCACCGTGGCAGTGTCGGTCGCGCCGCTCGAGTCGGCAATCGTGTAGACGAACGTGTCGATGCCGGTGAAGCCGGAGTTCGCCGTATAGACGAAGATCCCGCCCGTCAGCGTCACGCTGCCGTTCGACGGCTGCGTGTGCTCGGTCACCGTAATGACGTCGCCATCCGGATCGCTGTCGTTGACCAGGACGTCGATGCTGACCGGGGTCGTGCCGGTGGTCGCCGCCGAGTCGTCAACCGCGATCGGCGGTGAATTGACGGCCGTGACCGTGATTGTCACCGTCGTGACGTTGCTCTCGGCCGTGCCGTCGTGCACGTGATACGTGAACGTGTCCGTGCCCGTGAACCCGGTCTCGGGCGTATAGATGAACGAGCCGTCGCCCTGCAGCACCACGCTGCCATTAGCCGGCTGCGAGTCGAGCACCGCCGTGAGGGTGTCGCCCTCGTCCGGATCCAGATCGTTGGCCATGACGCCAGGCGCAGGCACGGTCAGCGGCGTGTTGCGCGGCGTCGTGTAGACGTCGGGCTGCGCCACCGGCGGGTCGTTGACCGCCGTGACCGTCACGACGACCGTCGCGGTCGCGGTGGCCTGGCCGTCCGTGATCGTGTAGGTGAACGTGTCCTGACCGCTGAAGCCGGGCGCCGGCGTGTAGACCACCTGATCGCCTGCCACCGTGACGCTGCCGTTGGACGGCTGCGTGACGCCGACGATTGTGAGCACCTCGGTATCCGGATCCGAGTCGTTGCCCAGCACCGGAATCGTCACCGGCGTGTTCTCGGGCGTCGTCGCGGCATCGTCGATGGCGACAGGCGGATCGGGGACTTCGGTAATCGCAATCGTCGCAGTCGCCGTCGAACTGCCGATACCGTCGCTCAGGCGATAGACGAACGAATCCGACCCAAAGGTATCCGGGAACGGCGTGTAGATGAACGAGCCATCGGCGTTGAGCGTCAGCGACCCGCGCTGCGTGCCGGTGACGAGCGTCACGACCAGATCCTCGAGCGGTGTGTCGGGATCGCTGTCGTTGACCTTCACGCCCGGCGCGCTGATCGTCAGCACGCTGTCCTCGGCGACTACGTACGAGTCGTCAACCGCCACGGGAGGATCGGGTACGGGCGTCACCGTGATCGTCACGGTTGCGATGTTGCTTTCGAGCCCGCCCGCGTCGCGCACCCGGTAGGTGTAGCTGTCGACGCCGTTGAAGTGCGCCGCAGGCGTATACACGAAGGATCCGTCGCCGTTCTGCGTCACGGTGCCGTTGGACGGTCCGGACACGAGGACGACCGTCAGCGCGTCGCCGAGATCCGGGTCGTTGTCGTTGACGAGCACGCCCGGCGCCGGCACCGTCAGCGGCGTGTCTTCGGCCGTCGTGTAGGCGTCATTGACCGCCACCGGCGGCTCGTTGACGTTCAGCACCGTCACGGTGACGGTGGCCGTCGCGGTGCCTTCGGTGCCCTCAATCGTGTAGGTGAACGTGTCGACGCCGATAAAGCCCGCCGCCGGCGTGTAGACGATCGACGTGCCGCTCACCACCGCGGTGCCGTTGGACGGCTGCGTCAGCGACACAATCGTCAGCGCCGCGCCGAACGGGTCGCTGTCGTTGCCGGTCACCGCAATCGTCACCGGCGTGTTCTCGTTCGTCGTCGCGTTGTCATCGACGGCAATCGGCGGATCCGGCACCGGCGTCACGGTAATCGTCACGACCGCCGGCTCGCTGAACAGGTTGCCGTCGTTCACGCGGTAGGTGAACGTGTCCTCGCCCGTGAAGTTCTCGTTCGGCGTGTAGAGGAACGAGCCGTCCGGGTTCAGCGTCAGCGTGCCGTTGCTGGTGCCCGACTCGAGCGACGCCGTCAGCGGACCCGCGAACGTCAGGTCGTTGATCAGGATGCCGGCTGCGGCGTTGACGGGCAGCGGCGTGTCCTCGACCGTCGTGTAGGCATCGTTCCGTGCGAGGGGCGGCGTACCTTCACCACCGCCGCCGCTGCCACCGTCGGGCGGACACCCGCTGCCCACCGCGACGTCGAAGCGCAACTGGTCGGGCGACGGCGTATCCGTCCACGTCATGGTGACGATGCCCGACAGCGTGAAGCCCTGGCTCAGCGACAGGCCGGTCAGCAGCATCGACTCGGCACTGCCATCGGCGTCGATTTCCAGGTCGCCCGCAATCGGCAGGCCGTTCAGACTCAGCGACGAGAGCCGGATCGTTCCCTCGCCGCCCGTCTGCGCACGGAGAAGCACGTCATCGCACTCGCCGTTGTCGCAGTCGATGCTGCGGCGCACTGTCACGAACTGCGTGTCGGTGATCAGCTTGAACTGCACTTCGTTGCCGACGTGCGCCAGCTGGAAGGTCACCGGGCTGCCCGACGTCCAGTCGAAATGATCGCTGGCCGAGAACGACGACGCGCTGGCGCCGATCGCCAGTTCGGGATACACGGGCGCCGGTGTCCGGCGCGTCGAGTCGTCGCCGTACTGCGCGCGCGCCAGCAGTTTCGTTTCGAACGCGAGCGCGGCCACCTCGGCATCGCTCAGCCCGCTCTGCACCTTGAGCGGCGTGCGCACGATCGGCCCGCCCGCGACGGTCGAGTCATAGCGGATGCCGTCGTCGATGATCGTGCTGCCCTGTCCCTGGTCGTGCGGCACGCCCGTGAACACCGACCCGCGGCAGTGTGAGCCGTCGGCAGCCGTCGCTTCGAAGACGATTTCGTAGACGCGGCCGTTGCCCGGCACGTTCGGATTGCCCGTGCGCTCGGCGCGCACCCACGCGGTGCTGGTGCCGATGCCGCCGCCATCGATGGTCGTATTGCCGTCACCGAGGTAGTTCGTCGGCTCGTCCTGATAGATGCCGATGATCTTGATGTCGAGCGGTCCGCCGTCGGGATCGCTGACGTTCGTGATCGTCACGACCTGCTGCTTGTGGTTCGGCGGCCAGATCTCGCCCGGGCTCGCCTTCGCCGTCGCGCAGATGCAGGGATCGAAACGGTTGGGCGGACCAACCGTCACGGTGACGGTCGCGGTCGACTCGCCGCCGTAGCCGTCGCGAATCGTATAGAAGAACGTGTCGACGCCTTCGAAGCCCGCATTCGCCGTGTAGGTGATCGTGCCGTTGGCGTTGACGACAGCCGTGCCATTCGGCGGCGTCGTCGCGCCGGTCACCGAGATCACGTGATTGTCGGGATCGCTGTCGTTCTGCATGACGGCGATCGTCACCGGCGTCGTCCCCGACGTCGTCGCCGTGTCGTTGACCGCAATCGGCGGAATGTTGCGGACGATGATGGTCACCGTCGCCGAATCAGTGCCGCCGAAGCCGTCGGAAATCGTGTATGGGAACGTCGTGGTGCCCGTATAGCCCGTCGGCGGCGTCCACGTGAAGTTGCCGTTGCCGTTGTGGACGACGGTGCCGGCCCCGGGCTGCGAGAACGCGATCACCGACAGCGCGTCACCATCGGGATCGCTGTCGGGCGTGCCCATCGTCAACACGTTGAACGAGGCGGACGGCGTGCCCGCCACCAGCGGGCCGACCGTATCGTCAACCGCGACGGGCGGCTGATTGATGACGTTGATGGTCACCAGGCCGGTGTCGGTCCCGCCATTGCCGTCATCAATCGTGTAGGTGTAGGTCACCGTGCCGGAGAAGTCGAGCGGCGCCGTCCACGAGTAGAGCGCGCCGACCGACGTCACCTGTCCCACGGCGGGCGCCGAGACGCTCGTCACCGTCACGGTGTCTTCGCAGTCCGGATCGACCGGCCCTGGCGACACACACGGTCCGGTGCTGTTGACGCCTGCCTGATGCGACAGCTCGAATGTCGCCGTCTGACCAGGCTTGATCGTCGCCACGAAATCCTGGGCGACCGGCGGCCGGTTGACGTTCTGGATCGTCCACTCGAAGCCCTGCTCGAACTCCGATATGAACGCGCCGCCGATCGTCTCACGCCGGACGCGATAGAGGACGTTGTAGACGGTGGTGTCCGGAGTATCCGTGTTCTTCCGGATCGTGTAGCTCGGCGTCCCACTCAGCACGCCATTGGGCAACATCGTGATGCCGGTCGGCAGCTCCGACAGGATGGTGAACTTTTCGACCTGGTTCATCGTCGCGGTCGGCCCAGGTGCCGGGAGCAGCGAGACGTTGTCGCCCTCCTTGTTGAAGCGAGCACAGTAACCGGCCACCGACGGATCGGTGAAGCCCGTGAGCGAGCAGACATTGGTCGTGCCGGGGCAGTCGGGATCGTTCGAGTCGACCAGACCGTCACCGTCGTCGTCGCCGGGGCTCAGCGACGAACAGGCTTCGATCGGCTGGCAGACCTCGTCGACCTCGCCGTCCTCGTCGTTGTCGATGCCGTCACCGCAGATCTCCTGCGCAGCGGTGTACTCGCCCATGACGCAGAGTCCGTCGAGCGAATAACGGCCGTTCGAGTCGGCAACAGCCCCACTGACGATGCCCTGGACACCGGCAGCCGCAAGGTTCACGAGCGCGGCGCTGGCGATGTCCCACCGATAGATGCGGCCGGTCGACGTGCTGGCCGACCAGAACGACTTGCCGTCGGGCGCGATGTTGAGCGCGAACCAGCCGTCGATGTTCGGCGCGTCATAGTGCTGGACGATCACGCCGTCACGGTTAATGCGAAGGATGGTGGGCGGCGTCGCGACGAGCAGGCCACCCGAACCATCGCCCGGAGGCAGCAGGCGCAGCGCGTACAACACGCGCGACGGGGTTCCCTCGAGCGTGACGTAGGGCCAGTTCTTGACCGGATAGTCGTCGGGATTGGCCGGCGGCACCATGCGCTGCCGGATGCCGTCGACCGGATTTGGACCGACGTCATAGCGGTAGACGACTCCCCACTCGGAGGTATAGAACATCGTCCGCTGGTCCGAGGCGAGGTCGAGCCAGTCCGATCCCTGCCATCCCGCGTGCGTGTCGTAGCCTTCGACCAGGGGCGCCGTGTCGGGGTCGGGCACCGCGCGCGTCCAGGTGCCGCCGGGGCCGGGCAGCCACTTCTGAATGTCGCGCCCGTACTGGACGAGCGCCTTGATCGGGTTGTTGTTGCTGTCGAGCCACCGTACGCCAGGCGATTTCTCGAGATAGCCGTCCATCGAGAAGCCCTGGGTGTAGGGAATGCGCTTGCCCTCGTTGTCGAGAATCGGATTGCCGTCCGCGTCGACGTAGTAGAAGAACGACCAGTCCTCGGTCGCGATGATCGCGTTGTCGTTGATGTCCCCGTTGATCTCGGCAAAGCTGTCCGGATCGACGTTCTTCGGAGCCGGCGTGTAGTAGCCGAGCGCGTGACCGACGTACATCGCACCGGGGATGTCGTCCAACGTGCCCAGTGCGCCGTCAGGACCGAAGTCGGTGCCGAAGACGACCGACTCGGGGCCGCTGTCGATCGGAATCCCCGTCGCCGTACCGCCACGCTCGATGCCGGCATCGCGGAAGGTCGAGATGCGGTTCGTTCTGACGATCTGCCCGCCGACAGGCACCGGATCCACTTCAGCGACGCTCGGATCGTAGTCGTCGTCGAACGCCGTGAAGTACATGCGGCGCGTGTTCCAGTTGTACCCGCAGCCGGTCGTCGTGCCGCCGAACCAGCCGTAGTTGTTACCCGTGTAGTCGATGAAGTCTTCTTCGCGGTCGACGGTCAGCTCGTACTTGAACTCACCCTGATCGCTGAACACGCGGTATCTGCCGCCGCCGATGCCCGCAAACACATCGCCCTTGCGGAAGCGGCTCACACGCCAATCGAATACGTAGTTCGCTGACGCGCCGCTCGACGACGTCGCGGTGATCGTGACGTTGGTGTGGACGCCGGCCGCACCGCCGGTGTTGACGGTGCCGGGCTCACTGATCGGCAGCGTGCCGCTGACGACACCGGTTATCGGATCGATCGACAGTCCGGGCGGAAGTCCGGTCGCGGCGTACGTGACGGTCTGCCCCTCAGGCGCGGTGGCGCGGAAACCAATCGTGATCTGATCGCCTTCCTGCGATTCGCGATCGACGCGCTGGTCGGGCCAGATCGGCGCTTGCGCGGGTTCGGTGAGCGCCGAGAGCGGCATAGCCGCGATGAGCGCAAGAAGACAAGCCGGTATGAGACGCCGCATGCCTGGGGTCATGGCAGTCACAGAGATCCTGATCATTTAGTGCTGTGGAATTCGAACGTCGCGATCATAGCTCAGCGACCACTCGTGTCGCTAGAGTCATTTTGTGTACTCAAATTATCGCCGCTATAAGGCGAACAAAGGGCGAACATTTCCGCCCGACCTCTTCATTTATCGGCAGGACGGCGGAAATCAGGCGGCCCGGCGGACGTCTTTCTCGACCTGACCGTCGCGGATGTGGATCTGGCGGTGGGCGTAGGCGGCGATATCGGGCTCGTGCGTGACCAGAACAACCGTGTTGCCCGCGGCATGGAGCCGGGCGAACAGGCCCATGATCTCGACGCCGGTCTTCGAGTCGAGATTGCCGGTCGGCTCGTCCGCCAGCAGAATCGATGGGTTGTTGACCAGCGCACGGGCGATGGCCACGCGCTGACGCTGACCGCCCGACAGCTGGTTCGGACGATGTGACTGACGCTCGCCCAGCTCGACCCGCTCGAGCGCGCTCTGCGCGCGCTCGCCGCGCTCACGTGCGCCGACACCCGCATAGACCAGCGGCAGTTCGACGTTGTGCAGCGCCGTCGCCCTGGGGAGCAGGTTGAACGTCTGGAAGACGAACCCGATTTCCTCGTTCCGGATGCGCGCCAGCTCGTCGTCGTTCATCTCGCTGACCTGCTTGCCATTGAGCAGGTACGACCCCTTGGAGGGCGTGTCGAGACACCCGATGAGATTCATGAGCGTCGACTTGCCGGACCCCGACGGACCCATGATGGCGACGTACTCGCCCTTCTCGATCTCGATGGAGACGCCACGCAGGGCGTGAATCTCCTCCGATCCCATCACGTACGTCTTCCACAGGTCACGCGTCTCGATCAAAGCCATAGGTTCCCACCTGTCCTTACGCTAAACCGGCGCCGTAAGTTGCGCAATCACCGCCCGGACGGTGGCCGAGGCGTCTTTGGGCGTCATCGCGGTCCAGTCGCGGACGTCGAGCGGCACCACCTGCAGCGTCACCCCGGCAGGCACACGGCGACGCAGGCCCACAATAGCGGCCGAGAGCTCCCCAGACGGCGCAAGCCGATCTCCAAGCGCGAACGCCGACACGACGACGGCGCCGGCCCGGCCGGCGAGCGCGTCGTGCCCGACGCGCGTCAGGGAATCTCCCGTGACCTCGCCGAGGTAGGCGCCCAGCACCCGTTCGGACACCGGCTTCGCAAACAGCGAGCGCCGGCCCCGCACCAGGTACCCCGCGTCGAAGCCCCGCGCCGGCATCGACGCGACACCGTCGACGGCCCTTTCGACGGCCTCACGGAAGCGGCTCATTGATACGCGCCGCACGAAGGCATCACGCGTGGCTTGCCCCTCGGTCGGCCGCGGCGTCGCCGCGCGCACTGGCCCGGAAGGCGGAGGGGGCTCGGGATCAGGAGGACGGGACGGCGCGGGCTCCTGCGCGTCGTCGACTGGAGCGGGCGCGACAGGCGGCGGGACGCCCCCGCCGAGGCGCTCGCCGTCATAAGCCGCGCGCAGCCCAGCGTCCATCAGGACGCGGTAGGCCTCGGTCAATTCGGCGGCCCGCTCCGACGCGAGCGCCTGGAATTCGGCACCGAGGTGATGGACTTTGTCCGGGTGGTACCGCGCGATCTCGCGACGGAACGCCCGCTTGATGTCATCGGCGCTGGCGTCGGGCGCGATCGCGAGCAGCGCGTAGTAGTCCTTCATGGCCGCCGCACGCGGGCCCGATCAGGCCTTCTTGAACTCGGTGACACGCGATGGCAACTCGCTGCTCTCACCTGCCTGCAGCCGCTTGGCCTTCCGGCTCGCTCGAGGCTCGGAGGAGGCTGCGCAGTAGGGACAGAAGTTCCAGCCGGGCTGCAGCGTCCGGTTGCAGCGCGGACACGAATGCTGCAGGCGATGGCCGCACGACGGACACGCGATGAAATCGATCGCGACGGCGTTGCCGCACCCGCCGCAGAGCGTTCGCATCTCACGCACTTCGGTGACGACGCGCAGCAGTTCTTCCGGCGTGGTGATGCCGGCCTTGACCTTCGCGAGACCGTCTTCGCCGAGGCTCAGCATGCCCGACGCGAGCGCCACCTCACGCACGCTGTCCTCGCCGGCTTTCTGCGCGATGAGCCGACGTACGCGCTCGTTGACGCGCATGACCTCGTAGATGCCGATGCGCCCGCGATAGCCCGTATGGCTGCACTCATCGCAACCGACGGCTTTGTAGAACGGAATCGCCGCGGCATCCGCCTCGGAGATGTGCAGCAGCCGCAGCGTGTCGGCCGGCGGCGTGAACTGCCGGCGGCAGTGCGGACACAGCCGCCGCACCAGCCGCTGCGCGACGACGCCCACCAGCGCGGATCCAATGACATAGGGCTCGAGCCCCATGTCCATCAACCGCGTGGTCGTCGACGGCGCATCGTCGGTGTGCAGCGTGGAGAGAACGAGGTGTCCCGTCTGCGCCGCCTGCATGGCGATCTTCGCGGTTTCGTGATCACGAATCTCGCCGACGAGAATGACATCGGGATCCTGACGCAGGATGGCGCGCAGCGCACTCGCGAACGTCAGTCGCGCCTTCTCGTTGACCTGCGTCTGGTTGACACCGGGAATCTGATACTCGATCGGGTCTTCGATCGTGATGATGTTCGTGCTGCCGGACCGGATAGACGTCAGGGCCGACGACAGCGTCGTCGTCTTGCCGCTGCCGGTCGGCCCGACGACCAGAATCATGCCGTGCTGGTGGCGCAGGAAGAACCGCAGTTCTTCGAGACCGGCGGCCGACATGCCGAGTTCTTCGAGCGGCGGCGCGCCCTTCCGATGATCGAGCACGCGCAGCACGATCTTCTCGCCGAACAGTGTGCGCAGCGTCGAGACGCGGAAGTCGACGTCGTTGCCGTCCTCCACCGTGACGCGCAGGCGGCCGTCCTGCGGCAGGCGCTTCTCGGCGATGTCCATGCTCGCCATGACCTTCATGCGCGCGACGAGCCCCTCGTGCACCCACTTCGGCAGGTCCATCACCTCGCGCAGCAAGCCGTCCATGCGGTGCCTGACGACGACGCCCTTCTCGAGCGGCTCGATGTGGATGTCGCTCGCGCGGCTCGAGACGGCGCCCCGGATGACCATGTCGACCAGGTCGATAATCGGTGCGGCATCGCTGGCCTCGCCGCCGACCTCGACGCGCGCGGGAGCCTCGAAGACGTCGTCAGGATCGACGTCGCGGCGACGTGCGAGCGGCGCCGAAGGTCGCTCGGCACTCTCGCCCTGTCCCTGCCGGACGCGCCAGGGCGGGGTCTGCACCGCGATGCCCTCGCGTCCGCCCGCGCGGGTGAGCGCGCGATCGGGATAGCCGGTGTCGATGGCTTCCAGAATGTCGCTCCGCGTGGCGACGACCTGCTTGATGCGGAAGCCGGTCTGGAACTCGAGATCCTGCACGAGGCTGAACAACAGCGGATCGGCCATCGCGACGGTGAGCTGGTTCTTGTCGAGCTTCACCGCGACGCAGCCGCGCGCTTCGGCCACCTCGCGCGGGATGAGCGTGATGACGCTGCGATCGGGCGGATCGTCGGCGAGACTGACGTAGGGGAACCCGAGCTGCCAGGCCAGCGCCTTGGTGACCTGCTTCTCGCTGGCGAGGTTCAGACGCACCAGTACCGCCCCGAGCCGTTCGCCGGATCGGCGATGCTCGACGAGCGCGGTCTGCAGGTCCTCTTCGGTGATGAGGCCCGCCTGAATCAGGCACTCACCGATCTTCTTGCGCATACCTCACCGAGGCGACCGTGTCCGGCCCGTTGCCGGCGCGCGCATCGCCCATCCCTTCGGTCCGCACCGTCGACCGGCGCGGGGCCGGGTCTTCCGAAACGGGCCAGATCATCAACATGAGCGCGACAACCACCACCGCGGCGGCCATCGCGCCAAGAATGAGCCTGCTCGCCGAGAACACTCGCTTCCGTTCCCCATCGACGAGCGCAGCGAACCGCGGTGGCGCGGTCGCCACAGCAGCCGCAAGCTGAAGCGACGCGATGGTGTCGGCGCCGGCATCGGCGTCGAGCGTGACCGCGGTCACACCATCGAGTGTCTCGACTTCCAGATCGAGGTCTTCGATGATCGGCGAGGCCAGCGCACGCAGGGCCGGTACCGCCCCGCACAGGACGACGCGCTCCACCCGCACGCCGTGCGCAGCGGCCAGGCGGATGGCGTCTCTCAGGTGCGGGACGACCTGGGCGGCAAACGCATAACGATCGACGAGCGGCGCGTCCGCCTCCGGCGCGCGAATGGTCCAGTGCAGGTCGCGCGACGCGAGCGCCCTGCCGCCGTCCACGACGGCAAGCGTTCCCGCACGCGTGTCGACCGCCAGGGCCACCACGGCGCCCGGCGACGCGTCGACGCCAAGGCGCAGAGCGAGCGCCTGGGCAGGAGTCACGATGCCGCTGATACGAAAGCCGGCGCGCACGAGCGGACGCACGTACTCGCGCAACCGCCACGCGCTCGGCGCGAATCGACCTGCCGCCGAGGGCCGGTCTGCCGGCACGACGCCGGCATCACCCGGCGCAGGCCATACGACCACGCGCGCGCGGCGCGGAAGGCCGAGCGCCAGGCGCGCCCGGCGCAGCTCCTGAGCCAGACTGACGGAATCCTGATATTGAACCACACGCCACGCACGTACGTGCAGCGTTCCATCGACGGCGCGGCGATCGTCAGCAAGCACGAGGGCGCACCGCGAAAGGCCGAGCTCGATGCCGAGGACCGGTCGCATGGCTGTCAGGGATGTCGGATCGGGGGCCGCGGGGGTTTAGCGCAGCCCGAAAACCCGCCCGTGTCGCCGGGGTTGTAAACTCTCCCGGATCGATGGTTGACGATTCTGCCCACCCGGCGGCGGAAGGCCTCGTCGAGGCCCTGCGGACGCTCGCGCCGGCGCTCCAGGCCGACGCCGAACGTTACCGTCCCGACGACATCGACGACGCAGCCGGCTGGCGCCTGGCCATGGGGACCTGTGCGCGCATGCAAGCTGCGCTGGCGTCAGGGTCGCCGGGCGACATCGAAGGCCGGCTCGGCGAATTGCTCGCCATCTGTCCGGCGCGCATGCGCATCGAAGACCTCTTCGAGGCGGCCGGCACGGTAGAGCGCGCGCTGCTCGACGAACTCGCGCCCGACCCGGATCTCGGCGCCACGTCGGCGGCGTGGCCAAGCGTGGCGCAGCGTGTGCGACGCGGCACGCTGACACTGCTCGCGCACTTCACAACGGCCCTCAACAGCTCGCCCGAACTCCTGCACGATCCGACAACCACGCTGCTGTCGCGCGCGGTGCTCGATCTCGCATTGACGCAGGAGATTGCCGTGGCCGAGCGGCACGGACGTCCGCTGGCGCTGCTGCTGATGGCCATCGACCGACTCGATACCCTCGAGCAGCGGCTCGGACCGGGAGCCGGAGAGCGGGTGCTCGAACGCGTCGGCATTCTCACGCGGCGCTACTTCCGCACGCACGACTGGCTGGCGCGCTTCGATGCCAGTACCGTATGCGCCGTCCTTCCGGAAACCGACCCGGGCGCGGTCGCGACGCTGGCCGATCGGTTTCGCGTGAGCGTGCGCGACAGGCTCGTGCTCGAGGATCACCGCGACGACACGCGCGTGCCGGTCACGCTGACCGTCGCGGCGGTCGTCGCCGAGGTCATGCCGGCGGGTGTCACAGCTGAAGATCTGACGCGAGCCGCAACCGAGGCGCTGACCCGTGGTGGCATGGACGGCGGCGACCGCGTGGAAATGACGACGATCAGAGCCGAGGAAGTGTCGATTCCCCGCGCAGCGGCCGCGCTCGGCACCGGCACCCTCGCCATCCGCCGCATGCTGCGCGAAGGCCGCCTCACCTCCACCCGCCGCGGCCGACACACGTACATCTCGCTCGCGGCCGTAGAGAAGATTCTCGGGACTTAAGAGTTCATTCGGTCCCCTCATACTCCGCCTTGAGCCGCGCCACCACGGCGGGGTCTGCGAGCGTGGTGGTGTCGCCGAGGGCTTTGCCTTCGGCGATGTCGCGGAGCAGACGGCGCATGATCTTGCCCGAGCGGGTCTTGGGGAGATCGG